>ERZ1032857.47-NODE-47-length-12559-cov-10.612444_pt1 | contig 12559 bp, 16 predicted proteins | sample MGYA00516688_ERZ1032857 | MGnify/ENA primary metagenome ERZ1032857 (study PRJEB33719, sample SAMN04262500) | wastewater metagenome | biome: rural village; feature: composting latrine chamber; material: composting feces with ash | place: El Salvador | collected...
GTGATTCACAGCCGCTCGGCCGAGAGCGACATGTATCCGATCTTAAAAAAGCATCTCGGGAAACACGGCGGGGTCATGCACTGCTTCAGCGGCGACTGGGCCGCCGCGATGCAGTATCTTTCACTCGGCATGTATATATCCATTGCGGGCACCGTCACGTTCAAAAACGCCAAACCCACACAGGATGTGGCGAAACGGGTGCCGCTCGATCGCCTGCTGATCGAAACCGACGCGCCGTATCTGACGCCTGTACCGTTTCGCGGCAAACGAAACGAACCGGCGCTTGTGCAGTATGTATCGCAAAAAATCGCCGATCTGCGCGGCATTCCGGAAGAGGAAGTCGCCGAAAACACCCGGGAAAACACGCGAAGGCTGTTTTCTCTGCCCGACGCATGATGATCAAAGAAACGATTGTGGTGGAAGGAAAAGACGACATTCGCGCGGTGAAGGCGGCCTGCGACTGTCATGTCATCCAGACGGGCGGTACGCGCTTTGGCGCAAAAAAAATCGAAGAAATCCGGGCGGCCCGGGAAAAAACAGGGATTATCGTCTTAACGGATCCCGATTATGCCGGCCATCTGATTCGGGAGAAAATCGATCGGGCCGTGCCCGGGGCAAAACACGCCTATCTGCCGCGCCGGGACGCGCAAAAAGACGGCCGGGCGGGGGTGGAGCACGCGGATCCCGACACGATCCGAAACGCACTGGCGGCCGTGCGCACAGAAACCGAAGCCGACAGGCCCCTGCAGATGACGGATCTGTACCGGCTCGGGCTGGCCGGGCAGGCATCTTCCGCACAGATCCGACGAAACGCGGGGCGCGCGCTGTCGATCGGAGACTGCAACGCCGCGCGTTTTCTCGAACGGGTGAATCGCTACGGCATCACGGAAGAAGAAATTACGGAAGCGATAAGGAGCGGCCATGGAAGATAAACGGCTCTACACGCCGCAGCGCGTCAGAGAAAGCATCGAACGGGGCAAACTGCGTCTGACAAAAAGCCTCGGGCAGAATTTTCTGACCGACGGAAATATTGTACGAAAAATCTGCGACACATCGGGGATCGGTACCGACGAGATCGCACTGGAGATCGGGCCCGGGATCGGCACGCTCACAGAAGAGCTCGCGCTTCGTGCCAAAGCCGTCATTGCGGTGGAGATCGACCGGCATCTGATTCCCGTGCTTCGGGAGAATCTTTCTTCTTATGACAATATCCATCTGATTCACGCCGATATTCTCGAGACCGACCTTCGCGCGCTGCTGGACGAATATGCGGACGGGGCGCCGGTTCGGGTGGTGGCGAATCTTCCGTATTACATCACCACGCCCATTCTGACGCGCCTGCTTGCGGCGGACAGCCGGATTGCAAGCATTACCGCCATGATGCAAAAGGAAGTCGCGGAGCGCATGACGGCGGGACCGGGTGATCCGTCCTACGGCAGTCTGAGCGTGTATACAAGCAGTTACGCGCAAACGGAAATTGCTTTTATCGTCCCGAAGACGGTCTTTATTCCGCAGCCGAAAGTTGCGTCGGCCGTTGTCCATATGGAGCGCATCCCGAAGGATGAACGATTTGACGAGTCTTTCTTTGCCTTTGTCAGAAAGGCCTTTTCCCTGCGCAGAAAAACGCTGCTGAACGCGCTGTCCCACGGCGACGGTTACGACCGGGATGCCGTTCGTTCGGCCATAGCACAGGCGGATCTGCAGGCATCAATCCGGGCGGAGGCGCTGTCTGCGGATCAGCTGTACGGCCTGTATGAAATCCTGCGTGATTAAACCCCGCCGGTTCGGGTATTAAGACCGTAGGAAAGAAGGTGAAAAGCATGGATAAAAAAGTCGTGGTTTACACAAGCAATACCTGCCCGTACTGCAATATGGCAAAAGAGTATTTACAAGACAAAAATGTGGAATTTGAAGAAAAAAATATTCAGGAAGACAATGTTGCCAGAGACGAACTGATGAAAATGGGTCATCTCGGCGTACCGGTCATTCTGGTCGGAGAAGAGGAAGTCGTCGGATTCGACCAAAACAAACTGGATGAACTTCTGGTATAAACAAAAAAAGCTCCCGCTGCTTTCGCGGGAGCTTTTTTGTGGCGTTATTTCGCGAATTCGTAGAAGGTTTTGACCATGACGCCGGTAGCGCCTTTGGGCAGGAAGCCTTCGGATTTTTTCAGATACGAAGTGCCGGCGATGTCCAGATGGACCCACGGCTTGTCTTCGACGAAACGTTCGAGAAACAGTCCCGCGGTAATCGTGCCCGCGCCGCGGTCGGTCGTATTCTTGATGTCTCCGATATCGCCCTTGAGCTGTTCGCGGAAGTGATCGTGCGAAGGCAGCAGCCAGATGTTTTCTCCGGCGCTGTCGGAGGCGTCTTTGAGTTCGATATAGAGGCCTTCGTTATTTGTGATGGCACCCGTGTAGGTGTGCCCGAGGGCCACGATGCAGGCGCCGGTAAGAGTAGCCACATCGATGATGCTCTTTGCATTGGTTTTTGTGGCGGCATAGTACAAAGCGTCGGCCAGTGTGATGCGTCCCTCGGCGTCGGTGTTGTCGACTTCGATCGTCAGACCCGACATCGAAGTGACGATGTCGCCCGGCTTGTAGGCGTGTCCCGAAATCAGGTTTTCACAGGCCGCAATCAGTCCGATGACGTTCTGGCTGCCCTTGTTTGCGGCAATCGCATGCATCGCGCCGATGACGGCAGCGGAGCCGGCCATGTCGGTTTTCATTTCCACCATGCTCTTGGTCGGTTTCAGCGAATATCCGCCGGAGTCAAAGGTCAGTCCCTTGCCGACGAGCACGACCGCTTCTTCACCTTCATTGGGCAGATATTCCATTTTGATGAAGCGCGGCGGATGATCCGAACCTTTGGCCACCGAAAGAAACGCCGTCATGCCGAGTTCTTCAACTTCCTTTTCGTCATAGACGGTGACGGAGACGCCAAGGGGCTCCAGTTTTTCTTTCGCAAGCTCGGCCAGACGCGCGGGCGTCATGATATTGGCCGGCTCATTAACCAGGTCTCTGGCCAGAGTCACGCCGTCCATGACGTTTTCCAGCTCTTCCAGGATTTCTTCCTTGCCGTCCATCCATTTGGCTTCCACGCAAAGCGAAAGTTCTTTGCGATTGTCTTTTTCGGATTTGTACTTGTCAAATGTATAATTGTTCTGAAGCATGCCTTCAAATATCGCGCGCATGGCCTGCGGATCCGACAGTTCTTTCATCTCGGGCACGATGAAATTCGCCTCGGCGATTTTGAGTTTGCTTACGGTTTCCATGGCCTTGAACGCCATCGTGCGCAGGGCGTCGTAGTCGAAAGTGTCCTTCGGGCCAAGACCCACCAGAATCACATTCTCCGAGCCCGGTGCAATTTCGACATAGGTCTGTCCGAGCTTGCCCGTGAAATTCTCCGACGACTTCAGCCATTCTGCCGTTTCTTTCGGCAGTTCTTCGGGGAGCGCGTTCGCAAATACCGGAAATATTCGCAGTTCTCCCTGCTTTTCAAATGAAATCTTCAATCTGTCTACCTCCTGAATGTACTTCAACTGATCTTATACCCTACTTGTCGCACTTCCATCGGTTTGCGCAAAAATTGTTGGTTTCGGTGTGCAAAATTCGTTTTACATCAAAACATACAAAAATAGTAATGTTTTCGCCCGAATTCGTTGACGTGGCCGTTATGCCTTGTTATAATACCGATATTACAAATTTGAAGGAGGCACATTCATGAAGAAATTTCTTTCTTTGTTTCTGATTCTTGCACTGGTGTTCACGCTGGCTGCCTGCGGAAGTGACGGCGGCGCAACGGAAGCTGCGGCAGGCGCTTACACGCCCGGTACATACTCCGGTGAAGGAGACGGCTTCGGCGGTCCGATCAAACTCGACGTAGTCGTAGGCGATGACGGAAACATCTCTGCAGTCAATGTAAATGAACACAGCGAAACCGCCGGCATCGGCGAAACCGCACTGGAAACTCTGCCCCAGCAGGTCGTTGACAACAACGGTCTCGAAGGCGTAGACGGCGTTTCCGGCGCAACCGGCACCTGGGAAGGATTCCAGGCGGCGGTCAACGCGGCGCTGAGCCAGGCAGGAAATTAAAAAAAGACTCCCCGTTTGCAGGGGAGTCCATTTTTTTATACGAGTTCTTTCGTCTTGGCGAGGGCTTTGTCGTAGTCGGGGTGGTTGGTGTTTTCTTCGACGTATTCGATATGCTGAATCACACCGTCTTTGTCGATGACGACAACGCCGCGGTTTAACAGGCGGAGTTCTTCCATCAGATAACCGTATTTTTTCCCGAAGTCGACATCTTTGTGGTCCGACAGCAAGGTGCAGTTGCCGACGGAATAGGTCTCGTCAAAGCGCGACTGGGCAAACGGCAGGTCCATCGATACCGTCAGCACTTCGACATCATCGAGCTTTTGCGCTTCTTCATTGAAACGGATGGTCTGCTGCTGGCAGACTTCGGTGTCCAGTGACGGAACGACACTGATGATGCGCACGCCTTGGGTGTCCGCTAGGGAAACCGGCTCCAGGTCATTGTTGAGCGCCGTGAAATCCGGCGCCTTGTCGCCGACTTCAAGCTGTTCGCCGTGCAGTGTCACGGGATTTCCCATCATGCTGTGTTTTTCGTGTTTTTTCATTCTCTATCGCGTCCTTTCTGTATTCATCTTCCATGTTCATTCGTACCCATTTTTTGTCAAAGGCCGTCATTGTGCACTTTGCATGTACAAAAAGACGCTTTGTGTTATAATCATTGCATATATGATCGAAAGGAGAGGCACGATGCCCGTAATCGGAGTTTTATTGGGATTGTTCCTGCTGTTTCTTTTCGGAAAGCTGCTTGTTCTCCCGCTCAGGATACTGGGCCGCCTGCTGATCAACGGGATCGCGGGGGCCATTTTACTTGCGCTGGTGAATCTGGCGGGCGGTGTCTTCGGTCTGCATCTGCAGGTCACCGTATGGCACGCGCTCATCGCCGGGTTCTTCGGCCTGCCGGGTGTTATTGTACTGCTTTTGCTGCAGTAGGAAGAACAGGCGATCAATCAGGAGGTAGCAAATGGCAGATATCAAATTACAGGCCACAAAACGGGATGGCCTGGGGAAAAACAAAGTTGATAAAATCCGTACGGAGGGCAATGTCCCCGGGATTTTATATCATAGAGGCGCGGACAATACACCGGTGCAGTTCGAACACAGCGAGTTTGAAAAAGTGTTTCGTGAAGCCGGCACCTCGACCATTATCGATGTGGTCGTAGCCGGAGAAACCCATCCCGCCATCATCAAAGACGTACAGCGTCACCCGTATAAGGAACTTGTGCTGCACTGTGATTTCCAGACGATCCGCATGGACGAAGTTCTGCGCATCTCGGTGCCGATTATTCTCGAAGGAAGAGACGAAATCCGTCTGCAGCCTTCCGTGCTGAACCAGATTCTGAACGAACTCGACATCGAATGTCTCCCGACCGATATTCCGGAAGAAGTTTCGATCAATGTCATCGATATGGACTTCGAAACGCCTTTGTATGTGAAGGATCTCGAAATCTTCGGAGACGACAAAGTAACCGTACTGCATGAAGGCGACGATCTTCTGGCCATTCTGTCCGAACCGCAGGAAGAAGAGGAAGAGGAAGAAGAACTCGAAGATGTCGACGCAGCCGATGTACCGACGGTGGATGAAACCGAAGAAGACGGCGAAGACGCAGAAGAAGAGGAGTAATCGAACGGAAAGGACTTACATTGCGGTAAGTCCTTTTTTTACGGATGAAGGGATACGCTTTGGAACCGCTCTACCAGACCCTGACAGCCCTGCATAAAAACAGAATCAGTTTTCACACGCCCGGACACAAACACAGAGCCGATCAGCTTCCGTGGCTGAAGGATCTGATCCGGATCGACACCACGGAAACCCGCGGGACGGACAATCTGCTGGCGCCCGAAGGCATTCTTACAGAGAGTCTCGAACGGATCGCCCGGATCACGGGGGCAACGCGGTCACATTTTTGTGTGAACGGCGCAACCGGCGCGATCCACATGGCGCAGCACATGGCGCTTCGGCCGGGAGAGACGCTTCTTGTGCAGCGGGACGCGCACAAAAGTGTGTTCGGCGGCGCGGTGCTCAACCGGCTTTTGCTCGATTATCTGTATCCCGAACCGGTGGCGGGAAAACCCGTGCCGGGGGCGGTGACACCGAAGCAGGTCGAGGACAGACTGCGAAACAACAAAAAGATCCGGGCGGTGCTTGTGGTATCCCCGAACTATTACGGCATCACGGCCGATCTTTCGGGCATTGCGGCCGTGTGCCGGGCCCGCGACGTGACGCTGATTGTGGACGAGGCGCACGGCAGTCATCTGCACTTTTCCGATCGTCTGCCGCCGTCGGCGCTTTTAAGCGGCGCGGACCTGGTCGTGCAGAGCACCCACAAGACGCTGCCGTCACTCACACAGACGGCCCTGCTGCATGTGGGCGAACGGGATATCGGAGCGGACCGGCTGCGGGAGGCGCATGCCCTGTTTCAGACCACCAGCCCGTCGTATGTATTTATGGCAAGCATCGATCACGCGCTTTCATGGATGGATTCTACCGCGGGCAGAGAACGGCTGGAGACACTGATCGATGCCATGACGGCTCTTCGCGAGCGAATTGCGAGCCTCGACGGGTTTGAACAGCTGCTGCCTTCGGAGCTGCCCGGAAGGCTGGATCTGACCCGGCTGCTGTTTCGAAAAAAAGACCGCACGGGGGTCGCGCTTTCTAAGGCATTGGCGGATGCGTTTGCAATCGACATGGAAATGGCCGATGCAAACTTTGCGCTGGCGCTGGGTTCTGTCGGCAATACAGTGTCCGACTGCGCGGCCTTGGGCGATGCGCTCTGTCGGCTGGAACGGCTGCCGGAGGTTGCGGTCAGAAAGAGCGGCGAAGGGACGATGCCCCGTCCCGTCATCGTCCGTCCGCTGTGTGAGGCCGTGTATTGTGAGAAAGAAGCGCGCAGGCTCAAAGACTGTGCCGGCCGGACGGCCGCGCAGCAGATTACGCCGTATCCGCCGGGCGTTCCCGCCGTCGTGCCGGGGGAATGCATTACGGAGGAAATGATCGCATATCTGTACGACAGGATGGCTGAGGGGGTCGACATCACGGGGATGTCCGGACCGGAAAGGGACCAGGTGCAAGTGATACAATGAGAGGAAACTTCATTACACTCGAAGGAGCGGACGGCTCCGGAAAGTCAAGTTTTTGCCGTCGGATGGAGAAAGAACTCTCCGATCTGGGTATACAATATGTAACAACACGTGAACCGGGCGGCACGGTAATCAGCGAACGGATCCGCAGCATTCTACTGGACCGGGCCCATGCCGAAATGAGTCCCAGGGCGGAGGCGCTCTTGTACGCCGCAAGCCGTGCCCAGCATGTGGAGGAGGTCATCCGGCCCGCGCTGGAGGCGGGGAAACTCGTTTTGTGCGAACGCTATGTGCTGTCGTCCGTCGCCTATCAGGGCTACGGGCGAGAACTCGGCGAAGAGCCCGTGACGATGATCAATACCTTTGGCACAGACGGGCTGGTGCCCGATCTGACCCTGTTTTTTTCCGTGGATCCGAAACAGACGCTGGCCAGAAAAGCGGCGGCCGCCGACCGTCTCGAAGAAGAGGGGGCGGCGTTTCACGGCCGCGTGTATGAAGGCTATGTCCGGGCCGCGGATTCGTATCCGGGACGCGTAATTACGATTGACGCCACCCGGTCGGAAGAAGACGTGTTTCAGGCCGGAAAAGAAGTGCTGTTAAGCCATATCAGAGGGAGTGAAAACCGATGAAAATGTTGATCGCCATTGTACAGGATCAGGATTCCCATATCCTGATGGACGAATTGTCGGAACGCGATTTTCGCATGACGAAACTGGCCTCCACGGGCGGGTTTCTGAAAGCGGGCAACACCACCATACTCATGGGGATCGACGATGCGAGGATTCCCGAAGCCCTGTCCATTATCGAGAACAACTGCAAGTCCAGAGACATGACAACATCCCTGATGTCTGTTACGATGCCGGGCGATGCCTATATCCCGTATCCTGTCGAACTGAAGGTCGGGGGCGCCACCGTCTTCATTATGGATGTCGAATCGTTTATCAGAATTTAGGAGAGACCCATGAAACTGATTTTAGCCATTATCGAGGATGAACTCGCGTTTGAAGTCGCGAAGGCGCTGTCCGAAAAATCGATCCGGTCGACGAAACTGTCGTCCTCGGGCGGCTTTCTGAAAAAGGGAAACACCACGCTGCTGATCGGGATCGAAAGCCACCGGGTGGACGAGGCGGTTGCGGAGATTCAGCGCGTATGCGAGCGCGCCGATGAAACGGATGCCGAGCGCGATCATGAATTTCTGGCAAATATCTTCATTCTTCCCATTCACAAGTATCTGCAGATGTAATGGAAAACAATACCCGACTTTTGGAGCAGATAGGCACGGAGCAACTTTCCCATGCCTATCTTTTTGAATCGGTCGATCCGGAATTTGCCCGCGAGACGGTGGATGCGTTTGCCGCGCGGCTTTTTTGCCGTGAAAAGATTCCGTGTCAGACCTGTCCCGCGTGCGTGAAAATCCGTGCCGGCAGCCATCCCGATCTGATCCGCGTACAGCCCGTAAAAGACACAATCTCGATCGACGCGATCCGGGACATGACCCGGCGGCTGCATCTTTCGCCGCAGGAGGCGGAACACAAAATTGTACATATCGAAAACGCCCAGTATATGCGGCCTGCCGCCCAGAATGCGCTTTTGAAGACTTTGGAGGAGCCGCCGTTGTATGGTATTATGATACTGTCTTTGACCAATGCGAAACGGATCCTCCCGACGATCCGGTCCAGGTGCCGGCTCGTCCGGCTGGGCGGTGCCGTCAAACCCGCCTCGATCGACCGGGGGATGCTCGATGAGGTGCTGACCGATGCCGGCAACGGCAATGTGGACGCCGCCTTCCGTTCGGTCCGTTTTTTTCAGGATTACACGGACCACAAAGAAGAACTTTTGCAGGAGATTGAACTGTATCTCAGGGATCTGCTGATCTATAAAACCACGGGCGAAAAGGCGCTGCTTACCGACCGCACACTGCCCGAACGGGCCATGCAAAACCGCATGACGCCCGCCCACATCCTGCGCGTGCTGGATCTTTTGATCGAGGTACGCGAAGGGTTCCGCAGGAATGTCAATTTCCAGCTTTCCATGGAACGAATACTGATAGAAATGCTTGAGGATAAATCATGATACCCGTAGTAGGCGTACGATTTAAGGAAGCCGGAAAGATGTACTATTTCGATCCGGCTAAATTTGACATAAAGAAACACGATTTCGTGATCGTCGAAACCGTCCGCGGCATCGAATACGGCCAGGTGATTACGGACATCGAACAGGTAAAGGAAGACGAACTGGTTTCGCCGCTAAAACCGGTGCTGCGCATCGCGGACGAATCGGATCACTGGGTGTTTGAACAGAACCGCCAGAAAGCCGGCCGCGCCATGGGGATCGCCCAGGCGAAGATCGATGAGCACGGCCTGCCGATGAAACTTATCGATGCCGAATACACGTTTGACTCGAACAAGGTGATCTTTTATTTCAGCGCGGAAAACCGGATCGACTTCCGGGAGCTCGTCAAGGATCTGGCGGGAGTGTTTCGCACGCGCATCGAACTCAAACAGATCGGTGTCAGGGATCAGGCCAAAATGATCGGCGGACTCGGTCCGTGCGGCAAAGAAACCTGCTGCAAGCAGTTTCTCGGAGAGTTTGAGCCGGTATCCATCAAAATGGCCAAGGATCAGTCGATCTCTCTGAACCCGTCCAAAATCTCCGGCCTGTGCGGCCGGCTGATGTGCTGTCTGAAATTTGAACAGTGCGTCTATGAAGACAAGCTGACCCGCCTGCCGCGACAGGGCACCGTTGTGATTACACAGGACGGAAAAGGCCCGATCATCGGCAAGGAGACGCTCTCTGAAACGGTGCGGGTGAAAGTCACCCTGGAAGACGGAACCGAAGAAATCCGCACCTATCCGATCGCCGAATGTGAAGTGACCCGGCAGGTGGAGCGTCGGTACAGAGATCAGAACGAGCACAGCCGCTACCAGTACGAAGATTAAACGCAGCGCGTCGGACCTTTGCCTCAAAGGACCGGCGCTTTCTTTTGGGCAGCGGATGGACTATAATGAACATGCCGGCGGCCATGGGCCGCCGAGAACAAAACGATAGGAGAATGATTCGTGAACAACATGCGCCCAGCAGGCGCGTCTTCGGACGATCCCTGCCCCAGCCCTTGCGTGAACCCGCGAGGATTCTCTCTCCTGACCGCCTGCAGCTGATCATTTTCATGCATGTTTGAAGAAGAGGGAGACCTCTTCTTTTTTGTGCCTTTGCACGGGTTCATTCACGAACCGTCTGTAAAGGAGGAACCGAACATGATGAAAAACCAAACCGGCAGAGAAGCGCTTCTGCGACAGCTGCAGACGCTGCTTGAACATGAAAATTACCCCGCCCTGCAGCAGGCACTGCCCGCGCTCCACCCGAAGGATGCCGCCTGCTGGATCGACACGCTGGCCCCGCAGACCGCGGCCCTGGTGTTTCGGCTGATGAACAAAGAGGAGGCGGCCGAAGTGTTTGCGGAGCTCGACCGCAACTCCACGAAGGATCTGCTGCTGGCCTTCACCGACACGGAGCTGCAGGAGGTTGTCGAGTCCCTGTATCTGGACGACGCCGTCGATGTGCTGGAAGAGCTGCCCGCGGGCGTGGTTGCCCGGGTGCTTCGCCTTTGCGCCCCCGACAGACGAGACGCCCTGAATCATTATCTGCGCTTTCCCGAGGATTCCGCGGGATCGATCATGACGGCGGAATTCATGCGACTGAAAAAGCACTGGCGTGTCGATGAAGCCCTGCGGAAGATCCGAACCACAGGGCATGAAAAAGTGACCGTCTATACCTGTTATGTCACCGATGACACCCGCGTGCTCGAAGGGGTTGTGTCCGTGCGCCAGCTGCTGCTGGCGGAGGACGAACAGCGGGTGGAGGAGCTCATGGAAACCCGCGTCATTCGCGCGGAAACGCACGACGACCGGGAGCAGATCGTCCATCTGTTCAGAGATTATGACCTGCTTTCACTCCCTGTGGTTGATATGGAAAACAGGCTTGTGGGCATCGTCACCGTCGACGATGTGCTCGATGTCTCCGAAGAAGAGGTCACCGAGGACTTTCAGCGCATGGCGCTCACAGAGCCCGATGCGACGCCGTATCTGAAAACGCCCGTGGCGCGGCATGCGAAAAACCGCGTGCTGTGGCTTTTAATCCTCATGGTCTCCGGCATGGTCAACGGCTATATTCTGGAAGGCTATGAACACGCGTTTGTCGCCGTGCCGATTCTCGTGAGTTTTATTCCGATGCTCACGGACACCGGCGGCAACGCCGGATCGCAGAGTTCGACCATGATTATCCGCGGCATGAGCACCGGGGAAATCGTGCCGCATGATGCCTTGAAAATCGTCTGGACGGAGTTTCGGATCGCCCTTTTGGTCGGACTCGTCATGGGAGCTGCCAATTATGTGCGCGTCCGCTATTTTGTGGCAGACGGCGACCCGATGATCGCGCTCGCGGTATCGATCGCGCTGGTCTGTGTGGTTCTGATCTCCAAGGTGGTGGGCGGTGTGCTGCCTGTGGCAGCTAAAAAGGCGGGGCTCGACCCTGCGATTATGGCAGCACCCCTGATTACCACGCTGGTCGATGCACTGGGTTTAATCATCTATTTCGCAATTGCCGTTCGTTTATTGACGATTTAAGCGGATAACGTTTATTTTTTTCGGAGAATCATGTATAATGAAGTTGTAAAATAACCATGGAGGTGGAAAGAACTATGGCTTATGTAATTCACGACACGTGCATCGCTTGTGGTGCATGCGAACCCGAGTGCCCGACCGAGGCGATCAGCCCCGGCGATATCTATGTAATCGACCCGGAAAAATGCATCGACTGCGGCGCCTGCAACGCGGTATGCCCGGTAGACGCACCGCAACCCGAATAAAACGTACTTAAGAAAGAGACCCGTCAAGGGTCTTTTTTGTCATCTTAGGAGTTTTTCATGGACCAAACGCTGGACCGCATCCCCGGTACGTCCTACCGGATTCTACAATACAAAGAACGCTTTCGCTTCGGGATCGATGCAATCCTTTTATCCTGGTATGCCAAAGCGGATCCGAAAGACACGGTGATCGATCTGTGTTCGGGCACCGGTATCGTGGCCATGCGTCATGCCGCGATCTATCGTCCGAAAAAAACCTGGGCGATTGAACTGCAGGAGGATACGGCGGCGCTGTGTGCGCGTTCGGTCCGAGACAATCAGCTGCAGGAGCGTATGGAATGTCTGCAGGGTGACTTTACGGCGTATGTCGGACATTTTGCGGCGGGTTCCGTGGATGTCGTGATGGCCAATCCACCCTACATACGAAAAGGTCACGGCGAACCGAGCCCCGATCCGTATTTTGCGATGGCAAGACACGAGATCACCATGACGCTGGGCGATCTGTTTGATTTCAGCCGGAGGGTCTTAA
>ERZ1032857.48-NODE-48-length-12446-cov-15.382697_pt1 | contig 12446 bp, 9 predicted proteins | sample MGYA00516688_ERZ1032857 | MGnify/ENA primary metagenome ERZ1032857 (study PRJEB33719, sample SAMN04262500) | wastewater metagenome | biome: rural village; feature: composting latrine chamber; material: composting feces with ash | place: El Salvador | collected...
CAGGATTGAATCACGTCCTTGGCCACGGCGTTACCGGCCTTGGCGCGCTCTTCCACGTCATGGAAAGCGTCGAACATCAGCAGCGTATGCTTGAGCTGCTCGCCAGCCTCGCGAGCCAACTCCGGGTTGTCGAGCAGCTCGACCAGGGTGGCGATGTTATAGCCGCCCTGCATGGTGCCCAGCAGCTTGACAGCATGCAACTTGTCGATCAGCGGTGATGCAGCTTCGCCCTTGGCAATGGCGGTGAGGAAGCCGGCTTTCACGTAGGCCGCTTCATCGACGCCGGGCGGAACACGGTTGGTGATCAGGTCGAGGATAAACTCCTCTTCGCCTGCCGGTGGTGATTTCAGCAGCTCAACCAGCGCAGCGACTTGTTCGGCAGTCAGAGGTTTCGGCGGGACGCCCTCGGTGGCGCGTTCTTCGACATGTTGGCGATAGGCTTCAAGCACGTGGGGGCCCTCATATGGTGGATTGCCAAAGCGGAATCAACGAGCGATGCATATCGACGAAACAGCCGCTTTGGTTGGTGAAACAACCATAACCTTGGATGGCGATATTCTACGTGAAACTGTCGACAATGTTAAGTTGACCCGTTGTAGAGCAGGCTAGACTTTGGTCGCCGCGTACTTATCTTTCGTCGCTTCCCATTGACAAGTGGGTCCATTTCTTTGCCGAATGCGAGACACAACCAATAGTAAAGTCACGTCGGGTACGACGTTTCGTTTCCATAGTGGCGTGTCAACCTGAAGGCGCCACTTTGCCATGCAGGTTTTACCATGCTGGACGCGACAGTTAACGAGCGGGGCGATGCGGGTGAGCGCTTGGCGCTATTTGGCCAGTTCTCGCTGGTGGTGGATGACGATGAGCTGACCCAATTCAGTTATGACAAGGTCAAGGCGCTGCTGGTCTTTCTGCTCTTGCACCAACAGCCGGTCAATCGAGCCAGCCTGGCGGAGTTGTTATGGCCCGATCAGGGGCTTTCGTCGGGACGTACCAACCTGCGTCACGCGCTGCATTGCTTGCGACAGTCGCTGGGTGAGGTGGCTGAGCAAGTGTTGGTGGTGTCGCGGCAGACCATTGCCTTTTGCCGTCCCGATAGCTGGCATTTCGACCTGCATGAGCTGCAGCAGCTGCTGGAGGGGGAGCAGGACGTAGCGACGCTGGAAGAGCTTCTTGAGTATTATCGCGGTGACCTGGTGGAAGAGTTGCAACTGCCGGCTTGTACCGAGTTTCAGCGCTGGCTGGTTAAGTTGCGCAACGAATGGCGTCAGCGGGTGATTCGCTTTGCCGAGAGCGTTCTCGAGGCGCAAGACGATATACCGGACTCCGTGCTGCAAGCGCTGGTCAATCGTTTTTCCGGCTATGGCCCCTTTCACGAGCGGCTGGTGCGCCAGCTTGCAGAGCAGGGTCAATTCGCTGCGGCGCATGAACAACATAATGCCTACTTGCAACTCCTCGCCCTGTCCGGCCAACAACCGGAGCCCAGTTTTCTGCAACTGGCACGCTTCTGGTCGGATGGTAGTGTCGAGCATAAAGGCTATCCCCTGCAGGGCGCTTTTGCCCGAGCCATGGCATCTGGCAACGCACCGCTGAGTGAAGATGAGATTGAGCAGCGTCAGCTTTCGGTCATGGCGATCCGGTTGTGTGTGCAAGGAGATTTCTCGGCGCGGGACGAAACACGCGCCTGCCTGGTGTTGCAGATAGAGCTGATGCGCTGGCTGGAGCAGCAGTGCCACCACCTGGGCGGGTTCTGGCTACCCGGTGCGACCGGTGGGCTGGGTCTGGCTTGCTTCGGAACACATGGTCCGGCACATCAGCTGGCCGAGTTGGTGGCATTGTACGAACACTGCCGCAAAGCACTGCCTGACGAGGTGGCGCGTCACTGGGAGAGTGAATTCGAGCCGCCGGGTATTGAGCTTGCCGCGGGTCTCAACAGCGGGCGAGTGATTTACCTTCCCGAGCGTCAGCTGGTAGATCCGCTGGGGCAGGTTAGTCAGGGCGCGGTTGATTTGATGAGTGCCGCCGAAGGCAGTGAGCTGGTCATTTCGCTGGAGGCCAGCCAGCACATGCCGCCGGCACTGGACCTTCAGCCACGCCTCTCTTCGCGGTTAATGGCCAGCGACGGGCGGGTTCGCTTGCGGGCCCTGGTACTAGGCTATAACGAGGGTGGGCGTGATGCTCTGCCGCCGAGTCTGATTGGGCGTGAAGCAGCGCTGCGTGTACTTCGTGACGCCCTGGCCCGGGCCGGTATCGGGTTGCGCCAGAGCGTACTGGTACGCGGTGCGTCAGGGATGGGCAAGTCAGCCTTGATGGTTGGTTTCCGTCAACTGGAGCTGAGTCGTGATGCGGACATCTGTTGGCTACCCACAACGCGCCTATCGGTCTTGCAGCCCTACGGGGTGGCACGTACGCTGTTGCAATGGCGTCTGGGTCAGTCGCTTGATGCGGCGGCGCTTGAAACGTTGATCACGCAGCATGGGCTCAGCCTGTCAGTGGACCAGCAAGCACTGCTCGAAGAGGCGCTGGGCGTCAGGGAGACAGCCGAGGCGGCGCGCCTGGTCAAGAGCGGGGAAGCGGCGGAGCTAGTGGTTGCTCTGCTTTGCCACGTCATCGAACGGGCGGCAAGTGAGCGTGTCCAGATCGTGATGATCGACGACCTGCAGTGGCTTGACGAGCCTTCATTTCGGGTGTTGGCGGGCTTGCAGGCACGCCTGCCGATCAATTGTGCGTTCCTCCTGGTCGCCAGTCACCATGGTCGGGAAGCGTTGCCTGCCCGGCTCCACTGGGATCAGCAGGTAATGCTGGGGCATCTGGACGCCATGCAATCGTCAAGATTGCTTTCGCAGCTGGCCAGGCGTTATCGACTCCATCTCAGCCCCCGCCTGCGCGGCCAGATCATCGAGCGCTGTGACGGGGTGCCGCTCTATATGCAGGAGATTTGTCGACGCCTGGAAATGGACCGCCGCGAAGGGCGTAGCGTGCAGTTCGATGAGCTGCCCAAGGGGCTGCTCGGCCTGCTGGCGGGGCGTATCGATCAGCTCGATAGTGACCGTGAGGTAGCCCACGTGGCGGCAGTGCTGGGGCGGCGTTTTCGTCTCGATTTTCTCGCCGAATGCAGCACATTTGAAATGCCCCAGCTCAACCGTGCGCTGGAGCAAATGCGGCGGCTCGAAATTATCGAGCCGGTCGAAGGTGAGAGCGGTTGTCGTGAGTACCAGTTTACACATCAGCTGCTTCAGGAAGCGGCCTATCTTTCCTGCCCGCGGGATGTGCGGGTGCGTATACACCGCCAAGTCGTGACCCTGATAGAAGAGCGTTTCCCGATGTGGATTGGCCGGCATCCGGGTGACTTTGCCACTCACCTGCGACGCAGTGGTCACTACGCTCGTGGGGCTCGCTATTTTGAGCTGGCCGCCCGTGAGGCACTCAAACTGAGTGCCAACCGTACGGCGTTGAAAATGGCCGACTTTGGCTTGGCGAGTCTGCGTCATGTCGAGGGGCAAGTAGAACGCGAGATCAGCCTATTAACCGTGCGAGGGCAGGCGGCTTTTGCCCTTGAGGGCCATGCTTCGCCTACTGCGCATGAGAGCTTTGTGCGTGCCCGGGAGCTATTGGTGCAAAGCGAAGGCTGTAATGCGGAAGATGCCGAAGACCTGGAGCAAGCCTTCCTGGTCAAATGGGGGCTCTGGGTAGGGTGCAGTCAACGCCATGCGCATGCCGACGCCTTCTCGCTGGCCGCCAGTTTGGCGACCATTGCCGGGCGTCTTGAGGATCCGCGTTATCAGCGCTTGGCCGACTATGCCCGGGCCAATTGTGAATACTGGGCCGGGCGCATTCGCCAAGCATACGAGCATCTCGATGAGATCGTGCCGCTGGAACAGCCGATGATAATTGAATGGCTGCCGTTTTCGGAGCACCCCCAGGTGGCAGCCGCCTGTTTCCAGGGCTGGGCAATGTGCTTGCGCGGCGACTATCAGCGTGCCGAGCAACAGGTAGAGGCGGCGATACGTTTGGCAGAGCGTATCGGGCATCCTGGCTCACTGGCCATGGCGCTACTGTTCGCTGCTTCCTTGTATCGTCAATTGGGCCACATACACTTGGCAGCACAGCGAGCTGAGCGGGCCGTAGCACTGACCGAGACGCCAGACTTGCATTTATGGCAGCTCTCGGCCCAGGGCATTCTTGGCTGGCGGCGGGCACTTTCCGGTGACCGTGATGGCCTGGCGGTGCTGGAGCTTGCGCTGGAGGAGCTGACCGAGAGTACCGGTCGCGACAGGTTGCATCGTCCCAGCATGTGGTACGCCGACGCTTGCCTGGCGCTCAATGAGCCGGGACGTGCCGAGGATTATCTGGATCAGTGCATGCTGATTGCCCGGGAGCGAAATACACTGTTCTTGCCGGAGCTGGCCATTCAGTTGGCACGCGTCCGCCAGAGTCTGGGTCGCCCGCGGGAAGAACTTCAGTTATTGCTTGAGCAGGCGCTGGAGTGTGCACGTCTGCATGAAAATCGTCATCAGTTGCTATCCGTCATGGAAGCATGGCTGAACCTGGTCGATCCTCATGATGTGAGTATGCGTGAACAGTTCCGCAGCGTGCTCGGTAGCGTAAGCCACGGCGATGCCCCCGTGCTGATTCGCTGGCGTAGCCTGCTTGACCGTCAACCCGCCCAGCCGGGAGACAATGTGAAACAGGCGGTTTTGGGTAGCGGCTGAGTTCACCCTGCAGAAGTACCACATTCGAGCCAGGCGATGCGCTCCAGCGCCTGGCTGCGGTTGCTGCCACAGAGTTCACGGTCAAAATGGAACTGTGCGCACACGGAGGGGCGGCGGGGGTCACCGAAAAGACGGCACAAATAGGATTCATCGAGCTGTACGCAGCGTACACCCGCCGGCTTGCCGTTGGGCATGCCCGGTATTGGTGATGTGATCGAAGGTGCAATGCAGCAGGCACCGCAGCCCGGGCGGCAGCTTGCCAACGTGTCGGGGGTTGGTCCCTTCTCGCCAGGTTTGGGTAGGTTTGAAATGACTTTCATGGCCGGCCCTTAAGTTTGCAAGGGATGCAAGTTTAGTGGCGTCGCCATTGCCTAGCCAGTTTTTGCGCGAGTTGTTAAACTCAGCGCCCCTCATGCCGCCGAGTCCTTTTCCGTTCGTGCGGTGCTGCATCGTCCTGTAAACGGTGAACCCACATGAAAGCTCCCGAACTGCTCTCCCCGGCGGGGACGTTCAAGAATATGCGTTATGCCTTTGCTTATGGCGCTGATGCGGTTTATGCCGGTCAGCCACGCTATTCGTTGCGCGTGCGTAACAATGACTTCAAACTTGATAACCTGCACCGCGGCATTGCTTATGCCCATGAGCGCGGCAAACAATTTTATGTCGCCTCGAATATTGCTCCGCACAACAGCAAGCTCAAAACCTACTTGCGTGATATGGAGCCGGTCATCGAGGCGGGTCCGGATGCATTGATCATGTCTGATCCCGGCCTGATCATGCTGGTACGCGAGCGCTGGCCCGACCAGGTGATCCATCTCTCGGTACAGGCCAATGTGGTTAACTGGGCTGCAGCGAAGTTTTGGCACCAGCAGGGTGTGAGTCGCATCATCCTGTCGCGTGAGCTGTCGCTGGAAGAGATTGCCGAGATTCGTGCTGAATGTCCGGGTCTGGAGATCGAGACCTTTGTTCACGGTGCGCTGTGTATCGCCTATTCAGGGCGCTGCCTGCTGTCCGGTTATTTCAATCACCGTGACCCAAACCAGGGCACCTGCACCAACGCTTGTCGCTGGCAGTACAACACCGTGGCGGCCACCCAGGACGAAAGTGGCGATCTGGTACCTGTCAATTCGGCGGCAGCGCATGCAGCGAGTGGCGTCTGGACGCCGGAGTCAGGCGGACAGAGCGGCTTGATCGCGGCGGGAGGCGGCAGCACCCGTTTTGCCAGTACGGCGACAGCCGGTGGCAGGGAAGGCCAGGATGAGCTTGCAGCATTGATTGAGGATGCCACTCGCCCGGGTGAGCTGATGCCGATTTTCGAGGATGAGCACGGCACTTACATCATGAACTCTAAAGATCTGCGTGCCGTGCAGCATGTGCCGCGACTCACCGAGATGGGGGTCGCTTCGCTGAAGATCGAAGGACGTACCAAATCTCACTACTATGTGGCGCGTACCGCACAGGTTTATCGACGTGCCATTGATGATGCCGTTGCCGGGCGTCCGTTCGACATGCGCTTGATGGATGAACTCGAGAATCTGGCCAACCGGGGCTATACCGAAGGTTTTTATCGCCGTCACGTCCATGACGAATACCAGAACTACGAGCGTGGCAGCTCGATTGGTGTACACCAGCAGTTCGTTGGCGAAGTGATCGGCTATGACCCGGATCGCAGCATGCTGGAAATCGAAGTCAAGAATCGTTTCGAGGTGGGTGACGGTATGGAATTGATGCTGCCAGGCGGCAACCGTCGCTTCACGCTTGATGCTATCGAAAACAGGCAGGGTGAGGCGGTTCAGGCCGCACCGGGTTCCGGTCATGTGGTACGTATTCCCGTACCGGGGGAGGCGATAGCGCCCGAGCGTATCGAGTTTGCCCTCATCATGCGCGATCTGCACGGTTGAGCGCCGCCGTCTGATGGCACCGTTCGGGGCTCAGGCCCCGTTTGGTTTGGTGGTCAGCGGCTGGGGCCCGACTCTTCGTAGTGTGCGACTCCATCGCGACCCGCATGCTTGATGCGGTACATCGCCTGGTCAGCGGCGTCGACCAGGGCAGCGGCGCAGCTGAAAGTACCCTCTGTCGAGTCGACTATGCCGATGGAGGCTGTAATGTAGAGGGGCTTTCCGTTCGCCCCCGTAGCGCCCCGCAAGGTCATTTTCGCGAATCATATGCTTGAGTGTCGCGGCAAACTGGACCAGTACCTTGTCACCAAAGCGATGTCCGAAACGATCATTGATCTGTTTGAAGTGATCAAGATCAATGAACACGACGGAAAGTGGCTGTTACGCCTGCTTGGCGTCGTCGAAGTATTGCGTGCTCGCATACAGCACCGGAAGCACAACAGCTCGATTCTCTGAGACGGTACGAATTAATACGAATGCTTGAGGAGAGTGCTTATAATACTAGCTTCTCAAAGCTTGTTATACCTCTTCAGTGAGCCAGGGGCGATGTAATGGTGCATTCGCCGACCAGGGGAGTGACGAAACGGCGTCTCCGTTCTTCCTGTTCCAGTGGCAAGGCCAATACGTGGATGAGTTTGGCCAAGGCTGCAGCCGGCGTCATGTCCGCACCAGAGAGCACGCCGGCCTGGGCAAGCCCTTGGCTGGCAGCATACTGTCCCGGTACGATGCCGCCTGCTGGACACTGGCTGACGGCAGCCAGTAGCTTGCCCTGCCTGCTAGCTTTGCTCAATATCTCCAGTAGAGCAGGATCTGCAGGAAGGTTGCCGGCTCCCCATACTTCGAGCAGAGCGCCACGTACGCGAGGATCATTAAGCCAGGCATCAAGCTGCCAGGCCTGGATGCCTGGCCAGAGTGTAAGCCGGACCACATTACCGGATGTAGAGTAGTCAGCTATCTCAAAATGAGGGTTGATGCCTTCTGGTGGGCAGAGGAGATGATCGGAAAAAAGGGCGATGTCGTCGCCGCTGCGTTGACCCAGTCGTGGGTAGTTGGGACTGGTGAAAGCATTGTCAGCCTCGCTGTGCAACTTGCATGTACGCACGCCGCGTAGTAGCTGCCCGCAGAAGGCTACGGCGACTTCACGCAATTGGGGCATGGCGGCGCAGCGCAGTGCGAGTTCAACGTTATCCAGGGCGTCGCTGTCCTGGGCTTCCAATGGCAGCATGGCGCCGGTGACAATGACTGGCCGGTCCAGTCCCTGGAGTTGATAGGCGAGACTTGCGGCAGTCCAGGCCAGGGTATCCGTGCCATGCAGGATCACAATTCCGGCGTAGTGGCTGATATGTTGAGCAACAAGATCGGCCAGCAGTTGCCAGTCACGGGGGGTTGCGGAGCTGGAATCAATTGGCTTGGTTACGGTGAGCAGTGTGAACCTGGGCAGTCGTTGTTGGCGAGTGGCAGGTAGACTCTTCAGGGCGCGCCGCAAGCGTGCTTCGATGTCACCGCCGGGTACCAGACCCGCAGCGCTGGGCAGCATGCCCAGCGTGCCGCCAGTGTAAAGTACCAATACTCCACCCTTCATCTTTCGTTGCTCTCCTGATCAACGCACACAGATATGGCCGGCAGTATCCACATCAAGACGCCGGTTGCGCCCGGCCAGCAGCGCGAAGCAGACGGCGGCGGCATTGACTGTCAGTAGCATGAGGGTAACGCTAAGCAAGCCGACATCAAACTGCAGCAGAACGCCCACCGCCAGGGGGCCCAGAGCGGCAAGGGTGTAGCCGCCGCCTTGAACCATTCCGGAGAGCTGGCCGGCCAGGCGTGAGTTGGCGGTGCGCAGTACGATCAAGGTAAGGGTCAGGCTGAAACTGCCGCCCTGGCCCAGCCCCAACAGCACGACACCAAGCCAGCGCCAGCGGAAGTCCGCTTGCAGCAAGAGCCATAAGCCGGCCGCGATGCATCCCAATACCAGCAGCAGGGCAGGGCGCTGGTCACGACTGAAGCGGGCAAGCCAGGGGGACCCGAGCGCCGAGACCAGCTGTACCATGACCGAGGCGGCCATCAGCCAGCCCGCCTCCGCGTCCGTGTAGCCCCGTACTTGCAGCAGAGCCGGCAGCCAGCCAAAAACGACATAGGCCAACGACGACTGAGTACCCATCAGCAGCATGACTTGCCAGGCCAGCGGTTGGGCCATCAGCTGGCGCATGCTGCCGTGGGATGTCGCGATCAGCTGGCGCGGTGTGCGTGGCATATGCCACCACCAGAGCGCCAGGGCCAGCATGCCGAGCAGGCTCCAGCTGGCCAGACTGAGGCGCCAACTACCCAGCAGATTGGTAAGCGGTATGCTGAGGCCGGCGCCAAGCGCACCACCCAGACATAGCGCCGTGGTATAAACCCCTGTCATCAGGTCGGCGCTGCCTGGCAGTTCGCGTTTGACCAATGCTGGCAGCAGCGTGCCGCCAATCCCGATAGCGGCTCCTGCCAGCAGGGTACCGGCGTAGAGTAGCGGCAGCGCTGGAAAGCCTCGCATCGAGAGGCCGAGGATCAGAATGCCCAGGGCCAGGGTCAGGGCTTTCTCGGCGCCCATGCGCCTGGCAAGCCAGGGGGCCAGCGGTGCAAAGATGCCAAGACAAAGAACCGGCAAGGTCGTCAGGGCACCGATGGCAAGGGGCGACAGGCCGGTTTCCTGTGTGATGCGACTCAGTAACGGAGCGAGCGAGGAGAGAGCCGGCCTCAGGTTGAGCCCGACCACCACCATCAGTAGCAAAAACAGGGCGATGCGCTTTGTTTGCGCCATACGCGCGTCTCCTTGTCTACCCCTGTTAAATAGCAAAGCGCAGAGCATAGCCCACTTGTATCATGGGCGTTACCGATCAGGCACGTTGCGAGCCCTGAGCGCGGCTGCGACGGCGCCGCGAGGGGCGTGCATCAGTCCCTTTGGCATCAGTGGCGGAGCGAGTCCGCCGCTCGGTTCCAGAGTTCTGGCGTGGTTGTCCGTGGCGTCCGCCACGTCGATTGCGGCCGTTCTCTATCGGCTCGGGCTTGGCGTTTGGGTCAGGCTCGAAGCCGGGTTCGATATGCTTGTCGAGGTCGCGCTTGATCAATCGCTCAATCCCCTTGAGCAAACCGTGCTCATCAACGCATACCAATGATACGGCCTGGCCTTCACTGCCGGCACGACCGGTGCGTCCGATACGGTGCACATAATCTTCGGCTACGTTGGGCAGTTCGAAGTTGACCACATAAGGCAGCTCATTGATGTCGAGGCCACGGGCGGCGATATCAGTCGCCACCAGTACCTGCAGCTCACCGCTCTTGAAGGCGCCGAGCGCTCGGGTGCGTGCTGACTGGCTCTTGTTGCCGTGAATGGCCATGGCCGGAATATCTTGCTTGGACAGCTGTTCGGCCAGGCGGTTGGCACCGTGCTTGGTGCGGGTGAAGACCAGTACCTGATGCCAGCCGTGACGCAAGATCAAGTGGGCGAGCAGGTCGCGTTTCTTATCACGGTCAACACGGTAGATGGCTTGATCCACCGTCTCGGCTGTCGTGTTGCGGCGGGCCACTTCGATGAATTTGGGCTTATCAAGAAGCTTGTCGGCAAGCGCTTGAATTTCATTCGAGAAGGTGGCTGAAAAAAGGAGGTTCTGGCGCTTTTCCGGGAGTAGCCGTAGCACCTTGCGGATGTCGTGAATGAAGCCCATGTCGAGCATGCGGTCAGCTTCGTCGAGCACCAGAATTTCAACCTTTGACAGGTCGATGTGCTTTTGTTGGTGCAGGTCGAGCAGACGCCCGGGGGTAGCGGTCAACACATCAAGGCCGGGACGGATGGCGTCCACCTGAGGCTGCTGGCCCACGCCGCCGAATATGACGTGGCTGGTCAAGGTCAGGTGACGACCGTAATCGGCCACACTCTCGCCTACCTGTGCGGCAAGCTCGCGCGTTGGCGTGAGAACCAGCGCGCGAATCTGGCGCTTGCCCGGGCGTGGGCCATCGGCCAGACGTTGCAGCATCGGCAGGGTAAAACCGGCGGTCTTGCCGGTGCCGGTTTGAGCGCTGGCCAGCAGATCGCCACCTTCAAGCACGGCGGGAATGGCCTGGAGCTGGATCGGTGTGGGGGTGGTGTAGCCCTGGGCTTCGATAGCACGCAGCAGTTCGACCCGCAGGCCGAGTTCGGAAAAAAGGGTCATGCGTTCTCCGCAGATACATCCCGGCCAGCCATCTGCGATGGGCAGACGATCAGTCCCGGTCAGGACGTGTGAAATTCGGTTCGAATCGCGGCAGGAGGGACCGAAAGACGCCGCGGGTCGCAGTATGCCATAGATACGAGGCTGTTGCAGTAGCAGAGCTTGCTTGCATGCGAGCGGTTTCACAAGCAGACTCGCTCACATTTCCCCGAAGATGGTCAGGAGACGACCTTGATTCTTCCTTTCATTGCTGTGGCGGGCGGCCTTGCCTTGCTGGTGTGGAGTGCCGATCGTTTTGTCGATGGTGCAGCGTCAACCTCGCGTCGCTTGGGCGTATCCCCACTACTGGTAGGTATGCTGGTGATCGGGTTTGGGACTTCTGCCCCTGAGATGCTGGTGTCTTCGCTGGCAGCATGGCAAGGCAATCCGGGCCTTGCCCTAGGCAATGCTTATGGTTCCAATATCGTCAATATCGGCCTGATCCTGGGGCTCATGGCGGTCATCTCGCCGTTGGCGGTGCACTCGGACGTAGTACGCCGGGAGTTGCCAATGCTGATTGGCGTTACGCTGTTATCGGCGGTGTTGATGTGGGGTGGCGTGGTCGGTCGGGCCGAAGGCATGTTGCTGCTCGTTCTGCTGGGGACGCTGATCTCTTTCAGTATCTGGCAGGCACGCCGCAGCCAAGCTGACAGTCTGGCAAGGGAAACCGAGGAGAAACTTGCCACTTACCCCATGTCATTGCGTGCCGGTGTGTTCTGGACGCTGACCGGTCTGGCCCTGCTGGTAGTCAGTTCGCGGGTACTGGTCTGGGGCGCGATAGAGATCGCCGTGGCGTTTGGTGTCAGTGATCTGATCATTGGCCTGACGGTGGTGGCTATTGGTACTTCGCTACCCGAGCTGGCTTCTGCTTTCAGTGCCTTGCGCAAAGGCGAGCATGACTTGGTAGTGGGCAATGTCGTGGGGTCGAACCTGTTCAATACCCTGGCTGTTGTGGGGATTGCGGCGGTTATCACGCCCATTGGGGTTGGTGCGGAAGTACTGTTGCGAGACTGGAGCATGATGGCGGTCATGACACTGTTAATGGCCGTTTTTGCCATTGGCTGGAAAGGGCGCCCGGGACGCATCAACCGGCTTGAAGGTGCGGCGCTACTGGCACTCTACGTGGGTTACACGGTGTTCCTGGCCCGCTTGGTCATGCAGGGTATAGGCAGTGCTTGAAAAGTTGGCCACTGCCAATGCTTATGTTCGGTAAGATTTTGTAAGCACGCAGGCCCGGCAAGCGGTACTGATCTAGGCTTAGTGGTTGAGACATGGAGTTGTTCGCTCGCGGCTTAGAGGTATGTCATGGACCTTGATCCGGTATTGCTATCACGGTTGCAATTTGCATTCGTTGTTTCTTTTCATGCCATTTTCCCGGTTTTTACCATAGGCCTGGCGTCTTACATCACCGTGCTTCAGGCGCTGTTTTTCAAAACAGGCAACCCAGCCTGGGACCGCCTGGCACTGCTTTGGACCAAGGTGTTTGCTGTGGTTTTCGGCATGGGTGTCGTCTCGGGCATCGTCATGTCGTTCCAGTTTGGTACCAACTGGAGTAATTTTTCCCAGGCCAGTGCCAACTTCATTGGACCCCTGCTGGCTTATGAGGTCATTAC
>ERZ1032857.49-NODE-49-length-12354-cov-8.619400_pt1 | contig 12354 bp, 10 predicted proteins | sample MGYA00516688_ERZ1032857 | MGnify/ENA primary metagenome ERZ1032857 (study PRJEB33719, sample SAMN04262500) | wastewater metagenome | biome: rural village; feature: composting latrine chamber; material: composting feces with ash | place: El Salvador | collected...
GGATCCGCAGGATCGCCAGCTCGTCCTCGGCGGCCGCCAGTCGACGCTCGGTCTCGTCGATCCGGGCCTCGACGGAGGCGAGTCGGGCGGCGAGGGCGGCCGGGTCGGTGAGGTCTGAGGAGGAAGTCATGGGATATACATTAATGCGCCGTCTGACAGGGTGAACACGTTATAGTTCGGCGCATGACGGACACTACTTCGGACACCGGTCCATCGATCGTCACGGCGGACGTCGTGGTTGTGGGGATGGGCATCGCGGGAGCGTGCGCTGCCATCGAGGCCGCCGAGGCGGGCGCGTCGGTGATCGTGCTCGAGGGTGCGTCGGGCCCGGGCGGCTCGTCGGCACAGTCCGGCGGCGAGGTCTACCTGGGCGGCGGCACCGCCACGCAGCAGGCGCTGGGCATCTCCGACACGGTGGAGGACATGCGCGCGTTCCTCACCGCGGCGCTCGGTCCCAACGCGGACGAGGCCAAGATCGATGCCTACTGCAACGGCGCCGTCGAGCACCACGACTGGCTCGTGGCCCACGGCGCGGTGTTCAACCACAAGCTCTGGGACACCCCCACCTGGATGCCCGGGGACGATTCGGGTCTGATGTGGATGGGGGAGCGCGCCGAACCGTACGCCTCGGTCGCCAGGCCCGCCGCGCGGGGACACCGTCCCCCGGCTCCCAACTTCGCCGGCAATGTCCTCATGGACGCGCTCGTGGCCACCGCCGAGAAGGCGGGTGTCACCCTGCAGTGCGACATCAAGGTCCGCTCGCTCATCGTCGAGGACGGCCGCGTGGTGGGCGTACACGCCACCGAGTTCGGTGCGGAGCGCGAGTACCGCGCCACCGGCGGCGTCGTGCTGGCCACCGGCGGGTTCGTGGACAACGAGCGCATGGTCGAGCAATGGGCGCCCCAACAGCTCGGCAAGGACGCGGTCTCCGACGGCCGCGACGACGGCTCGGGAATCGAGATGGCCATGGCGGTCGGCGCCGCGGTGCGCCGCATGCACCAGACCGAGACCGCGATGCTCATCATCCCGCGCCTGGTCGTGGGCGCGATGCTCGTCGACGGTGACGGCCAGCGCTTCATCAACGAGGAGGTCTACCCGGGCCTGTACTGCCACGCCGCCGTGCACCACCGCCGTCCGCCGGTGTGGGTGATCATCGACGAGAAGGGCATCGAGGACGTCCCGGAGTCCGAGCTGTGGGGTATGCAGCCCATGCACGCCGCCGAAACCATCGAGGAGCTGGCCGCCGACTGTGGCCTGCCCCCCGAGGCGCTGGCCGACCAGCTCCGTCGCTACAACGCCGGCGCCGAGCGCGGCGAGGACCCGCAGTTCGGCAAGAGCGCGAACTGGGTGCGGCCACTCGAGCCACCGTTCGGCGCGTACCCGACCGGTGCCGGTGGCCCGGACAGTTTCAACGGACTGCCCCTCAAGGCGCAGGGCTTCACACTCGGCGGTCTGCACACGGACCTGGAGTCGCGCGTGCTGGACCACTCGGGTGAGCCCATCCCGGGTCTGTACGCGGCCGGTCGATGCACACACGGCCTGCACGGCGAGGGTTACATCTCCGGTACATCGCTGGGTGACGGCTCGTTCTTCGGTCGCCGCGCGGGTCGCGGGGCGGCTGCGCGGCCGTGAGTGAGATGGGTGCGCGCGGAGCGGACGGCACCGGACCGGCGGTGGCGATCCCGGAAGCCACGGGGCCGGTGACACCCCGCAGGCCGCGCCCGGAGCTGGACCCGGCCGTGCTGGATCCGGAGCCGGCGCCCGGGTCACCCGTGGATCGTGTCGACGACGACGAGGCCGGCCTCTACGACCTGGTGGACCAGCTACGCCGGATTCGTGCACTGACGTCCGGCGGGGTCTTCGACACTGATCTGGGGCCGCTGGCCGAGAGGCTCCGGGCGGTGGCCGACGAGTTGGAGGCCGCCTCGGCCACACCGCGGCAGCGGTTGGAGACCATGTGGTCGAGCCGCGGCTACATGGCCAACTGCCCGGTGGTCGGCCGGTCGAACCTGCTGGCCCCGCCGGCGGAGTACGAACTACTTGAGGACGGCACGCTGCGGGCGGAGCTGACACTGGGGATCGAGTACCAGGGTCCGCCCGGTCGGGTGCACGGTGGGATCGTGGCGCTGCTGTTCGACGCCGTGTTAGGGCGGGCGAACCATCACGCCGGCACCACCGGGATGACCATGTACCTGGACATCGACTACCGCGGTGCGACCCCGCTGCTGGAGCCCATCGTGGTGACGGGTCGGCCGGTCCGGGTGGACGGTCGCAAGGTGTGGACGCAGGGGGCCATCCACGCCGACGGGAGACTGTGCGCCACCGCTGAGGGCCTGTTCGTGACTCCTGAGGGCTGGGTTCGGGACGGCGGTCACCGGGGGCACGAGTAGATTCTGTTGCCGTGACCTCTGAATCCCGCGCGTCCCACGAGAACCCCTCCGGCACGGCTGATCCGGCATCGGCGCCGTCTGCGGGGACCCCGTTCCTGCGGCCGGAGAACGACGGCTCCGGTCACGTCGAGCTGGCAGCCGAACTGCGCCGGCTCCGTGGTCTCGTCGCCGGCTCGATCTTCACCGACGTCCACGACGCGGTGGCGGCCGTGCGGGAGCTGTCGGATCAGCTCGAGCAGGCCGGCACCCCGGTCGAGCCCTCCATGTTCAGTCCCTGGGGGACGCCTGAGCATCTGGGTGCCAACCCGGCTATCGGGATGCGCAATCCGGTCTCGCCGCCGCTACAGCCGGTCTCGTTCCCTGACGGCACCGTGCGGTGCGACCTGGAGCTGGGGATCGAGTACCAGGGCCCTCCCGGCTGTGTGCACGGTGGGATCGTGGCGCTGCTGTTCGACGAGATGCTGGGTCTGGCCAACGCGGCCGCCGGCAGCGTTGGCATGACGGCGGACCTGCGGGTGTCGTACAAATCGCCCACTCCGCTGAACGCGCCGCTGCGGTTCGAGGCCAAGCAGGTGCGGACCGAGGGCCGGAAGATCTGGACCAGCGCCACGCTGCACACCGGGGACACGCTCTGCGCCAGCACGGAGGCGCTGTTCATCGAGCCGCGCGGGATCCGTGACGAGGACCGTCACAAGCCCATCGAGGGTTGACCCCGACCGAGATCGGCGCCCCCGGCTCCGGATCCGCTGCCGCTGTGCGGTAGCGGATCCGGGGGATCACGCTCCGCGCAGCGCCTTCATGCGCTTGTGGGCGCCGGCCACGATGCGACCGCGGTCGACGCCGGAGGAGAACTCGACGCCCTTGGCGTTGCCCTCGCCTCCGCAGACGTGGACCGGTCCGTTGCCGATGGAGGCCAAGACCTCGTCGGCCACCTCGTGCGGCTCGCTCACGGTCATTCCGGGCAGGTCCATGTCCAGGCCGGCACGAATCATGGCGGGGGTGCGGGTCACACCGAGGATGACCTCCACCACGTCGACGCCGTACTCGCGCATCTCGAGCCACAGGCCCTCGACGAACACGCGGCTGAACGCCTTGGCGGCGGAGTAGATGCTCATGTCGGCGTGGCCGAGGTAGCCGGCCATGGAGCCCATGACCACGATGCCGCCCTTGCCGCGGGCCTTGAGACCGGGGCCGAAGCGGCGGATGATCTGCATCGGCGAGGTGATGTTGAGGTCGATGACCTTCTGCACCTGTGCCATGTCGGACTCGACGAATTCCGCCCCGTAGGTGTTGGCACCGGCGTTGAGCACGAGAAGTCCCAGGTCCAGGTCCTCGCAGGCGGCGGCGATCGTGTCGGTCGAGCCGGCCTCGGTGAGGTCGGTGGACACGACGCGGCACTCGACACCCTTGGCGCGAACGGCTTCGGCGGTCTCCTCGAGGGCGTCGAGTTTGCGGGCGACCAGGACGCAGGAGATGCCCTGATCGGCGAGACGGAACGCGATCTCCGCACCCACGCCCTCGCTCCCGCCCACGACGAGGGCCCAGGGGCCGTAGGCAGATGCATTGAAAGTCTTCGGATTGACAGGTGTCGACATACCCTAAGGATATGACCAAAGGCAGCGAAAGTCCCGGCTTCGGCGGAGTGCCCCTCCCGGGGCTGCGTGACGACGAGGTGTTCGGATTCGACGAGGCCAGGAAGCGGTTCGGGGATTCGTTCGACCCGATCCCCGTTCCGGTGCTCCCACCGGCGGATCCGAACCTCGATCGAGCGGTAGCAGAGTTGCGTCGTCTGCGTGACGCGACGGCGGCGCTGGCCCACTCGGAGGTCGAGCTGGGGGACATCGCCGACAAGCTCGCCGAGGTCGCGGACCTGCTCGAGCCGCGGGTCCCGAGCCCGCAGCAGCGCCTGGAGAACATGTGGAAGGGCGCGGGTACGCGCCGTTCGAACCCGGTCAGCGGGCAGGAGAGCCCCCTCGCCCCGCCGGTCGAGTTCGTGGGCTGTGACGACGGTTCGGTGATGGCCGAGGTGACCATGGGGCCGGCCTATCAGGGGCCCCCCGGCTGTGTGCACGGTGGCATCAGTGCGCTGATCATCGACCACATGATGGGGCTCGCCAACCACTGGGGCGGACGGTTCGGCATGACCGCCCACTACGAGCTGGACTACCGGTCGCCGACACCGCTGCTGCAGCCGCTGACGTTCCGTTGCTGGGTGCACGAGACGGAGGGTCGCAAGACGTGGACGCACGGCACCATCCACGCGGGTGATCGCTTGTGCGTGGAGGCGCGTGGTCTGTTCCTGGAGGCGGGCGTGCCGATCCCGGGGCAGCCGGGGAGTACGTCGACGGTCACCGACGGCAGCCCGTAGGCGCAGGCGGTCACCCCCGGCAGGCGATATCCGCGACTGCGCCCCGGCCCGCCCGTCTCAGCCCGGCAGGTCGAGCTGGACGACCTTCTGCAGGTAGGGGGAGATCACGTCGGTGAGGCCGGTGGCGAGCTCGTCGGGATCCTCGGGCGGCAGCGAGATGAAGCTGATCCCGATCCGGGCGATGATCGAGGCCGCGAGTCGTGCCTGGGCGCGGTCGATCTGCATCCAGCTGTCGGACAGCGCCGGGGTGAGCACCTCGGTCGCCCGTTCGATGAGCGGGCCGGCCTCGGTGGTGATCAGGCGCAGCAGGTCCGGCTTGATGTCCCCGGTGAGCAGGGCGCGGATCAGGGGGTCGCGGCGGCTGGAGAGCAGGAAGCCGTTGATGCCCTCGCGCAGCGCCGTCTCGATCTGCCCGGGGTGGCGGTTGATCGAGTCGCGGATCTCGCCGGCGAACGTCTCGGACAGCTGCAGCGCGTACGCCTGGGCGAGGCCCTGGCGGTTACCGAAGGTGCTGTACAGGGTCTGCCGGCTCAGCCCGGCGGCCTTGGCCACGTCGGACATGGTGACCGCCGACCAGTCGCGGCTCTCCAACAGGCCGTGCATCGCGTCGAACACCGCGGAGCGTAGCGGTCTGCGTTCCCGTCGATTCCCTGCGTGGGAGCGGCTGTCGGTGGTCGAACGGTGACGCGGCATGAGGACCATTGTCCCCGATATCGGCTGCCGGGCGCTCATGGCCTACCTGACAGGCAGGAAGTCGACCTTGTCGCGCACCCCGCAGTCCGAGCAGGTCCACGTGTCGGGGACGGCTGACCAGGGGGTTCCGGGCGGGAACCCCTCCCGGGGTAGACCGGCGGCCTCCGAGTAGCGGTTACCGCAGCCCGGGCACACGTATTCACCGGTCGGGGAGGTCTGGTCCGTTGCGATGTCGGTGTCCACGATGACCTCGTCGGTGGCGGTCGCGGTGGCGGTGGGCTCGCGCTGCAGGACCGCGACGCCGCCGGTACCCGATCCCTGCGTTGCGTAGCGGGCCAGGATCGTGTCCCGCTTGGAGGGCTGGATGTTGGCACGGGTGATGTCGCCGTCGTAGTGGGCCAGGACGCGCTTGTCCATGACCCTGCGCCACAGCGGCGGGATGTAGGCCACGACCATCATGGCCGCATATCCGGACGGCAGCTGCGGAGCCTCGTCGAAGCTGCGCAGCACCTGGTAGCGCCGCATCGGGTTGGCGTGGTGATCGGAGTGCCGCTGCAGGTGGTACAGGAAGATGTTGGTGACCAGGTGGTCGGAGTTCCACGAGTGCTCCGGGCGGCAGCGCTGGTAGCGACCGGATGAGGTCTTCTGCCGCAGCAGACCGTAGTGCTCGAGGTAGTTGACAACCTCCAGCAGCGAGAACCCGAAGATCGCCTGGGCGATCAGCCACGGGGCGACCTGCCAGCCGAACACAGCGATGAGCGCGCCGTAGAGCACGACGGTCATGAGCCAGGCGTTGAGGTTGTCGTTGCGCAGGGTCCACGGTCCGCGACCCTGGCGACCCAGCCGTTCCTTCTCGAGTGACCACGCGGACCTCAGCGATCCCCACACGCTACGCGGCAGGAACGCCCAGAACGACTGGCCGAAACGCGCGCTGGCGGGATCCTCGGGGGTGGCGACGCGCGCGTGATGCCCACGGTTGTGCTCGACGAAGAAGTGACCGTAGCCGGTGGTGGCGAGCGCGACCTTGGACAGCCACTTCTCGCTGCCGGCGATCTTGTGTCCGAGCTCGTGGGCGGTGTTGATGCCGATGCCGCCGGTGATCGCGACGGTCCATGCCACGCCGATCGACGCGGCTATTCCGAGTCCGCCCTCGTACCCGAGCCACGACAGGTCGTCCGAGCTCCACAGGTAGCACGCCAGGACGAGCGCGCCGTACTGGAACGGGAGGTAGAGGTAGGTGCACCAGCGGTAGAACGGGTCGGCCTCGAGGCGGTCGATGACCTCGTCGGGCGGGTTCTCTCCGTCGACCCCAATCTTGTAGTCGCCCCACGGCACGGCCACGTAGACGAGGAACGGCAGCAGGTACCACGAGACGGTGGCGGCCACGCCCCAGCCGAGCGCGTTGAAACCCGCCACCAGAGGCAGCGACAGGAACAGCCCGGCGGCGGGGATGAGGCCGAGCAGCCACAGGTAGCGCTTGGCGTCGGTCCACGCGTACGGCTCGACCTCGGCGTGGTGCGCGTGGCCGTGATCGTGCGCGTGGTGGTGCGCGGGGGCGTGCTCGCCGCCGTGGCGATCGGCGCCGCCCCCGTCGGTGGGCCGGATGTACTCGGTGCTGGACATCGCTGACAACCTTCCCGGAATCCCTCATATGTGGCGTACGCCACGTCCTGGGCCCAACTCTAGACAGATTGCAGTGCCGTGTCTAGACATGACGCGGTTGTTTGTCCAGAGTCGTGGGCGTGTGGGCGAGTGCGATCACCAAGCGGTGGTGGCCACGAGGACGACGGAGGTGCCACCGACCACGCTCCCGATGACGACGACGACGCCGTCCCACTGCCGGGCGAGCCGGAATATCCGGGCCGTCGAAACGGTTGTACCGACAGATCGTCGGAGCCGGTTTTCCGACAGGGAAGGAGTGGCCCGACGTGACGATGCAGCAGGCAGCCATGCGGACGCTGATGCGGGCCGAGAACAACAACATCTCGCTTGATCGCAACGTGTTCACGCGCGAGAACTTCCGCCGCATCGGCCTCTTCGCGCGGCCCCACACCAAGAGGATCGCCATCTTCCTGGTGCTGTCGGTCTTCGGCGCCTCGCTCGCCGTGTTCACTCCCTTGCTCGCCGGCCGGGTGGTCACCGCGATCGTGGATCACGACTCGATCCGGGTCGTGGTTCTCCTCGCGGTGGCGATCGCCGTGATCGGGGTCGTGGAGGCCGCCACCGCGGTCTACACCCGCCTGTGGTCCGCGCGCATCGGCGAGGGCCTGATCTTCGACCTGCGCCGCGCGGTGTTCGACCACGTGCAGACCATGCCCGTCGCCTTCTTCATGCGCACCCGCACCGGCGCCCTGGTCAGCCGCCTGAACAACGACGTGATGGGCGCCCAACGCGCCTTCTCCGACACTCTGTCCGGGGTCGTGTCCAACCTCGTGCAGCTCGCGCTGACGCTCGTCGTCATGGCCGGCATCAACTGGCAGCTCACCGTGCTCTCGGTGCTGCTGCTGCCGATCTTCCTGTTCCCGGCCCGGTACGTCGGTCGACGCCTGGCCAAACTGCGCCGCGAGGCCTCGGACCTCAACGCGTCGATGAACGACCAGATGACCGAGCGCTTCAACGCCGGCGGCGCCACCCTGGTCAAGCTCTTCGGCCGGCCGGAGGCCGAGTCCGCCGAGTTCGCCGCACGCGCCGGCCGCGTCCGGGGCATCGGCGTGCGCACCGCGCTGCTTATGAGCGTGTTCATGAACTCGCTGTCCCTGGTCTCGACCCTGGCGCTGGCCCTGGTCTACGGCCTGGGCGGCTGGTTCGCGTTGAACGGCGGGATGGACCCCGGGTCGGTCGTCGCGCTCGCCTTGCTGCTCACCCGGCTGTACGGACCGCTCACGTCACTGGCCAACGCACCCATGGACGTGGTCACCGCGATAGTCAGCTTCGAGCGGGTCTTCGAGGTACTGGACCTCAAGCCCCTGCTGTCCGACGCCCCGGACGCCGTGGACGTCCCGGCCGGGCCCGTGACCATCGAGTTCGACGACGTGCGCTTCTCCTACCCGTCCGCCGACAAGGTCTCCCTGGCTTCCCTCGAAGAGGTCGCCGTTCTCGACACCCGCGGTGGGCAGGAGGTGCTCCACGGGGTCTCCTTCCGCGCCGAGCCGGGCCAGATGGTCGCTCTCGTCGGCTCGTCCGGGGCAGGGAAATCCACCATCGCCTCTCTGCTGCCGCGCCTGTATGACGTCGACTCGGGCGCGGTCCGGGTGTCCGGACTCGACGTGCGGAAGGTGACGTCGTCGTCGTTGCGTCGCACCGTTGGCATGGTCACCCAGGACGGCCACCTCTTCCACGACACGATTCGCGCCAACCTGACCTTCGCGCGACCCGACGTCTCCGACGACACGGTGTGGGAGGCGCTGCGCCGCGCACGGCTCTCCGAGCTCGTGCGATCCCTGCCCGACGGCCTCGACACGGTGATCGGGGACCGTGGCTACCGGCTCTCCGGCGGCGAGCGACAGCGCCTTACGATCGCCCGACTGCTGATCGCCTCGCCGTCGGTCGTGGTGCTCGACGAGGCCACCAGTGCGCTTGACTCGACCAACGAGTCCGCCGTGCAGGAAGCCCTCTCCGAGGCCATGGCGCACCGCACCTCGCTGGTCATCGCGCATCGGCTGTCCACCGTGCGGGCCGCCGACCAGATCCTGGTGCTCGAAGCCGGACGCGTGGTGGAGTCGGGGACGCACACCGAACTGCTCGCCGCTGGCGGCCGGTACTCCGAGCTCTACGAGACCCAGTTCGCGGAGCAGGAATAACTCGAGCAAGCCGCGGATCCTCTCCCGCGCTCACCCCCGCCAGGCCCCGCCCCGCACGTTGAGTCGAACTGTGCAGCATTTTCCCAGGGCGGGCTTCCGTGAACGGCTGTCGCAGCGACTCAACGCGCGGGCGATCCGGGGCGGGGGTGTCAGCTCTCCAGGTGCAGACCCAGCTCACGCGCGGCCAGCGCCGCGTACTTGGAGGTCTGCTCGAAGGCCGACTCGAGGGGGTTGGCGTCGTTGACGTCGGCGATCTCGCTCCACCGCTCGGCCACGACCTCGGGGGTGCGGGCGCCCTCGGGGAGGTAGACGCCCCGGGACTCGACCATCTGGGACACGGCGAACACGCCGGCGCCGGCACCCAGGATGGTCTTGGTTGGGGCGTCGTCCGAGACCATGAACAGTGCGCCGGGGGCGATCGTCTCCGGGCCCATGATGTCCAGCACCTGCTGGGGCAGCAGATCCTCGGTCATGCGGGTCGCGGCGGTGGGGGCGATGGCGTTGACCTTGATGTTCTTCTTGGCGCCCTCGATGGCCAGCACGTTCATCAGGCCCACCAGGCCGGACTTGGCGGCGGCGTAGTTGGCCTGGCCGAAGTTGCCGTAGATGCCGGAGGTGGACGTGGTCATGAGAATGCGGCCGTAACCGGCGTCGGCCATGTGGGGCCAGACGGCCTTGGTGCAGTGGACCGAGCCCATGAGGTGGACCTCGACGACCTTGCGGAAGTCCGCGATCTCCATCTTGGCGAAGGACTTGTCGCGCAGGATCCCGGCGTTGTTGATGAGGATGTCGATCCGGCCCCACGTGTCGATGACGCCTGTGACCATCTTCTTCACGGCGGCCTCGTCGGTGATGTCGCTGCCGTCGACCATGGCCTGCCCACCGGCGGCGGTGATCTCGTCGACGACCAGCTGGGCGGCGGAGGCGGTCCCGCCCTCGCCGTGGACGTCTCCGCCGAGGTCGTTGACGACGACCTTGGCTCCGCGCTCTGCCAGTGCGAGGGCGTAGGCGCGGCCGAGGCCACCCCCGGCGCCGGTGATGATCGCGACGCGGTCGGTGAAGTCGATCGTGGTCATGGAGAGCTCCTGTTCGAGGTGTGTCGTCGGTAGGGGTTTCGACGTCTGGAGGATCGTCCGGCCGGGCGATCGGCGGAGGGTCAGCCGAGTTCGCCCCGGACGTAGGACTGGTACGCGGGCAGATCGAGGAAACCGTGCCCGGACAGGCCGATCACGATGGACGGGCCCGTGCCGGCCTCCCCGGTGTGCTCCCGCGCCACGGCGAGAGCACCGGCGATCGCGTGGGTCGACTCGGGTGCCGGCACCACACCCTCCGCCTTGGCGAACTCGACGCCGGCGGCGAACGCGACGTTCTGCTCGACGGCCATCGAATCGATCAGACCGAGGTGCTTGACGTGGCTGACCAGCGGCGCCATACCGTGGTAGCGCAGGCCGCCGGAGTGGATCGGATCCGGGACGAAATCCTGGCCAAGGGTGTACATCTTCATCAGCGGGGTCAGCCCGGCCACATCACCGTGGTCGTAGCGGAACTCGCCCTCGGTCAGCGACGGACAGGCCGTGGGCTCCACGGCGACGATCTTGGTCTCGGCTCCGGCCAGGTTCTCCCGGATGAACGGGAACGCCAGTCCTGCCAGGTTCGATCCACCACCGGCGCATCCGTAGACGTAATCCGGGGCACCCTCACCGAACATCGCCAACTGCTTGATGGCCTCCTCGCCGATCACGGTCTGGTGCAGGCACACGTGGTTGAGGACCGAGCCCAGCGAGTAGCGGGCCGCCGGGTCACCGGCGGCGACCTCGACGGCCTCGGAGACCGCCATGCCGAGCGAACCGGGGGTGTCGGGATCCTTGGCGAGGAACGCACGGCCGGACTCGGTGAGGTCCGACGGGCTCGGGTGGACCGAGGCACCGAAGGTCTCCATGAGCATGCGGCGGTACGGCTTGGACTCGAACGACGCCTTGACCTGCCAGACCTCGACCTCGATTCCGAACGCCTGGCCAGCGAACGCCAATGAGGCGCCCCACTGGCCGGCGCCGGTCTCCGTGGTGAGCTTGGTGATGCCCTCGATCGAGTTGTAGTACGCCTGGGCCACCGCCGTGTTGGGCTTGTGCGAGCCGACGGGGCTCGTGCCCTCGTACTTGTAGTAGATCCGCGCCGACGTGCCGAGTGCCTTCTCCAGGCGGTGGGCGCGGATGAGCGGCGCCGGACGCCACAGGCGGTAGATCTCCTGCACCGCCTCCGGGATCGCCACATACCGCTGGCCCGTGACCTCCTGCTCGATGAGCGCCATCGGGAACAGCGGCGCCAGGTCCTCGGGACCCAGCGGCTCCTCGGTTCCGGGGTGCAGGTGCGGCGCCATCGGCTCGGGGAGATCGGCCTGGATGTTGTACCAGTGCGTCGGCATCTCGCTCTCGGGAAGAAGAGCCTTGACCAGCGAACCTGATGTGGCGTCAGACGTCATGTGGGGTCCTCGGATGGTGTGAAAGGGGTGAGCTACGCCTCATCTTAGGAGGTCTCGTCACACCGGTTCGCGGCACACCTGTCAGCGGGCGATCGGATCGCGTCGCATCGGAAGATGGGGGATCCGGCCGTCGAGGTACTCGGGTCCCGATCGGACAAAGCCGAACTGCTCGTACCACTGCTGCAGGTGGGCCTGCGCGCCGATCTCGACCGGCTGGTCACCACACATCTCCAGTCCCGCCCGGACGAGCCGCGCTGCGAGTCCCTGCCCGCGCCATGGTGCAGCCGTGCAGACCCGGCCCAGGTGCATCACCCCGTCGCCGCTGTAGATCCGCAGGGTGGCCGCCAGCTCCGCCGGGCCCTGCCACGGTGCGCGGGCCAACAGATGAGTGGTGCCCGGGTCCGCATCGATCTCGTCTATCTCCGCGTACGGGCAGTCCTGCTCGGCCACGAAGACGTCCACGCGCAGCTTGTACAACGCGTGGACGTCCAGCGGACCCATCTGGGCCAGGGGAGAGGCGCTCACCCGCAGGTCAAGGACCGCCCCGGATGGTGCGGTGCTGCTCACTCGTCCTCGGACGGCTGCGGTGCGGAGCCCGCGGCGGGACCGGGCGCCGCGCTGCCG
>ERZ1032857.51-NODE-51-length-12223-cov-16.796351_pt1 | contig 12223 bp, 10 predicted proteins | sample MGYA00516688_ERZ1032857 | MGnify/ENA primary metagenome ERZ1032857 (study PRJEB33719, sample SAMN04262500) | wastewater metagenome | biome: rural village; feature: composting latrine chamber; material: composting feces with ash | place: El Salvador | collected...
GTCCCGTCGAGATCCGCCGGCTCGCGGCGGAGCTGGACCTGCAGCCGACGAAGAAGCTGGGCCAGAATTTCGTCCATGATCCGAATACCGTGCGGCGAATCATCGCCGCCGCCGACCTGTCGCCGGAGGATTACCCCGTCGAGGTCGGGCCCGGTCTGGGGTCGCTGACGCTCGGCCTCCTCGAGCATTGCGGCCGCGCGGCCGCCGTGGAGATCGATCCGCGGCTGGCCGAGCGCCTGCCGAAGACCGTCGCCGAGTTCGCCCCCGGCCGCGACCTGAACCTCGTGCAGAAGGACGCGCTGACCGTCACCCGGGCCGACCTCATGGGTGAGGGCGCAGGCACGGCTGCGGGCACGGACGCGGACGCGGAAACCGCGCCGGGTTCGGGTTCCGGGGACGCGGTGGCCGCCCGGCCCGAGCCGACGGCCCTGGTGGCGAACCTGCCGTACAACGTGTCGGTGCCGGTGCTGCTGCACATGCTCGCCGAGTTCCCCTCCATCCGCCGCGTCCTGGTGATGGTGCAGCTCGAGGTCGCCGAACGCCTGGCCGCGGAGCCGGGTTCGAAGATTTACGGCGTCCCCAGCGTCAAGGCCGCGTTCCACGGGAACGTGCGCCGGGCCGGGACCATCGGCCCGAACGTGTTCTGGCCGGTGCCCAAGGTGGACTCCGGACTGGTGCGCATCGACGTCTTCGGCGTGCCGGGCCCCGGCGGGGAAGAGTCCCCGGCGGGCGCGGCCCCGTGGCCCGTCGACGACGACGCCCGCGCGAAGGTCTGGCCCCTCATCGACGCCGCTTTCGCCCAGCGTCGGAAAACGCTCCGTGCCGCGCTGAGCGGGCATTACGGTTCCGGCGCCGCGGCCGAGGAGGCGCTCGTCGCCGCGGGCATCGACCCGAAGCTGCGCGGCGAGAAGCTCACCGTCGCGGACTTCGTGCGTCTCGCGGGCATCTAGGTCCGGGGTGCGGTTCCGGGCATCTGATTCCGGGCGTGCTACCGTCCCCGGGCCACTGATCCCGGGAGGGCAGGCGGCCCCGGGCGTGCAGCCTTAATGCGGTAAACCTGACCTTTTTTCGGCATGGAAAGTAAGGCTCTCTTTCCTTGTCATCGCTGGTGGGAGGGTTATTCTGGGTGGCAGTCAGATACGTGGAGTACCCCGCAACCGCTTTTCCCGGCTCTTGAGGAGACCCGCATCATGTCCAGCGTCACCAAAATTTCGTCCTGCACCACCACCGCCTGCGCCTTCAACAATGACGGCTGCACCGCCTTCGCGGTGAACGTCGGCGGCAACGCGAACGCCGCGTGCACCACCTTCTCCACCGTCGATCTCCGGGCCGGTCTGGCCGGGGCCGACGCCCAGGTCGGCGCCTGCAAGCGCCTCGACTGCGCCCACAACGAGGACCTGATGTGCGGCCTGGCCGACATTTCGGTCAGCGGCGACGCCGCCCTCTGCGACAGCTACGAGGCTCGCTGAGCAGGCCCGCCCACGCAGCGTGGGGCACCGGAAAACAACCCGAACGACATCCGGCCAATACCCGGCCGGCACAGGAAAACGCGCGGAACCCCGGCCAGGGTTCCGCGCGTTCCTCGGCTTACGGCGTCAGATACGCGGCGAAGCGTGCCGGGCCGAGGTACGTGCGGCGAGGGCGTCGATCGCCCGCACCAAGTCCGAAATGGTCGACACGGGCTCCGCGAAGTCCACGAACACGCTGGTGACGCGGCTGCCGTAGAGCGACGCCAGCGTCAACCCGGCCGGGTCGACGTCCGCGACCCACATGTTCGAGCCCGCGTGCGCGCACGCGGCGGCACCGTCCGCCGCGGACTCCAACGCCTCGAACTCCGAGCACCGGAAACCGGGGATGAAGCCCACCAAGGCGTCGGAAAGCAACGCGCGGAGCTGACCCGGGGCGAGCATGCCGACGACGTCGCGGGCCTCGAACTCGTCCGCGATGAGCGGATGATGGGCCGGCACGGCGGGCAGCGCGTGCGGGTCGAGCTTGACGACGCCGCAGGGGCCGTGCAGCAGGACCTTCTCCATCGTCACGACGCCGACCGCGAAGGCGCCGGTATCGGCGAGCGGGAAATGCGCGAAGGCAGGATCGGTGACGTCGAGCCACTCCACGTGGCCCAGGGCATGCAGGCTGGCGACGGTGATGTCGATGGACAGCTCGGGCGCCTTCTTCGTGCCGTCGACGCGGACCTCGGTGGCGCCGATGTACTCGGCCTCGTCGGCCGGGCAGAGAACGAGAAGCCGACCGTGCGCGTCCGTGAGGTGCGCGACGACCGGGACGATCGACGACGGATCGACGCGGTACGGGGCGAGCGTCAACGCCCCCGCGCCGCCGAGAATCCGGCCGGCGAGGCTCTCGCTGTACATCGAGTGGCGGTCCATGCAATCTCCCTCTGGGTCAAGGCGAGGCTAGCCTAAGGAAGGGGCCACTAACTGTCAACGGTTCTGCGGCGGCGGGGAGGGGTGGCGGGGGTGTTTGGCGGGATGGGGCTCCGGTCCCGGGTAGGGCTGGTTCCCCTGGCGGGGCTGATGTCCCGGGTACGGATGGTTCCCCTGCTGGGGCTGCTGATTCCAACCGCTCGCCGGCCCGGGCTGATTGTGGCCCGGTGACGGAGTGGCGGGCGGGTGGTTCTCGTTCTTGGGCTTGGGAAGTGCCAAATCAACGACCTTGGAAAGCTTGCCGTACTTCGCCGCCACCCACACGAGCACGCCGAGAACAATGGTGACCAGCATCGTCCATCCGAACAGCGTCGACGATGGGTCAGCAATCACGGCGCTGAAGGACGGAATGGCAATCAAGATCGAGACGATGGCGAAGGCGAATTCAAGGAGTTCCTTCTTCCGTCGTTCCGCCGCTTCTCGAGCTGCGGTCGCATCGTCGGCCTCCTTCTTCCGGGCGGCAGCCTCCTCCTTCTCCGCAGCATCGCGCGCGGCAGCCTCCTCGGCGGCGCGCTGACGCTGCTCTTCCTCGAACTTCTCCCTGCGTGCGGTGGCCTTCCGCTCGGCCTCGAGCCGCCGCTCCTCCGCCTTCTCCTGCTGACGCCGTGCCTCCTCCTGATCGCGCCGCGCTTCCTCTTGCCTGCGCCGCTCCTGCTCCTCCTGCTCTCTTGCGAGACTCGTGAGAATGCTGAAACGCAGGGACAAGTCGTCGGAAAGTTCCTCCAGTTGAGCGACCACGCCAAGCCGGTCCTGGACGCTGGTGAGGAACTCGGTCGCCGCCGGCCGCCGCGGAATCTGCCGGAACCACAACTCCCTCCGGAAATCGAGGTAATGCTGCTGAACATCCGCGAGCTCACGATGCACGGTCGACGTGCCGTCGGCCCCGACGTTCGCGATTCGGCCCTCCTCCTCGGAGAGATGTTCCAGGGCGGAGAGTTGGCGGATTGCCAAAATCGCGAGCTCCACGTAACGGGTCTGGCACAGCCGCATCGGATTCGGATGCAACGTGAAACTCGGTGACGTGCGGATGCTGGCGAAACCCACATTCGTCGCGTAATCGACCCACCCGGCCGGGGCCTCCATCGCGCCCGACAAAGCGCCCTGCGCATTATCCGCGGGGAAGAAGGAAGCGGAAGTGGGTCCGCAAGACAGCAAATACCCCCACTGCCGGGCCGGAGTCCATTCCGGCGCGGTGAACTCATGCCCCGCGATGGTCGACAAGGGGCTTTCCGGGAGGCCGGCATCCGGCCATGGAATCGCACAGCTCAGCGTGAAAATCCTGCGGCGTTCCTCGACCATTGCCTTCGTATCCGGGTCTTTCCTGTGGGTTACCGAATAGCCGGCGTCGAGGCGGAACTCGAACTCGATATCGTTGTCCTCGTGGCGAACCCTCTCGTCGATGTCCAGGTGACCGTCGACATCGCGGAAGAACTGGGGCGGCCGGTACTTGGGGCGGCCATTGGCGGTGCCACCGTTCGCCTCCCCGTCATCGTCATCGGCCCCGACTTCCTCATTCGGCTTCAATCGCAGAACCGCAAGCTTGGCGTGGATTTCGAGCAGCTCGAGCGCGGACACCTTGCGGAACTCCCCATGTTCCCGGGCTTCGTCGCCTTTGTCGAATACGTGGAATGCGCGCGTCTTCTTGATCCGTCCCTCGCGTTTGATTTCCGGGTCCGGGCCGAGGTCATCCATCGGCTCACCCGTACGCAGGCTCTGGGTGAATTCCACGACCTGTTCCGCCGTGGGATTCTCCAGCGCGAGGTGCATGATGACGAAATCGCTGCTGTGCTCGGTGTGACCGCCGGTGAAGCGGAGAGTTTCCACCGCCCGGAGACTGACGAATCCGGTCGGGTACGAATCTTTTGAACTGGAATACTCGAATCCCGGGTCCTCGGTCGGCGGGAAATGCGCAATCCGGTTGTCCTTGAAAAGTGCGCAGTGGCTGTCCATCGCCTTGTTCCACAATTCCGTCTCACCGGATGAGTGGCCATGTTCGACGAATGCGACCGCCGGATCCGGGTACTCGTTGTCGCCGATAACGATGCCGGGCGTGTCGTTCATTCCTCCCGTTGCGACCCACAGCCGGTGTGACATCCACTCTTTGGGCGACTCGTGCGGGGCAGTCAGGTAATCCCGGTCATTCGCGTGGGCGTCACCGTTCTCATCGAGCACGGGGAACGCGACCGAGGAAATTCCGCGGTACCGGCCACGCTTGAAGTACCCCCCGATCTCCGGGTCATCCCCGCATCCCTCGGCGTAAGGTGCCCGCACCGGAATGACCACCGACAACAATACGATGCGGAATCTTTTCGCCCGGAGTTCCTTCGTCCGGGGATACCGCTTGAGCCATGAACCGAAGGGCGTCGATACCTCGGTCTCGGCCTCCCACTTCTTCACTTTCGGGTGATCCCGGGCGGGAGACTCTTCTCCGTCCGCGGGAGTTCCTGCCGGTTGCGCGCCCATGACTCGGGTCGGGGTGTCCATAATTTCCATTGTCGACCGCCCCATAATTTCGGCAACCGAAAACACGTGGGTAAACCGAAATGGGGGAGCCTGAATCAAGGGGGCCCTGAATCAGGAGAGCTTGAATCAAGGGCGTCACTGCGCGGGGGGGGGGGCGTGTCCGCGTCTATTCGCTCGAACGCCAGTCGTCGAGGGCGCGCCGGACGTGCCAGGCGACGGGCAATGCCGTTGCCTCGGCGGGGGTGACCCAGCGGTAGTCGGTGTGCTCCTCGGTGAGCGTTACGTCGGCGGTCGGATCGTCCTCGACGACCGCGAATGTTGCCGTATGGAAGCGGCACGGGCGGCCACCGGTGTCGGGGTAGGACCAATGTCCAATCTCACCGGCGAGCTTGCCGGTTAGGCCGGTTTCCTCGGTGAACTCGCGCAGTGCGGCGTCGGCGGGCTGTTCGCCCGGATCGGACTTTCCGCCCGGAAAATCCCAGGTGCCGCCCAGGTACCCGTTGTCGCGGCGGCGCAGCATCAGCACCCGCTCGCCGCGTTGCAGCAGCACGTTGCACACCCAGCCGTCGGCCGCGGGCCACGCGGAAAGCGTGGCCAGGCCCGGCTTTTCGGGGCGCAGGATGACCCGTTCCGGCTCATCCGGATGGCGTGCGTACATAAGAGAATGGTAAGTGCTCCGGCGGTGGGCCACGCAACTTCACGGCGTGGGGCACACCCGGAGGGGTCGGTGGTCGAACGTCGTGAATTTCCTCCGGCCGGCCAATCCGGAGGGTGTTCTATCTTGCGGGCGAACTGATGGGGATGCTTGCCGACGAATGAAGGGGCCGACACCATGAATGAACTGACCGCGACCATGCCGACTGAAGCGCCGGCGGCCGTGCCGGTGCCGGCCATGCCGATTGAAGCGCCGGCGGCCGTGCCGGCGACCAATCCGACCGTGAAGCCCGACGTGTGGGAAATGCCGAACGAGGGCTCGGGGTGGTGTGACTGCGGGGAAGACCACCCCGTCGACAAGCCCCTGGTCCGGTCGATGATCCGCGCCGAGTTGGGGGAGGGGGCGGAGAACCGGGACGCCATCACGCATCCGGAGGTGTGCCGCGTGATCATGCGCATGTGGCGCTACGTCGAAGTGTGCGCGTTCTTCCATGATGCGGTGGGCCGGTCCGCGAAGGTCGTCAATGGCTGGGCCGAGGCGGAGTACCCGATGCCGGTTGGGATGGAAATCATCGCGTATTTCGCGAAAACGTGGAATGGGTGCCCGGAAGAACTGTGCGGTGGTGGATTCGGTTCCGAAGGGTCGATTGGCGCTTAGGTGAGGGCGAATCGGCGGTGCGGGGTGGCGTCGGAAAGACCTCTCGCGCAGGGGAAGCCACGGAAGATGATGTGTCACTGGTGTTTCAGTTGTGAAGAATGTTTCACAAAAGTAATGCTGAGCCTCGTACACTGAGAGGAGGCTTAATCAAATCCCCGCAAAGGAGCTGATGGACCATGACGGCGTCGAACGGAAGATCCTCGACCGGGGATCACGGGAATGGGGGCCGTCCGCCCCGGCCGGCAGCCCCGTGGAAAAGGAAAACCGGGGCTTTTCTCGCCGCTCTGGCGATAGCCGCCCCGGCGCTGGTCGCCTGCAGTTCCGATGAAGGGGGCCCCACCGTGCTGCGGTTCATGGGGCCCGCCGACGGCGTCGACCAGTACACCGCCGCCGCCGAAAAATGCTCGGAGCAGGCCGACGGCCGCTACACCATCGAATACGACGTCTCCGCGAAGCAGACCGATGACCAGCGCCTCCAGTTGGCGCGGCGCATCGTCGGCGGCGACGACAGTTTCGACATCATGGGCCTCGACGTCACTTGGACCGCCGAGTTCGCCGAAGCCGGCTGGGCGGTCGAGTTCCCCGACGACGTCGCGCGGCGCATCGAGGACGGCACCCTCTCCGGGCCAATGGAAACGGCCACGTGGGATGGGCGCGTCTACGGTGCCCCGCTGAACACGAATACGCAGCTCATGTGGTACCGGAAGTCCCTCATGCCGCAGGGCCCCGACGGTGAGCCGATGCCGCCGGAAACGTGGGCCGACGTCGTCGACCTGGCCAACGAACTGGGCGAAGCCGGCGAACCCTCCTACGTCGGCGTCCAGGCCGCGCAGTTCGAGGGCATCGTCGTGTGGTTCAACTCGATGCTCGAGGCGGCCGGCGGCTCCATCGTCGACGAATCGGGCCGCGAGGCCACCATCGACGAGGGCGATGCCGCCCGGCAGGCGCTGCAAGTGATGCACGACGTGGCCACCGCGCGCGGCGCGGACCCGTCGACCTCGCAGCTCGACGAGAACATGGCCCGCCTCGCCTTCGACCGCGGTGACGCTTTCATGCAGGTCAATTACCCGTTCGTGTACGCGGGTCTGAAGGAGAAGGCCGAAGGCGGCGACGCCGCCGCGCAGGAGGCGTTCGACGACCTCGGCTGGGCCGTCTACCCCGGCATGGAGGCGGGCGAACCCTCCAAGGCCACCATCGGCGGCCTGAACATCGCGGTGCCGTCGACCTCGAACAACCAGGAACTGGCCTTCGAAGCCATCGAATGCCTGCGCAACGAGGAAAACCAGATGCACAACGCGCTCACCGGCGGCCTGCCACCGACGCTGACGCGCCTGTACACCGAGGCCACCGACGAGTTCATCGAGGAATACCCCTTCTACCGGGAGATCTTCGAGTCGCTGAACACCCTCGACCCCGAGGACCTCGGCCCGGAGGAGCAGAGCCTGCTTCCCGACGAACGCCGCGTCTCCGTGGCGGTCCGCCCGGCCTCGCCGGCGTACCAGTCGGTGTCGATCCTCCTGGCGTCGCGCCTGAGCCCGCCGAACGAAATCGACCCGGACACGCTCGTCCCCGAGCTTGCCGACGAAATCGATCGGGCCATCAACTCGGAAGGTCTGGTGCCGTGATGAACGACAACGCCAACGACCCCGTCCGCGACAGCGACCGCCCCGCGGGCGGAGGCGCGCGCCCGGTGCGCGACGCCACCCGGGACCCCTCCCGGGACCCCGTCGACGCGACCGCCGCCACCGGCGGCACCGGTGGGGCCACGACGTCCGCCCCCGCGACGATCGACCCGGAAACCCCCGTCGGCAAGCGGGACAAGGACGCGAAGAAGAAGTTCTCCGACGGGCGGAAGGCGGAGCGCCGCCTCGGCATGATGCTGGTGGCGCCCGCCGTCATCCTGATGCTCGCCGTGACGGCGTACCCGATCATCTACGCCGTCTGGCTGTCGATGCAGCGCTACGACCTGCGCTTCCCGGATGACCGCGCGTTCGTCGGCTTCGACAACTACGCCGCCGTGCTGTCGTCGAACTACTGGTGGGAATCGCTGTGGGTGACCGTGTTCATCACGGTCATCTCCGTGATTCTCGAGTTCGTGCTCGGCCTCGCCATCGCGATGGTGATGCACCGCGCGATGTTCGGCCGCGGCATCGTCCGCACCGTGGTGCTGGTGCCCTACGGCATCGTCACCGTCGCCGCCGCCTACTCGTGGAACTACGCCTGGACGCCCGGCACGGGCTACCTGGCGAACCTGCTCCCCGACGGCTCGGCGCCGCTGACCGAACAGTGGCCGTCGATTTGGATCATCATCCTCGCCGAGGTGTGGAAGACCACCCCGTTCATGGCGCTGCTGCTGCTCGCAGGCCTGGCCCTCGTGCCGGACGACGTGCTCAAGGCCGCGGCCCTCGACGGCGCCGGATTCTGGCACCGCCTGTTCAAGATCACGCTTCCGCTGATGAAGCCGTCGATCATCGTGGCGCTGCTGTTCCGCACGCTCGACGCGTTCCGCGTGTTCGACAACATCTACATCCTGACCAAGGGCAACAACGGCACCGGCTCGGTGTCCATCCTCGGTTACAACAACTTGTTCAAGGCGTTCAACCTGGGCATCGGCTCCGCCATTTCGGTGCTGATTTTCCTGTGCGTCGCCATCATCGCGTTCATCTTCGTCAAGGGGCTCGGCGCGTCCACCCCGGGCAACGGGAAGGAGTGATCAGGCATGCAACAGGGAACCAACAAGGAAAAAGTGCTGTGGACCATCGCGCTCGTTTTCGTCGTCTTGTACGCGCTCGTCCCCGTGGCCTGGATCGCGTCTTTGTCATTCAAAACCACGGCCACGCTTCACGACGGGCATTTCATCCCGCGTGAATGGACGCTGGAGAACTACAAGGGGATCTTCCAGACCTCCGAGTTCACCCGCGCGCTGATCAACTCGATCGGCATCGGCGCCATCACCACGATCATCGCCGTCATCGTCGGCACCATGGCGGCCTACGCGATCGCCCGGCTGACGTTCCCGGGCAAGTCGCTGATTCTCGGCGTCTCCCTGCTCATCGCGATGTTCCCCCAGGTGTCGCTGGTCAGCCCGCTGTTCGACATCGAGCGCCGGCTGGGTCTGTTCGACACCTGGTCCGGCCTGATCCTGCCGTACATCACCTTCGCGCTGCCGATGGCGATCTTCATCCTGTCCTCCTTCTTCAAGGAGATCCCGTGGGAGCTGGAGAAGGCCGCGCAGATGGACGGCGCGACGCCGTTCCAGGCGTTCCGCCTCGTGGTGGCGCCGCTGGCCATCCCGGGCATCGTCACCGCCGCGATTCTGGTGTTCATCTTCGCGTGGAACGACTTCCTGCTGGCGGTGTCGCTGACGTCGACGGAAGCGGCCCGCACGGCACCGGCCGCGATGGCCAATTTCACGGGTTCGTCCCAGTTCGAGGAGCCGACGGGTTCGATTGCCGCGGCGGCGATCGTCATCACCATCCCGATCATCATCTTCGTCGTCATTTTCCAGCGCCGCATCGTGGCCGGTCTGACCTCCGGCGCAGTGAAGGGGTAATCAACCATGGCCGAAATCGAACTCAAGAACGTGACCAAGACGTTCCCGGACGGGGCCGTCGGCGTCGACAAGGCGAACCTGCACATCAAGGACGGCGAGTTCATCATCCTCGTCGGCCCGTCGGGCTGCGGTAAGTCGACGACGCTGAACATGATCGCCGGCCTGGAGGACATCACCGACGGTGATCTCCTCATCGGCGGCGACCGCGTCAACGACGTGGCGCCGAAGGATCGCGACATCGCGATGGTGTTCCAGTCCTACGCGCTGTACCCGCACATGACGGTGCGGGAGAACATCGAGTTCCCGCTGAAGTTGGCGAAGGTGCCGAAGAAGGAGATGGAGGAGAAGGTCGCCGAGGCGTCCCGCATCCTCGACCTCGACCCGTACCTGGACCGCAAGCCGTCGAACCTGTCGGGCGGTCAGCGCCAGCGCGTGGCCATGGGCCGCGCCATCGTGCGCCGCCCGAAGGTGTTCCTGATGGATGAGCCGCTGTCGAACCTGGACGCGAAGCTGCGCGTGCAGATGCGCGCAGAGATTTCCCGCCTGCAGGATCAGCTGGGCGTCACCACCGTGTACGTCACGCACGACCAGACCGAGGCGATGACCCTGGGTGACCGCGTCGTCGTGATGAAGGGCGGCGTCATCCAGCAGGTCGGTGAACCGCAGGAACTGTACGACCGCCCGAAGAACCTGTTCATCGCGGGCTTCATCGGCTCGCCGTCGATGAACTTCACGCCGGGTCGGCTGAAGGGCGGCGTGGTCTCGACCGGATTGGGCGATATCCCGCTTTCCGACGAGCTGAGCTCCCGGCTCAAGGACTCCGCCGACCGTCAGGTGATTGTGGGCCTGCGGCCGGAGGCGTTCGAGGACGTCGAACTGGTCGACGAGGACCAGCGGGCGGCGGGCGTCGTCACCGACATCGACGTGGAGGTGCTGGAGTCGATGGGCTCCGACAAGTACGCCCACTTCACGGCCTCCGACATCGGCGATGGCGGAGACGTCGCGTCCTCGGAGGCCGCGGTGGACGCGGGCCTGGACGAAAGCTCGACCGGCTCCATGGTCGCGCGACTGTCCGCGGAGTCGGCGGCGCGCCGCGGGGAGCGGGTGTCGCTGTGGTTCGACCCGGCGAAGGTCAGCATCTTCGACGCGGAAACCGGGGAGAACCTGGGGCTCTGACGGCACGGCGCGGTTACCGGGATCGCGGTGCGGGGCACCGGCGGCCAACCATCACGGTTGGCGGCCGGTGTCCCGCAGTCGTTCGAAAAGCTCCTCCGACCATTCGTGGCGGCGGATGAGGCGGTACCGTTCGGCTGCGATCCAGAGGTACAGCTCCGCATCGGTGTGGTTGGGGGCCAGGCCGACGTTGCGGGCCGCGGCGACCACCGGCTCGAATTCGGTGGAGAACCACCGGTCGGCGACTTCGGCCCGATCGAGGAAGCTCCGCTCCGCCTGCATCGCGCGGAAACCCCACGCCTCCACGCATTCGGCGAGTTCCGCGTAGTGCCACGGGTTCGGCAGGTCGATGTCGGCGGCCCGGTCGGCGCGCAGCGGAACCCGGGACAGGAAGATGCGCCGGTGGTCCTTCAGCACCAGATCCCGGTTGGAGCGGATGCCGTCGGGGGACACCCGGGTGAGCACTTCCGTGACGTACGCGTCGATGTGCGAATTGCCGCGGCTGCGGGCGATGGACACCCGGTGGTGGCCGTCGACCACGAAATGCATCCCGCCGATTTTGCGCAGCCGCACCGGCGGCACCGTCTCGCCGCGGCGCTGCGCCGCATTGATCCGGGCCCACCGGTCGCGGGACACGGAGGTGGTCGGCCGGAACGAGCGATCGAAATGTTCGGTGCGATCGACCGAGCCGACGATGGCGTCGATCGGTACGTCGGAAAGTCCCAGTTCGCGGCGGCCGGTCTCGCCGAGGGCGTCGACGACTTCGTCGTAAGGCAGAACCTGGGTGACGTCGTCGGGTTGGCGGCGCAGGCGGGCGACGGCTTTGCCCAGGCGGGCGCGGCGGCGGGCGCGGGAAAAGTCGGCCTGGGCGTCGGCGTCCGGGAATCCGGTGTCGGCCATCGGTCAGCGTCCTTTCACGATGAGTTCGGCGCGAGGGGGAGGGGACGGGGCGTTCGGGGACGTGTTCGGGGTCGGGGCGTCCGATGGAGGGGTGCGCGGAGTGCGCGAAGTCGGCGAACTTGCCGGGTGAATGCGGGTCAGTGTCCATCCAACCGTGTTGACCACCAGCGTGGCGGCGCCGTCGCCGAAAGACGACGAGAATACCGGCCGGTCGCGGCCGTGCGGGTGCACGTGACCGTGCAGGTGCAGGGGCGGGCGCAGTCTTTCGAGAAGCCGGTCGACGGCGGGCAGGGAGCGGTGGACGTCATCGTCGCCGGCGCCGCGGGTACCGGGCGCGTGAGTGAGCAGGACGTCGATGTCGCCGCCGCGCCGGGCCGC
>ERZ1032857.52-NODE-52-length-12197-cov-14.521496_pt1 | contig 12197 bp, 13 predicted proteins | sample MGYA00516688_ERZ1032857 | MGnify/ENA primary metagenome ERZ1032857 (study PRJEB33719, sample SAMN04262500) | wastewater metagenome | biome: rural village; feature: composting latrine chamber; material: composting feces with ash | place: El Salvador | collected...
CCCTTGGCCCCGTCAATCATCATCAGCGCCGAGTCGACAGCCGTCAGGGTGCGGTAGGTATCCTCCGAGAAGTCCTCGTGACCCGGCGTATCCAGCAGATTGACGATGCGTCCCCCATAGGGAAACTGCATCACCGAGGTGGTGACCGAGATCCCCCGCTCCTGCTCCATCTTCATCCAGTCCGAGGTGGCATGGCGATCGGCACGCTTGCTTTTCACCGAACCGGCGAGCTGAATCGCATTGCCGAACAGCAGCATTTTCTCGGTGATGGTGGTTTTCCCGGCGTCAGGGTGCGAAATTATCGCGAAAGTTCTACGCAGCCCGGTTTCATGGGCGATTTGGCTGTCGGTCATTCTGGCTCGTCGCTTACATTAATCGAATAGGCAGCATTCTACGGAAATGCGCGCCTGTCCTCTACCGAACGACGCGGTATGATGGCCGGAAACAAATCTCCGGAGCCGCCATGCCAGCCACACCCTTGCCCCTCTCGACCCCCAGCCGCAACCTGATGCGCCTGACCATTGTGCGGGGCATCACCTGGACCGGCTTTTTGGTGGCGACGATCTTCGGGCTGGAAATACTCGGCTTCGAACTCCGGGCAGCGGCCGTGATCGGGGTGATCGTCTGCATGGGCCTGGTCAACCTTTTCACCTGGTGGCGCCTGGGCCGCCAGTGGGCCGTCAGCGACATGGAGTATCTGCTACACCTGCTGGTTGACGTCATCGGCCTGACCCTGCTGTTCTATCTCACCGGCGGTTGTAACAACCCTTTTATCTCCTACTACCTGGTGCCGGTCACGATCGCCGCCGCCACGCTACCCTGGCACTACGCCTGGATCATCGCCTCGGTTTCCATGGCAGCGTATACACTACTGTTGTGGTTCTACCATCCGGTGCCACAGTTCGCCCACTATTACGATGCCCTGGGCGTCAATCTGCATGTGCTGGGCATGTGGCTCAACTTTGGCCTCTCCGCCGGGCTGGTGACTTTTTTCATCTACAAGATGGCCCATGCGCTGCGCAACCGGGACCGGGCGCTCTCCCGCACCCGTGAGGCGGCATTACGCAACGAACAGATCGTCGCCGTGGCCACCCAGGCCGCCGGTACTGCCCATGAGCTGGGTACGCCCCTTTCGACCATGGCGGTACTGCTGAATGAAATGCGCGCCGAGGCGGCGGACAACCCTGACCAGATCAAGGATATCGACCTGCTGCGCAGTCAGGTGGATGTGTGCAAATCCCACTTGCGCCACCTGGTAGACAACGCGGACCGGCGCCGCATGACGTCGCCGGCAATACGTGACGCGCGGGAATGGCTGCCCGGCGTTGTGCAGCGCTGGCTGGTACTACGGCCCGATGTCAGTCACCACCTGGAAGTGAAGAACCAGCGGGGGACCCCCTGGCTAGAGGTGGACACCACCCTCGATCAGGCCATCACCAACTTGCTCAACAATGCCGCCGACGCCGCGCCGGACGAGATCCTCATCAGCCTGGACTGGAATGAGAACGAGGTGATAATCGACATTCGTGACCATGGCCCCGGCATCAGCATGGAGATCGCCGATCAACTGGGCGATACCTTCGTTTCCACCAAGAGCAAGGGGCTGGGGATCGGTCTCTTCCTCACCCACGCCACCATCAATCGCTTCGGCGGTGGCGTAAGTCTGTATAATCATCCTGACGGGGGAACGCTCACTGAAGTGGTTCTGCCGCACAGCAAGTCCTGATAACGAGACGACCATGCAAGATGATACCAACCGCCTGCTGATCATCGATGACGATGAGATATTCTGTCACGTGCTCTCACGCGCTCTGGAACGGCGTGGCTATGACGTGATGGTGGCTCACGATGCCGAACAGGCTCTGAGCCTGGCCCGCCAACACCGCCCACACCTGGCAACCCTGGATCTCAAGCTGGAGCACAGCTCGGGCCTCAAGCTGCTGCCCGAACTGATCGAGATCATGCCCGACTGCCGGATTGTGGTGCTGACCGGTTACTCCAGCATCGCCACTGCCGTAGAGGCAATCAAGCTGGGAGCGGTAAACTATCTCTGTAAGCCGGCCGATGCCGACGAAATCCTCCTCGCCCTTGAGCGTGAAGAGGGCGACCCCGAGGCCGAAGTCGCTGAAAACCCGCCTTCGATCAACCGTATCGCCTGGGAGCATATCCAGAAGGTACTACAGGAACACGACGGCAATATCTCCGCCACGGCCCGTGCCCTGGGAATGCACCGGCGCACCCTGCAGCGCAAACTGCAGAAACGGCCGGTACGACGCTGATACGTTTACGTTGACGGGCCGTCCGCTTTACTGAGCGGTCCAGCCCAGGTCAATGTTCCAGCTCGAGCCACTCACCGCGCCGGCGGCGTCAGAGGCGAGATATCCCACCATGGCGGCCACCTCGGCGGGATCAATGAGGCGCTTGACGGCGGCACTCTTGAGCATGATCTGCTCGATCACATCCTGCTCGCTCATGCCGTGCAGCCTGGCCTGGTCAGCAATCTGGTTCTCGACCAGCGGTGTTTTCACGTAAGCGGGACAGATGGCATTGGCGGTAATTCCGTCAGCGCCCCCCTCCAGCGCCGCTGTTTTGGTCAGACCGATCAGCCCATGCTTGACACTGGTATAGGCGGCCTTGCCCGGCGACGCGACATGCGCATGTATCGAGGCGATATTGATGATGCGCCCCCAGCCGTTTTCGCGCATGGAAGGCCACACCGCCTGGGTCAGCAGGAAGGGAGCTGTCAGCATCAGATCGACAATGAAACGCCATTTCTCTTCGGGGAACTCCTCGATCGGGGAAACATGCTGAATACCGGCATTGTTCACCAGAATATCGACCCGCCCAAAACGCTTGATGGCTTCCGCCACTGCCGCCTTGCACGCTTCGCCATCACTGAGGTCGGCCTGGAAGAAGGCCGCACCGGCAGCATCCGCAGTGGCTTGAGCCTGCGCATTGAAATCAACCGCCAACACCTGGTAGCCAAGCTCGCAGAAATGCCGAACAACCGCCTCACCGATACCACTGGCGGTACCGGTTACCAGAACGACGCGGGGAACAGAGGGTAGTGCCTGGGGCATGAATGCATCCTTTTGGGTTTCTATTTTTATCGTGTGCTCGCCGTAGCCGTTTTCGAGCTTAATCCTGAAGCGGGGCCAGAACCAGCCCCATTCAGGCGGTATCCGACGGCGTCATCACCTTGTCCATCAACCGCTGTGCCAGGCGGCTGCCCTCTTCCCGTGAATCCACGTCGGACAGGTCATCAAGTAGTTCGCAACGCCACAGCCAAACCCCTTCCTCAAGCACTTCGGCGATAAAGGGGTAGCTGCCGGAAGGCAGCTTGAACGTTTGTTGCGCCCCTGCCGTCGGCGCGGCATCACTGCCAAACAGCGGTGCCATCACCAGCGACAGCGATACCGGACTGATCAGCGCTCCCACCAGCAGAGTGGGGGCATCGTTACCCTCCAAAGCGTGCACCTGAAAGCACAGGGCATCCACGTCAAGCCGCGGATTGGCGCCCGCCGCTCCGCGCAAGGCATCGCCACCCTGGTGCTTCTTCCATATCCGGGCCATCTCTTCGAGTCGCTGGTACTGCGTAGGGGTTGGGGCCAGCATGCCGCTCTCCTGGTCGATCAAGAACTTGCGCCGAGCGATTCGGCAAGGCGTCTCACCACTGCTATTCTGGCAGCTCGAACCATGATGAGGAATGACCATGCTCCTACCACAGCGTCTCGAACTTGCCGTCGCCATTGCTCATGAGGCCGGTGAACGGATCGTCGAGGCCAGACAGCGCCAGGATTTCAGTCATCAATTCAAGCAGGGCACCGAACTGGTCACGGATGTCGACGTCGCCATCGACACCCTGATCAGCGAGCGCCTGGAGACTGCCCTGCCCGGCGAGTCCCGGCTAAGTGAGGAGCTGGCGCCAGACCGGGCGCTGATGCGCAGTGCCGAGTCACTGTGGATCATCGACCCGATCGATGGCACCGTCAATTTCGCGCATGGCCTGCGCCATGTGGCCGTGTCGATCGCCTGGGCCCAACAGGGCCAGACCCGGCTGGGCGTCGTCCACGCACCGTTTCTTGGCGAGACCTTCACCGCCCTGCGTGGCCAGGGTGCCTGGCTTAACGGAGAGCCTATCCAGGCCAGCCGCAGCGACAGCCTGGAGCGTTGTCTGCTCGCCACCGGCTTTCCCTACCAGCGTGAAAACCGGCCGCCGCTGGTACGCCGGCTCGGTGCGGTACTGGCACATGTACAGGACGTCCGGCGCAACGGCTCGGCCGCCCTTGATCTCTGTGATGTAGCCTGTGGCCGCCTGGACGCCTACTACGAAAGTGTCTCGCCATGGGATTTTGCCGCCGGTGTTCTGATCGCCCGCGAAGCCGGCGCCCGTACCGGGCATCTCTACCCCTGCCCCGCCGATTTTCCCGAGGATCTCTATGGTGAGAGCCTGTTGATTTCCAGCCCCGGACTGTACACCGCGCTCGGTGATATCCTGCGTGCCGCCGACAAGGGATAGTCTCATGTCATTAACCGGTTAACTGCATTCAATTAGCCGGAATGCCTGTTTTGCACCACACTGCAGGCATTTGGCGATGAATCCATTCAGGAGTTGTGTTTCATGTTTGTGGTGATTTACGGCCGTCCCGGCTGCTCTTTCTGTTTTCACGCCCAAAAACTTGCCGAGCGCCTGGAAAACGCCAAGGTGATCGAGGGCTACCGATACGTGGATATGTGGGCCGAGAACATCAGCAAGGAAGAGCTGGCCAAGACCATCGGCCAACCGGTGCATACCGTGCCTCAGGTGCTTATCGACCAGACCCCTATTGGGGGATTTACCGAGTTCGACCGCTACGTTCGCGACCACGCCCTGCTCGCCTGATTTCATCCTCTTCCCATAAGCCGGGCGCGCCCGGCCATCCTGCGTTCACACTGCGTTAAATGCGCACTATCCGCGTTGAATGCGACTTCCTGCGAGCCCCTATACTGACAGACGCAGCTGGACTCAAGGGAACGGTACGATGCAACGGGAAGAGTTTCTTCAGCAGCTCTGGCTTGACTACATTCACCGCCATCCTGAGGTGGGGATGTTGCGTTTGTGGCCCATAGACGCACCCACGGAATATTTGACCCTCCTGACCCTCAACCTGGCGCCTTTCGCCGTCGAGGACCTGCTGCCGAACATGGGGCATCTGGGTTATCGTCCCGTGCATCGCTACGCCATGGCGGATCGCGGCCTGCTGGTGACGTTACTGGCACCGCCCGATAATGGCGTCTGGCTGATACTCGCCGAGCTCCAGCTCGGCACCCTGTCCCGCCAGCCATGCGACACCTTGCAACAGCTCGTCGAACAGACGCACTACCGTGACACCCGTGGCAAGAACCTGCTGTGCCGGGGGCGTCCCTGGCCCATGCCGAGCTGGGATGAGTATTCCTTGCTTCACGCCGCCCACCCGCTCGCCGGCTGGATCTCGGCCATGGGTCCGAGCGTGCATCATGCCGGTTTCGACTGCGCCCGGCTCGGACAAGACATCACGACCCTCGACACGGCCTTGACCACCCGTGGCTTCAAGGCAAGCGAAGCGCTGCAGCACGCTGTCTTTCCTGTCTCACCGCTACTCGAATACCGTTTCTACCCCGCCTGCTCACAGCGCCTGCCCTTTGCCGAGGGTGATGAGCACCGCATCCCCCTCGGGGGGTTAGCCCTGTTGCAAAAGCACCTGAGCGGCGACCATGAACGCGCCGTCGAGCTGCTGCTGCCCCACCACACCCGCTGCGAACTACCTTGATGGCAGGACCCGAAGCACTATCCACAGAATCTGTGGATAACACTGTGCAAGATCACGTAACGAAGCGTCACTAGGCTAGCAGCCATGCGACTCAACACGATTTGCTCAAGATTTCGCCACTCCATGACGCAACGGCCCGGGCCAAAAAGCCCGGGCCGCGACAGTATGAATACGCTGGGTTATGTCAATGAACCCGCTCTGCGAGCGTGCTCAATCCAGCTGCATCTCCGGTACATGATCCGGTACGATCAACTTGCCGGCGGTCTTCTCGACAATCTCCTCGACACTCACCCCGGGGGCACGCTCCTTGAGCACAAACGCGCCGTTCTCGATCTCCAGGTAGGCGAGATCCGTGAGTATCCGGTTAATGCAGCCAGCACCGGTCAACGGCAACGTGCATTTCTCGAGCAGTTTGGACTCACCGTGCTTGGAAGCGTGGGTCATGGTGCAGATGATGTTCTCGGCACCCGCCACGAGATCCATGGCGCCGCCCATGCCCTTGATCAGCTTGCCGGGAACCATCCATGAAGCGATGTTGCCTTCCTGGTCCACCTCAAAGGCGCCCAGCACCGTAAGATCAACGTGCCCCCCCCGGATCATGCCGAAGGATTCCGCCGAGTCGAAAATGGCCGCACCCGGGCGCGCCGTAACGGTCTGCTTACCGGCATTGATCATGTCGGGGTCAACTTCATCCTCGGTGGGAAAGCGCCCCATGCCGAGCAGGCCGTTCTCCGATTGCAGCATCACATCGATACCTTCGGGAACATAGTTGGCCACCAGGGTCGGAATACCGATCCCCAGGTTGACATAAAAACCATCCTTGAGCTCTTGCGCCACGCGCTGTGCCATCTGTTCGCGAGTCAGTGCCATCTTGCTTGCCTCTTGTATGCTATGGGAGAAGGTAAACGTTGACGGGCTCAGCCCTGACGCACAGTGCGCTGCTCGATACGCTTCTCGAAAGTGCCCTGGATGATACGGTCAACGTAGATGCCGGGGGTATGGATCTGGTCGGGACGCAGCTCCCCGGGCTCAACGATCTCCTCAACCTCGACGACAGTGATCTTGCCGCAGGTCGCCGCCAGCGGATTGAAGTTCTGGGCGGTATCGCGATACACCACGTTGCCATAACGGTCGGCCTTCCAGCCCTTGACGATGGCGAAGTCGGCGCGGAAGGCTTCCTCGAGGATATAGTGACGACCGTTGAACTCGCGTACCTCCTTGCCCTCGCCAATCGGAGTCCCGTAGCCGGTGGCGGTATAGAAGGCCGGAATGCCGGCACCACCAGCACGCATTTTTTCAGCCAGGGTACCTTGCGGTGTCAGGATCACCTCAATCTCGTCGTTGAGCATTTGCTGCTCGAACATCGCGTTTTCGCCCACATACGAGGCGTAGATGCGGCTGATTTGCCTGTCTTCCAGCAAAATACCAAGACCAAAGCCATCGACACCGCAGTTATTGGAGATCACGGTAAGGTCCTTGACCCCACGGCGCTTGATCTCGGCAATCAGGTTCTCGGGGATGCCGCACAAGCCAAAACCGCCTGCGGCAACAGTCATCCCGCTTTCAATGCCTGCCATGGCGTCTGCATAAGAGTAAACGCGCTTGTCGAATCCTGACATCGCTATGCCTCATGTTGTTGTGAGTGAGTGCGTGAAACAGATACAGAAGACACTACTGGATCAGTGTTGACCCAACCAATATATTTGTTAAGTTTGTTTTTCTTATCAAATGATAAGTCACCTCAATAAATAGCCTGGGGATATGCCATGACCGTCAAACAGCTTCGTGCCTTCCTGGCGGTAGCGCAAACCCTCAGCTTTACCCGGGCTTGCGAGCGCCTGCATCTCTCCCAGCCCGCCTTGAGCCTGGCCATCAAGGGACTGGAGGAAACCCTGGGCGGGCCCCTGTTGATTCGCAGCACCCGTAGCGTGCGCCTCACCCCCGAGGGTGAAGTCCTGCTGCCGCTGGCGAAACGGCTGCTGATCGAATGGGATAACACCGAGGAGCTGCTGCAACAGCATTTCACGCTGCAGTTCGGGCGTGTGGCCCTGGCCGCCATGCCCTCCATCGCCTGCAATCGGCTACCCAGCGCCCTGCGCGAATTTCGCCAACGCTTTCCCAAGGTAAACGTCACCGTGCATGACGTCATCAATGAACGGGTCATCGAGATGGTGCGCCAGCGTCAGGTCGAGCTGGGCATCGCCTTCGAACCGGAAGCCCGCACCGGTATTGATTTCATCCCCCTGTTTGAAGACATCTTTGTCGCGGTGGTCTCGCCGGACCTGCCTCTGGCCAACGCCGAATCGGTCAACTGGAACGCGCTGCTGCAACATGACTTCATCACCCTGCAGCGCCCCTCCATGGTACGCATTCTGCTGGAGCAGACACTCGCCGACCAGCAGATCGAACTGCCGGTCGCTTTCGAGAGTCATCAGTTGGCCACCGTAGGCCGCATGGTCGCCAGCGGTCTCGGTGTCAGCGCCGTGCCGGCACTCTGCCGTACACAAATGCACGAACTCGGCGCCCGTTGCGTGCCACTGCGCGACCCCTGTATCCAGCGCACTGTGGGTGTCGTGCTCAGTGCCGGCCAGGAACTTTCCACCGCCGCCCGGGCCCTGCATGAAGTACTGCAAACGACCTTTCGCACGGCTTGACTCTGGGCAGTTAGGACACAATCCATTAGCATATGCCCCTATCGATACAGGTTGTCACAAACGCCGGTACAGCGACTGTACACAAGCCTGTTCAAGACCTGGAGAGTTAGCAATGCCCATCCTGACGGGGCTCGTCAGCGTACTGCTCTTGATGATTACCACCCTGTTCTGGTCGGTCCCCTTGATTTTCTTCACGCTGCTCAAGATCGTGACACCCACCCGACGGCTACGTTTGGTCGTGCTGCGCGGAGTCAACGGAGTCGCGCTGAACTGGATCGGCACCAATCTATGGTGGATGCAGCGCTGGCTCAAACCGAAGCTGATCGCCAGCGTGCCCGAAGGGCTGAACCCGGAACAGCGTTGGCTGGTCATTTCCAATCACCGCAGCTGGACCGATATTTTCATGTTGCTGATGGTGCTGCACCGCCGCATTCCCATGCCGCGCTTCTTTCTCAAGCGCCAGCTGATCTGGGTACCTATCGTGGGCCTTGCCTGGTGGGCCCTCGAATACCCGTTCATGCGCCGCTACAGCCGGGAACAGCTGGCCCGCAATCCCGATCTGGCCCGCATCGACCGCGAGGCCACGGAGCTGATGTGTCGCCGGGCCCGGGAGATGCCCCTGGCGATTTTCAACTTTGTCGAAGGGACCCGCTTCACGCCTGCCAAGCGCGATGCCCAGCAAAGCCCGTTTCGCCACTTGCTACGCCCCAAGGCCGGCGGAGTGGCTCAGGTACTCAGCCGGTTAGGCGATCAACTCGACGGAATTCTCGACGTCACTTTGCACTATGCCAATCCGAACCCCACCTTCTGGGGCTTCCTGTGCGGCCAAGAAGGTGCGATCACGCTCACTGCTCGCCACCTCGCCGTACCGGATTGGGTACAGGGGGGTGACTATCATGACGACCCACGCTACAAGGAACGCTTCCACTCATGGCTCAACGCCCTGTGGCAGGAAAAAGATCAGGCGCTCGATTCGTACTGACCCTGTGTTGGCTGGCCCTCCTGCTGTTGCTGGCCGGCTGCGCGTCACCGCACGGCTCCGGCGAGGTATTACGTAGCGGAGACAGCGGTATTGCCGGCAACTGGGTCGTCGTGCAGCGTGGCGACACCCTGGGCGCCATCGCCAACCGGGCCAATGTCCCGCTGGCCCGCCTGCAGCGCTTCAATCCCGGCGTCGACGCCCGCCGCCTGCGGGTCGGGCAGCGCCTGTTGATACCCACACAACAGGAACGGGCCCCTTCCGGCGGGCCTTACCGCTACCAGGTGCGTCCGGGAGATACCTATTCGGCAATCGCCCGGCGCTTCAATACAAACCCTTCCCGCATTCAATCGGCCAACCCCGGTATCCAGCCCACCCAGCTACGTGTCGGGCAAATCATTCAGGTGCCCCTGACCGGCTCCGGTCGTGCCACCGCCTCGACTTCTTCCAGCAGCACACCCGCGCGCTCCGGTGGAACTTCAGCACGCACCACCACACCGGCACCCGCTTCCAGTACCTTGCCGGCCTCGGCGCGGAACTGGCCCTGGCCACTGGATGACTACCGCGTGGCCCGCGCTTACGGCACCGACAGTAACGGCACACTGCAGCCCATGCTCCTCGCCGCCAGTCGTGGCGCCCGGGCCAAAGCGGTTGCCGATGGCGATGTGCGCTTCACCGGCAGCATGCGGCAGCTCGGTCGGGTGGTGATTGTGCACCATGCCGACAACCTGCAGAGCGTCTACGCGCTGTGTGATACCGTGCTGGTCAGCGAAGGCACTCGTGTCACCCGCGGCACCCCCCTGTGTGAGCTGGACTTCAGCAACGCCACACAGCGCTACGACCTGCTATTCGACATGCGCCTGGGTGGCAAACCGATCGACCCCCGCCGCGTGCTGCGCTAATAGAAAAGCAAAATGCCGCGCAAGGCGGCATTTTGAAAGATAACGGTATAAACAGGGTGATAAAACTCAACCGCGATGGTAACCCGGTGCCACAAACGGCATCTTGCTGATGGTCATCGGCAAGCGCTTGCCACGCACCTCGGCATAAATGGTCGTGTCCAGCACCGCGTGCTCCACATCAACATAACCCATGGCTACCGGCTTGCCGACGTTGGGCCCGAAACCACCGGATGTCACCACTCCGATGTGCTGTCCCGCTTCGCTATACAGCTCCGCCCCCTCACGCACCGGTGCGCGCCCCTCACCCAGCAGGCCGATACGTTTACGCTGGTACTCCTTGCTGTCGATCTGGTGCAGAATCACATCCGCCCCGGGGAAGCCCCCCGGACGCTCGCCACCGTGGCGCCGCGCCTTGCCGACCGCCCAGATCAAACCCGCCTCTATCGGCGTGGTTTCAGCATGAATATCATTACCGTAGAGGCACAGGCCCGCTTCCAGGCGCAGCGAGTCCCGCGCACCCAGACCAATCGCCTCGACTTCTTCCTCCGCCAGGAGACGCCGCGCCAGCGCTTCGGTTTCCTCGGCGGGAATTGAAATCTCGAAGCCATCCTCACCCGTATAGCCACTGCGGCTGATCCACACGGTTACGCCGTTGATATCGAACTCGCCCTGCTGCATGAACGTCAGCTCGCAAGCGGCGGGACAATGCCGCTGCATGACGTCCGCCGCCTTGGGGCCTTGCAGTGCCAGCAGACCGCGATCCAGCACTTCGATGCGATGCTCGTCATCCAGTCCCATCTCCAGCAAGGCGATATCCTGATCCTTGCAGGCTGCGTTAACCACCAGATAGAGATGACCGCCCGGGTTGGCCACCATCAAGTCATCCAGAATGCCGCCATTTTGCGCGGTGAAGATCGCATAGCGCTGCATCCCTTGGGGCAGGCTGACAATGTCGGCACACACCAGAGTCTCAAGCGCCTCGGCAGGACGCGGGCCATGCAGCAGTATCTGCCCCATGTGGGAAACATCGAACAGACCGCAGGAGGCTCGGGTCCACTCATGCTCCTTCTTGATCCCGAGTGGATACTGCACCGGCATGTCATAACCGGCAAAGGGCACCATCTTGCCGCCCAGTTCGAGATGCAGGTCATACAGTGGCGTACGCTTGAGTTGGCTCATGGAGGGTCCTCGGACTCAGTGACTCAAAAGAGATTCAGCGCCGCAGCGAAGCACCCGAAGATGCCTCGCTGCAGGCAGGATTGGCTCAAGCCTTGTCATGGTCAAGTTCTTCGCCTGGCAAAACCTCCTTGCCATCGAAGTAATCACGCGTGAGCTTGAACACCACCGGCGACAACAGCGCCAGGGCAATCAGGTTGGGAATGGCCATCATGGCATTGAAGGTATCCGCCATCAGCCAGATAAAGCCCAGGTTGGCCAACGCACCCAGCGGAATCGCCAGTACGAAGAGCACCCGGTAGAGCATGATGGAGCGGGTACCGAAAAGGAACTGGAAGCACTTCTCACCGTAGAAGGACCAACCCAGCAGCGTGGTGAAGGCAAATACCGCCAGCGCCAGCGATACGATCTGGTTGCCATATCCCGGCAACGCCGCATCAAAAGAGAGCGCGGTCAATGAAGCCCCCGCCTCGCCCTCCATCCACACGGTAGAGGTCAGAATGACCAACGCCGTGATCGTGCACACAACAATGGTATCGATAAACGTAGCCAGCATGGCCACCAGGCCTTGGCGCACCGGGTTCTTGGTTTTCGCCGCCGCATGCGCAATCGGCGAACTACCCAGACCCGCCTCGTTGGAGAAGATCCCGCGCGCCACACCAAACCGAATGGCAGCCATTACGGCAGCACCGGCAAA
>ERZ1032857.53-NODE-53-length-12081-cov-15.687427_pt1 | contig 12081 bp, 11 predicted proteins | sample MGYA00516688_ERZ1032857 | MGnify/ENA primary metagenome ERZ1032857 (study PRJEB33719, sample SAMN04262500) | wastewater metagenome | biome: rural village; feature: composting latrine chamber; material: composting feces with ash | place: El Salvador | collected...
GCCTGCTCTTGAGCTACCCGCGCCTCTTCAAGAGCGGTTTCCAGCGCCTCGGGATTCTTCAGCAACTCGATCAAGCGTGCCTCATCACGCGCCTCAGCGGCTTCGCGCTCGGCACGTAGACTAGTCGACAGCTCCGACTGGGCCAGAGCAACAGAGGGCAAGAAGAGCAGCGTAACCGCCAGCTGCACGGCGATCATCGCACCCGCACTTGAGAATTTCATGCGTCACCCTCCCCGGCGCGTTTGAGCGGCTGAGAGACCGGCAGCGTCAGCAGCTCCGGCGCGCGGCGGTCGCGGGCAATACGCAAGCCATTGCGCACCTCACTACGCTGAGCCTCGTCAAGCGCTGCCCAGCTACCCTCCTTCGCATCCCAGACGCCGGCGTCGCGACCATCGGGAGTCAAGTAATAAAAGCCAACACGGCCCAGGCGCAGATAATCCACTTCCCGGCGCTCGGCCCCTTCACCCAGGTAGCCGCGCCAGGCATCGACTTCACGACCGTAGTCAAGCTCGGTACGCCATGCCGTGACGACCCGCTCCCAACGCTCCGCAGGGGTAAGATGAGGGGTTGAATCACGCAAGCTAGCTACCCGCGCCTTGCGCTCCTCATGCAGAAAGGGCATATCACTCTCGATCCAGCTGGCCAGCCGCTCGACCAATCGCTCTTGCAGTGCTGGCAGTACCTCACGGGTGTCAGGCAATGCATCCAGTGCCGCTTCGCGGCGATCCAGCGCCTCGGCCTGCCGCTCAAGTCGCGGAGCAAGTGCGGCATTCTCACGTGCCAGGCGACGCTCATCGCGCTCCAGCTCAAGCAGCTCTTCGAGCATGGCGCGTGACTCGTCATCAACGGCATCCATGTCGATCTGCAACTCGGTCTGGCTGTGCTGATTCGCACTCTGTTCGAGCTGCACTTCTTGCTGCCCGATGGGATCGGCGTTTGCCGATATTGCGAGACCCAGCCAAAAAACGCCTGCCCAAAGGCTGAGATGGATAAACGGCTTCACGGTTTTACTCCCCACATCAGTGGAATGCCTGCCTGTAATGCGGGTTGAGAGTGCCACAAATGATAACCGTTATCAATGCTATTACCCTCTTTATCTTTGTACTTCCTTGTTCAGCCGATACAAAAAAAGCCGCAGCCCAAAAGTTGGGCTGCGGCTCGTATATCAGAAAAAGCGGTCAGACTCAGGCAATCGCTGCCTGATAACGACGCTCCACTTCTTCCCAGTTGACCACGTTGAAGAACGCGCCGATGTAATCGGGGCGCTTGTTCTGGAATTTCAGGTAGTACGCGTGCTCCCAAACGTCCAGCCCCAGCACCGGCGTGTTACCGTGCATGAGCGGGCTGTCCTGGTTAAGAGTGTTCTCAACCACCAGCTTCTTCTCGGGAGTGACACTCAACCAGGCCCAGCCGCTACCGAAGCGGCCCAAACCTGCTTTAGTAAAGGCATCCTTGAAAGCATCGAAGCCACCCAGCTCACTTTCGATAGCCTCGGCCACCTTGCCCTGAGGCTTGCCACCGCCATTGGGTGACATCATCTGCCAGAACATGCTGTGGTTGGAGTGGCCTCCACCGTTGTTGATCACTGCCTGGCGCTTGTCTTCCGGCAGGCGGTCAAGATTGGCCAGCAGCTCATCGACCGGTGTCGCTTCCTGACCAGTGCCCTCCAGGGCAGCATTCAGGTTGTTGACATAGGTCTGATGGTGACGCGAGTGGTGAATCTCCATGGTCATGGCATCGATGTGCGGCTCAAGCGCATCGTAAGCATACGGCAAGTCAGGGAGGGTATGTGCCATGTGATCATCTCCTTTGGTGGCGTTAGTTGTGCTGCAATAGCTACACATGGGGTCGCCGAACGGAATTTCAAGTGCCCATGCTTCCGATCATGCGAATCATGGACACCCTACACTAGACAGCTGGCCTTCGCCCAGAGCCGTGACCCGTTCAGCAAAAAGCCGGCGCTGGTGTAGCGCCGGCTTGCGTTCGCCCCTCAAGGCGAGACGTTACAGCTTGCTTTCAAGCTCCGGCAGAATCTCGAACAAGTCGCCCACCAGACCATAGTCGGCTACCTGGAAGATCGCTGCATCTTCGTCCTTGTTGATCGCCACGATCACCTTGGAATCTTTCATTCCGGCCAGGTGCTGAATGGCACCCGAGATACCCACGGCGATGTAGAGTTCCGGCGCGACGATCTTGCCGGTCTGGCCCACCTGCATGTCGTTGGGCACGAAGCCGGCATCCACCGCGGCACGTGAAGCACCGATGGCGGCACCCAGCTTGTCGGCGATACCGTCGAGCAGCTTGAAGTTCTCGCCGCTACCCATGCCGCGCCCACCGGAAATGACCACCCGCGCGCCCCCCAGTTCGGGACGGTCGCTCTCGGCCAGTTCCTGCTTGAGGAACGTGGACTGGGTGTTTTCTACCACGGTATCGACATTCTCGACACTGGCACTGCCACTGGCACCCACGGCATCGAAGCCGGTGGTACGCACGGTGATTACCTTGAGGCTATCGGCACTCTTGACCGTGGCAATGGCGTTACCGGCGTAGATCGGACGCTTAAAGGTGTCGGCATCGACCACTTCCAGCACTTCGGAAAGTTGCGCCACATCCTTGAGGGCCGCCACCCGCGGCAGGATGTTCTTGCCGGTGGTGGAGGCGGCTGCCAGCACATGGCTGTAGCTATCAGCCAGTTCGGCCAGCAGGGCGCTCATGGGTTCGGCCAGCTGGTGGGCGTAGACAGCATGGTCGGCCACGCGCACTTTGCTCACGCCGTCGAGTTTGGCAGCAGCGTCGGCCACGGCACCCACGTTTTCTCCGGCAACCAGCACGTCGATGTCACCGCCGATGGCCTGGGCCGCGGCGACCACATGGGCGGTGGCAGCCGCGAGCTGGCCGTCGTGATGTTCTGCAAGAACCAGAATGCTCATGAAATTGCTCCTTCAAGATGCCGCGATCAAAGCACTTTGGCTTCGTTCTTGAGTTTGTCCACGAGCTCATCAACGGAGCCCACCTTGATCCCGCCCTTGCGCTCGGCCGGCGATTCGACCTTGAGCAGCGTGAGCCGGCTTTGCACCTCGACACCGAGGTCGGCTGCCGGTTTCACATCCAGCGGCTTCTTCTTGGCCTTCATGATGTCGGGCAGTTTGGCGTAGCGCGGCTCGTTAAGACGCAAGTCGGTAGTGATCACCGCCGGCAGGCTGAGTTCGACGGTCTGCAGGCCACCATCGACTTCCCGGGTTACCTGTACCTTGTCGCCCTCGACCACGACTTCGGACGCAAAGGTGCCCTGGGGCAGGCCGGCCAGGGCGGCGAGCATCTGTCCGGTCTGGTTGTTGTCGGTATCGATCGACTGCTTGCCGAGGATCACCAGTTGGGGCTGCTCTTCTTCGACTACCTTGGCCAGCAATTTGGCAGCGGCCAGCGAGTCGACACGCTCGTCAGTCTCGACGTGCACGGCACGGTCGGCGCCCAGCGCCAAGGCGGTACGCAGCTGTTCCTGTGCAGCTTTGGCGCCAATGGTCACGGCCACCACCTCGGTGGCAACGCCTTTCTCTTTTAGCCGCACCGCCTCTTCAACGGCGATTTCGCAGAAGGGGTTCATGGCCATTTTCACGTTGGTGAGATCAACGTCGGAATTGTCCGGCTTGACCCGGATTTTGACGTTGTAGTCAATGACGCGTTTGACCGCGACGAGTACTTTCATGGTGTCCTCGCTTGGGTTCGATGGAGTGAAGCTGCACAGCATGGCACATTGCCATCGCAGGGGTATCCTGAGTTGTTTATTATGCCTATCATGGAGAATATCGAGAAGCAAACGACCGTTTTATTTTATTTCGACGTTGGTGGTAGGCTGGCTGGCGCCGAAACCGTGGGAGGAGCGAGTGGATGTCTGAGCAAGTAGAACGCGATTCGATGGACTTCGACGTGGTAATCGTCGGGGCTGGCCCCTCGGGGCTTTCGGCCGCCTGTCGCCTCATGCAACAGGCGAACGAAAGCGGCCAGGAGCTGAGTGTATGTGTCGTGGAAAAGGGTTCTGAGGTAGGCGCACATATTCTATCAGGCGCTGTACTTGAACCGCGTGCCCTGCAGGAACTATTCCCTGACTGGCAGGAGCGTGGCGCCCCCCTGACCACTCCGGCGACTCGCGATGAGCTCTATCTGCTCAAGGATGCCAAGAAGGCGCAGAAACTGCCCAACGCCCTGGTGCCTAAAAGCATGCACAACACTGGTGGCGAACTGACCCGCTACGTGATCAGTGCCGGTAACCTGTGTCGCTGGTTGGCCGAGCAGGCCGAAGAGCTGGGCGTCGAAGTCTTTCCTGGCTTTGCCGCCCAGGAAGTGATTCACGATGCAGACGGTACCGTGCGCGGTATCCTTATCGGCGACATGGGGGTAGGCGCCGATGGCACACCGAAAGATGGCTATATGCCGGGCATGGAGCTGCGCGCCAAGTACACTCTCTTTGCCGAAGGCGCCCGCGGCCATCTGGGCAAGAGCCTGATCTCGCGCTTCCAGCTCGATAAGGGCAAGGACCCTCAGCACTACGGTATCGGTCTCAAGGAGCTGTGGGACATTCCCGCCGAGAAACACGAACCGGGCCTGGTGCTGCACGGCTCCGGCTGGCCGCTGGCCAAAGATACCCATGGCGGCTGGTTCCTCTACCACGCCGAGAACAATCAAGTGGTAGTCGGCCTGATCATGGACCTCTCCTACCGCAACCCCTGGCTCTCGCCGTTCGATGAGTTCCAGCGCATGAAGCACCATCCGGTGCTGGCCAAGCATCTCGAGGATGGCAAGCGTGTCGCTTACGGTGCCCGTGCCATCACCAAGGGAGGCCTTAATTGCCTGCCCAAGATGACCTTCCCGGGCGGCCTGTTGATCGGTTGTGACGCCGGCACGCTGAACTTTGCCAAGATCAAGGGTCTGCACACGGCCATGAAGTCGGGACTGGTGGCAGCGGAAACCGTCTTCGAGGCACTTGCCAGTGGTGATGAAGGTGGCCAGGAACTGAGCGCCTTTACCACCAAATGGGAGCAGAGTTGGGCCTACGCCGAACTCAAGGAGACTGCCAGCTTCGGCCCGGCGATTCACAAGTACGGAACCGTTGGCGGCGGCGCCTATAACTTCGTCAACCAATTGCTGGGCGGCAAACTGCCCAACATTCATGACACCACGCCGGACCACGCTGCGCTGGAACTCGCGAGCCAGTTCGAAAAAATCGATTACCCGAAACCCGACGGCAAGCTCTCCTTCGACAAGCTCTCTTCCGTCTTCTTGTCGAACACCAATCATGAAGAGGACCAGCCGAGTCATCTTCAGCTACTCGACCCGGATATTCCCATCCGCGAGAACCTGCCCAAGTACGCCGAGCCGGCACAGCGCTATTGCCCGGCCGGTGTTTACGAGGTGGTGGAAGATGACAACGGTAAACCTCGCTTCCAGATCAACTTCCAGAACTGCGTGCACTGCAAGACCTGCGATATCAAGGACCCTGCACAGAATATTCGCTGGGTAGCCCCGGAAGGCGGCGGTGGCCCAAACTATCCAAATATGTAGAGGTGACGAACAGGGACATGCCGGACGGCATGTCCCTGCTGCATTTGGGGACTCAAACTCCCAGTGCTTCGCTTACCACCAACTCAACAGGCGCTCGGCTAGCCAGCAGTCGCCGTCGGCCGGCATGGACAAAGTTGACCTCTATGACCGGATCGCCGGGATCTCCTTCCACTGCCACCACTTCACCGGCACCAAACACCATGTGACGCAACTTTTGCCCTGGACGGTAGACGAGCCTCCCACGCTGCGCCCCGGTTTCTGCCACGGTAGCCAAGCGCTGCTCCAATGGCAGCTCAGTACCGATACCCGCCAGGTAACGTGCCACCAATTGGGGTGAACCTACCGTGACCGGCGTGGTCGCATCTGCGTCATTGGTTAACCGTAACGCAACATCACGACAATCCTCCCATGCCGTTTCAGTCAGAAAACGGCTAGGGCGGTGGGCACCGCCATCATACAGCAGTAGTAACTGCTCACTGGCGCGGGTCACGGCAACATAGAACAGCCTGCGCTCTTCCTCAAGCCGCTCACCCACCAGCGGGTTGTCCCGGCTATAGTGAGGAAAATCCTCTTCATTAGCACCCGCCACCACTACCAGTGGCCATTCCAATCCCTTGGCGGCATGCACGGTACTGATCAGCAGACCACCGACCTGGTTCTCTACCGGGCGCTCCAGCAGCTCGATGAAAGTATCGATATCTTGAGTCTCCCCCGCTTGCTCAACCAGCACATCCAGCAAGCGCACATCTTCTTCGCCCTTCTCGCGCCGGGCCGCCGCACGCTTGAGTACTTTCTCGGCATCCAGGGCAGTGACGATATGGGCCAACAGCCGCGCCGGCGCCCAGCCACCAAGGCGTGGCAGCTCGCACAGCAACTCCCAGCGGCGCTTGAGATTACGCCGCTGTACGGGTTTGAGACCGACCAGCAACGGATCATCCTGTCGGGGATATTGCTGTGTTTGCGCCAAGCGCTGGGTCAGGGCGATCAGGCGCTCTCGCGCGACAAAGGGTGTCGGCTGTTCAAACAAACGCAGCAAGTGGGCAGGGTCGAATAGTAGCGCAGGCGTGCGCGCCAGATGCAGATAGCCCGCCAGGGCTTGCACCAGTGGCAGGCGAAAGACAAAACGATCTTCGCGCGCCAAGCGAAACGGAATACCGGCTTGCAGCAGTTGCAATTGAACCGGTACCGATAACGACCAGCTGCGCACCAGCAGACAAGCTTCGCTCAGCGCTCTGCCCTGTTGTTGCCAATGTGCAAGAGCAGCGAGCAGCGCAGCACTCCCCTGCTCCACAGTGATACGGGTATCAGGATTGGTGGGTGCCGCCAGACAGAACTGGTCGGGACGACACCGATTAGCGGCAATCGCATGGTTGGCCAGCAGTGCCAAGGCGTGACCATGACGAAACGTGAACGATAGCGGATAGTCACTGGCCGGACCAAACACGCTGGTAAAGCGCTCGCGCATGGTGTCAGGGTGAGCGCCCCGCCATTCGTAAATGCATTGGTTGGCATCGCCAACCGCCATGACCGCGGCGTCCTTGCCCGCCAGTAGTGCCAACAGACGCAACTGGGCCTGATTGATATCCTGATACTCGTCCACGATCACCTGATCGAGATAGCCCTGAACACGTCGGGCAAGCGCCGCATCCGCCTCCAGCGCTCGCAATGGACGATAGAGCAAATCCGAATAGGTCATGAGGCCATGCTCGGAAAGCAGCACTTCAAGCCGCTCAAAAGCCGCCACAAAGTGTTCACTGCCAGCGCCATGATCAAGCCGTTCCCACAGGGTCGCCGCAGGCAGCATCTCGGCTTTGACCAGACCACAGAAATGCGCCAGGGCTTCCAGGGTATCAGCTTCCAGTGCCTGCTCACGCTGTTCGCCATTTTCGAGAACTTCAAGGGTCGCCTGGCGCAACAGGCGCTCCACCTGCCAATCGGCGGAAATCAGTCGGCGTGGAGACAGTGCTCCCCAGCGCGTGAGCGATGTCGTCAGTCGATGCCCCAGCGAGTGAAAGGTTCGCACGTCGGGCAACCGTTGCCCTGGAGGTGCCAGGGTCGCCAAACGGCGCTGGAAATCCTCGCGCGCCGAGCGATTGAACATCAACACCAGAATGCGTTTGGCCGGCACACCACATGCAAGCAGATGCAATACACGCGCCACCAGGGTAGTGGTCTTGCCGGCTCCCGCCACAGCCGAAACCCGTGCATGCCCTGCGCCATGCTCAATGACGGCGCGCTGTTCCCGAGTCAGTTTCACGTGGCCTCGGTGGGCAATTCACCCAACACTTGCCAAACGCCAGCGCTGGTCAAGCCAACCTCGGTCACACCCCCTGGCTGTTGACGTAGTTCGGCTTGCTCGACCAAGCGGTAATAGAGGTTGCGTCCCAGCCGGGCACTGAGGCCGGCACGCACCGGCACTTCCGGCACTTGCTCCCCATCAGGAGTCACGGTCACTTGCAGACAGTGCTCGGCATCTAGTGGAACTTGATCCCCCACGTTAGTGGTTAGCCACCAGCAATCTGCGCTTTCTTCATGATCGGCATCCACGATGATGAAGGGATGGTCGACCACATGGATACGCTGTTTCTCCACCGGGGTGACAAGGTAGTAATGACCATCCACTTCCCGCCGCAGCAGGGTCGACAGCAACCGTACCAGACGCGGCCGGGCAATCTCGCTGCCTTCATGCCACCAGCGTCCGTCAGCGGCAATCGTCAGATCCATCTGGCCTACCTGTGTCGGTTGCCAGTTCTCCACAGGCGGAATCTGTCCATCGGGCTCAATATGCTTGAGCAGCGGATCAAGGTTCATCTGTTATACCAGCCCGGCTCTGACCAGCGCTTCACGGGCAGCACTGGATGGCTCCGGTGCAGCCCCCCGGAACAGTCGGTAAAAATTGGCGGTGGTCTGCATGGCCACCTCTTCAAGGCTGATACCCCGTTCGCGGGCAATGCATTGCGCCACTTCTACGACCCAGGCCGGCTCATTGGGCTTGCCCCGATACGGCACCGGAGCCAGATAGGGACTGTCCGTCTCGATCAGCAGGCGGTCGAGAGGCACGCGACGCGCCACCTCACGCAATTGCTCGGCGGTCCGGAAGGTGGTAATCCCCGAAAAGGAGATATAAAAGCCATGACGTACCGCTTCCCGCGCCATTTCCAGATCTTCAGTGAAGCAGTGCATGACACCACCGATGGCCGGGTCGCTATGCTCGCGAATCAGCGCCAAGGTCTCCTCCCGAGCTTGGCGACTGTGCACGATCACCGGCAACTCCAGCTCTGTGGCCGCAATCAACTGACGCCGGAAGCGTTCGAGCTGGACCTCGCGTGACGGCACACGGTCAGGCGTCTTGTCCAGATAATGGTAATCCAGGCCGCACTCACCAATGGCGACGGCAGCGTAACGCTCCGCAGCTGCCTTGATCTCGTCGATCTCGGGCTCATGGTCAAGCAGCTGCATCGGATGCACCCCGGCGGAGATCGCCACATCGTCGTGCTCACGTGCAATGCTGGCCAACCTCGGCATGTCCTCCAGCGTGACTGCAATGGCCAGGAACTGGCGCACATCGCGGGCACGGGCCGCCTCCAGGGCAGCAGCCACGCTGCCGTTGTGGCTAGCAGGATCAAGACGATCAAGATGGCAATGGGAATCAACAAACATACTTGGCAGTAAACTCTTTCGTGGAAGATTTTCCGGGCTCGTCGCGCGCCGCTAATCTAAAGCAATTCATAGCGTATAGTTTGGCACACTCTCGTTTAGTTGATCAGCCAGCAACGTTTCGATGTGCTCACGCAAGCCTTGTTCAGCCTGACTGAAGTGGAGCCCGATACCAGGCACGCGCTGCCCTGTGACACCCTCTGGCGACACCCATACGACTTCACCCGTGAGCTGGCGATGCACGGTCTCACCCGGCAAGGTAAGTTGCAGGTCCACACTCTGGCCTAATTCGTAACGGTCGCACGTGGCGACGAAGATACCGCCCTGATCCAGCAGCGGCATGTAGGCGGCGAGTAACGCCTGCTCATCCTTGAGCACCAAGGTTAGTGTTTCCCGTGACATCATCAAACGCTTCCTTTCGTCCTGTTCAAACCACCCGGCTTATGAGCGCAGCAGGGTCGACCAGCGGATCAGCCAGGCCTCCAGCACCAACTGCGGATTGGGATTACTGCCCGCAGCCAGTAGCCGGCGCTGCTCACGGGCGAAATCCAGTAGCCGGAACCAGTCTCGTACCCGGGCATTCTTGACGGCCTGCCGATAGAGCGGCAGCAGATCGGGGTTGCGAACCTCGGTGGCCACACCAGACAGGCCCAGGCGAATCAGGTCCTCGAGCCAGGCGATACCGTACCATAGTATGGATTCCAGAGCGTGGCGGTCGAGGCGCGCCGCCTCGGCCACCGGCTCGGCACCACGCACCAGAGCGTCAAAGGTTTCATGCAGTTGTTGGCGCAGGGCACGTGCTTCCGGTGCAGCCAACTCTACCGCCAGCAGTGGTAGCCCGCCCGCGACCTGGAGCCAAAACTCTGCCTCGTCATGGCCGCCCAGGCGCTGCGCCAGCCACTCCAGGCTCTGCCTACGCTTGGGAAACGGCAGTTCCCAGTGCTGACAGCGCGAGCGGATAGTGGCTAACAGCCGCGATGGTACATCCGCCAGCAACAAAAACTGCGTTCGGCTGCCTGGTTCCTCCAGACTCTTGAGCAGGGCATTGGCCGCGGCCAGGTTCATGGCCTCGGCCGGGGCCAGCACAATCACGCGATGACCGCCCTGTTGAGCCGTCTGGGCGATGAAGGCGTTAATTTCGCGAATGGGATCGATACGGATCTGGCGCTTGCCCTCTTCCGGCGCAACGCGTAACAGATCGGGATGGTAGCCGGCAGCCAGCATTTCGCAGCCATGACACTCTCCGCAGGCGATCTCTCCCGTGGCCGTACACAATAGCCGTGCCAGTATCGCCTCGGCAAAGCGCTGCTTGCCGCTACCCCGGGGGCCCGAAAGTAACAGCGCATGCGGCAGTCGCTCATTGCGCTGCAGCGTCAGGAATTGCTGCCATATCGGCATTTGCCAAGGGAGTGGTGTCGCCGTGGCTAGGTCACTCATAACCATTCCCGGGTGCGCTCTTCCAGACAAGTGGCAAGCGCCGCCTGCACCGTCTCCAGCGATGCGGAAACATCAATTACCGCCACTCGCTCCGGTGCCTGGGCAGCACATGACAGATACTCCCGGCGTACCGCCTCAAAAAAGTCCGCCTGCTCCTGTTCAAAGCGATCCTTGATCTCCCCTTTCGTCTGCAAGCGCCCCTGCAAACGCTGCTGTGCGGCGGACACCGGCATATCGAGGAGCAGGGTAAGATCGGGCTCAAGGCCTTGCTGGACGAAGCGCTCAAGCTCGGCAATGCGCGCCCGGGCAATGCCCCGGCCTCCGCCTTGATAGGCGAAAGTGGCATCGGTAAACCGGTCACAAAGCACCCAGGCGCCCCGCTCCAGGGCCGGGCGAATCTTCTGGGCCAGATGCTGGGCCCGCGCGGCAAACACCAAGAGTAGCTCGGCATCGGCATCCAACGGTTCATCGAATGCCGCAGAAAGCAGCAGCTCACGGATGGCCTCGGCACGCGGCGTCCCCCCTGGCTCGCGGGTACAAACCACCTCGACACCACGTGACCTCAGCCACTCTGCCACCCACGCCAGGTTGGTCGACTTGCCAACACCCTCGCTGCCCTCCAGGGTGATAAAGCGTCCACGCTGTTGCATCACGACTCCCTTGATGTTCAACCGCGCTCCGTTACCCCCTAACGGTTACGGATATAACGATTCACGGCGTTATTATGTTCGCGCAACGTACGCGAGAAATGATGCGTACCATCTCCCCGCGAGACAAAGTACAGCGTTTCACCCGGCAGTGGATTAACCGCCGCTTCTAGTGAAGCCCGGCCCGGCATGGCAATCGGGGTTGGTGGCATGCCATCGATAACGTAGGTGTTGTACGGCGTGGCTTCACGCAAGTCGGCGCGAGTGATACGCCCTTCGTAACGCTCACCCATGCCATAAATGACTGTCGGGTCGGTTTGCAGACGCATGCCCCGCTCCATACGGCGCTTGAAGACACCGGCAATTTCGGGACGCTCTTCCGGCGCGCCGGTTTCACGTTCGATCAGTGAAGCCATGATCAGCGCTTCGTAGGGTGACTCAATGGTCAGGTCGTCGCTACGCCCTTCCCACACCTCTTCCAGCACGCGCTCCATGCGTACCAGTGCCTGGCGCAGGATATCGAGATCCGTCATGCCCTTGTGGTAGCGGTACGTATCAGGGAAGAACCAGCCTTCCGGATGCTGCCCTTCCCGTTCCAACAGGGCCATGACCTCGGTGTCGTCGAGCCCCTGGGTCACGCTTTCAAGCTTGGGGGCCGCGTCAAGCCGGGCACGCATCTGGCGAAAGGTCCAGCCTTCGGGAATTGTCAGCGGGTAAGTCACGACCTGGTCACTGCCAAGCAGCGCTATCAGCTCACGCCCGCTCATGCCGGGCTCCAGCA
>ERZ1032857.54-NODE-54-length-12056-cov-9.770686_pt1 | contig 12056 bp, 11 predicted proteins | sample MGYA00516688_ERZ1032857 | MGnify/ENA primary metagenome ERZ1032857 (study PRJEB33719, sample SAMN04262500) | wastewater metagenome | biome: rural village; feature: composting latrine chamber; material: composting feces with ash | place: El Salvador | collected...
CCCCTCGCGCTCCCCCCTTACACCCCGCAAACGCTTAGTACAGTGGTGACATCCTCCGGATGTCGATTGATATGCGGGATGTCCGGTCTCATCTGTGACTTCGCAGCGGTCGTTTCACACGATATTTTATTTCTCCTTCGAGACCAACCTTTTCGTAGTGGCCGCATTTCCATATCGGCCACGGTGTCGCACGGCGTGTGCGGGTCACGCGATTGTCCGCAGTCAAACCAAATTTCGGCGCGTGGCCTATATTGAAATAGGCCACTACAACCGGCTCTTCTACGAGTCAGGATTCATCGCAATGGCAACAATCTTTCGGTCGAATCGACGTAGAACCATTCCCTCGAACCCAACCAACTCCCGCCGCATACAACCGCATCCGGAGGATGCGCACCGTAATATTCGGCCATCGGCCGGATCTTTCATGCCGCAGGCATTTCACGTTCGCGAAGCGAACATTTCATAGGCGCAAAGCGCATATTTCACTGGGCCGCTTCGCGGCGCCCGGCCAATCACTTCTCCCGTATGGCTTCGTACATCAACACGGTGGCGGCGATGGCTACGTTGAGGGAATCGACGGTGCCGAGCATGGGGATGGATACGGCGCTTGTGTGGTCGGTGTACCAGTCTTTGTGCAGGCCGTATTTTTCGGAACCTGCGATGATGGCGGTTTTTTTGCGGAAGGTCTGGCGGTCGTAGGGTGTGGCGCCTTCGGTGTCTGCCAACAGGATCTGGATGTCCCGTTTTTTGCACCAGGCGATACATTCATCGACATCGGCTTCTATGATCGGGACCTGCAGGGCGGAGCCCATGGAGGCGCGGATCAGTTTCGGGTGATTGATGCGGATTTTTCGGTTGGTGAAGACGGCGGCGTCAAAGCCCGTGGCATCGGCCGAGCGGAGGATGGTGCCCGCGTTTCCCTGGATTTCGATGCCGTCAAGGACGATCAGGCGAAGCGTGTCTTTTATGGGCAGATCCTGCAGGCGGTGAAAGCGAAACGGAAAGACGCAAAGGATGCCTGCGGCTGCCGGGTCTTCCGAGACGGCGTCAAACACTTTGCCGGAGACGGCATAAAATTGCTCGCTTTTTTCCTGCAGCGTATCGACCAGCTGCTGGGCTTTGGCGGTGTAGATGCGTTCGGGGCAGATCAGTAGAATTTTGGGGGCGATGCCCGTGGAAAGCAGCTGTTCCGCGCCCCAGATGCCCTCGATGCCGCAGAGTTTTTCCGGATTGGGTTTTGTGTTTCGATAGAGATGGCGGATGGTCTGTACGGCGCCGTGGTTTCTTCCGATAAACTGCAGATGCCGGTAGCGGTTTTTGTATACCTGCTGCGCTTCTTCCGTGCTCAGCGGTTCGTGGTCCTGAAATGACATGGGCGGATCCCCTTTCTTTGGTATAGCATAGCATAATCTGGGGCGCGGGGTATAAGAAACAGCAGGGGGAACGGAGAGGAGTACAAATGAATCAACCGGGTACAAAAGAGATTTTCACCACATTTTTCCGGCTTGGACTGATTGCGTTCGGCGGTCCCGTGGCGCATGTCGGGCTGATGGAGGAAGTGCTGGTGAAGGAAAAGAAATGGCTCGACAGTCAGACCTTTCTGGATCTGATGAGCGTGTCGAATCTGATTCCGGGTCCTAATTCGACGGAACTGGCGATCGGGATCGGGTACCGGCTGGGCGGTGTGAAGGGGCTTTTGGCCGCGGGATCGGCTTTTATCCTGCCCGCGATGACCATCGTGATGGGCTTTGCGCTGCTGTATGTCCGGTACGGTACGATGCCTCTGTTGACAAATATACTGACCGGCATCCAGCCGGTGGTGCTGGCGATTATTCTGTCGGCGCTGCTTCGGCTGTTCAAAAAGACGATGACCGAACCGCTGGCGTATCTGCTGGCGGGGCTGCTGGTCGTGTGGCAGCTCGTGTGGCAGCCGCAGGAGGTTTTGCTGCTGCTCGGCGGAGCCGCGCTGTATTTTTTGGCCAAACGGGTGCGGGCGAACCGGTTGCGGGCTGTATCGCTGCTGCCGCTTTCGGTGCTGTTTGCCACTTTCGTAAAAATCGGCGCGCTGCTGTTCGGAAGCGGCTATGTGCTGATCGCCTTTTTGCAGACGGAATTTGTCGACCGACTGGGTGTGCTGACCAGCAAACAGCTGCTTGACGCGGTGGCGCTAGGGCAGGTGAAGCCCGGACCGCTGTTTACGACGGCGACTTTTGTGGGGACAATTCTTTCGGGCCCCGTGGGCGGCCTGGTGGCGACGGTTGGCATCTTTCTGCCTTCGTTTTTACTGGTCGGCATCATTATGCCGTTTGCACAGAAGCTGCGCGCGTCCAAGAAGCTTTCGCTTCTTCTCGACGGGATCAATATCGCATCTCTTGCGCTGTTTACGGCGGTGACGCTGCGCCTGGTGCCGGAGTTCATCCGTTCGCCGGTTTCGGTCGGCGTGTTTTTGCTGAGTGCGTGGCTTGTCATCAAAAAGGGCGTGAAGGCGCACTGGATGATTCTGGGCGGCGCGCTGTTCGGCGTGCTGCTGAGTTTGTTTTGACTTGTTCGTGAAAACGGATACAATAGAAAGAGAACTTCAGTGCGAAGGCGGCTGTGACCGCATCTCAGATGTTTGTTGTGACTATTGTGATGACAGGAGGAAGTATGAACACACATTCTGTAAAAATTTCTGACAAACTGCATTATATCGGGGTCAACGACCGGGATACCCGGCTGTTTGAAAACCTTTGGCCGCTGGAAGACGGCGTATCCTACAACTCGTATCTTCTGACCGGCGAAAAAACCGCCCTTTTGGATACGGTAAAAATTACGAAAGTCGACACGTTTGTCGAAAAAATCCAGCAGGTGCTCGACGGCCGACCGCTCGATTATCTCGTTGTGCACCATATGGAGCCGGACCATTCCGGTTCGATCCGCACGATTATGGAGCTGTATCCGGAAGCTACGCTGATCGGAAACAAGAAGACCGCGGAATTCCTTGTGAATTTCTATGATGTATCGGAGCGCGTGCAGGTGGTCGCAGACGGCGAAACGCTGGATCTCGGCGATCAGAAATTGACCTTTTACACCACGCCGATGGTTCACTGGCCGGAATCCATGGTGAGCTTTGAAGAAACGACCGGCACACTGTTTTCGCAGGATGCCTTCGGCGGCTTCGGCGCGCTGAACGGTCCGATCTTTGACGATGAGATCAACTGGGAGTTTTACGCACAGGAAACGGCCCGTTACTTCTCCAATATCGTCGGCAAATTCTCGAAACAGGTACAGGCGGCCCTGAAAAAGCTCGGCGGACTCGACATCAAAATGATCTGCCCGCTGCACGGACCGATCTGGCGCGACAATCCCGGAAAAATCATCGATCTGTATGATCGCATGAGCCGCTACGAGTCGGAAGAGGGTGTTGTCATCGTGTACGGTTCGATGTACGGCAACACCGAGGTAATGGCGGAGACGATTGCGCGCACACTGGCGGAAGAAGGCATCAAAAACATCCGTGTTTTCGACGTGTCGAAAACGCACAATTCCTATATCCTTACGGCCATCTGGCAGTACCGCGGCCTGATCCTCGGATCGTGCACCTACAACAACTATCTGTTCCCGTATATGCACAATCTCCTGAATGTGATCAAAATGAATCGCCTGCAAAATCATATCCTCGGCATGTTCGGCTCCTACAGCTGGAGCGGCGGCGCGCTGAAGGCGCTGCAGGAATTCGGCGACACCTGCGACTACGATGTGATCGAAACCACCGCGGAAGCCAAAGGATCGGCGAAAGAGGAAGATCTGGAGAACTGCCGCAAGATTGCAAAGGAAATGGCAGAAAAACTGAAAGCTCTTCGCACCGAAGAAACTGCATAGAACACAAAAAAGAACTGCGAGTCAACGGACTTGCAGTTCTTTTTTTTATTGATATATTACAGGTCGAAAAACAGTGTTTTTCGACCTGTATCGTCGACCGAAGAAAACCGGTATAGTCCACCGAAGAAAATCGGTATAGCCTGCCGAAGTAAAAAACGATGTACCGAAACGTCTTACTTCTTCTCCTCCTCTGTTTTCAGCGACAGGGGATGGAAGTTTTCCGTGTAGAATCCGATGAGGCCAAAGAGGGTTGCCGCGGCAGCGATACGGATAAAGATCGGCAGCAGATCGGATTTGGTGAAGACGGCGAGCGTCTCGCCCGTGGGGCCGCCGATGAGTATCGCTGCAAGAAACAGCAGGGCCACGAGACCGCCGCCGATCAGGGCGACGGTGATGCAGATACTGAACAGGGTTTTAAGCAGTTTCATATCGTCCCTCCTATAAAAACGGGATCGGGAGGATCCCCAAAAGCAGCAGCAGGGCGATCAGCAGATGACCCGCCACCCAGATCAGCGCATAGCGGCTGGTTTCTTTCATGCCGGAGCCGGAGATGCCCATGGCGGTATACATTGCGAGTGCCAGAGGCGGCGTCATGCCCTCCAGCGCTCCCGTGATCGCGGGCAGCATGGCCGCGGCGAGAAGCGGCGACATGCCGACCGCGGCCATTGATCCGACGAGGCCTGCGCCGAAGATGGCAATCTGCGAGCTGCCCGGCAAAAACATGCCGAGAAACGTCGTCAGAAGCGGGATAAAGACCGCGATCTGCCAGCCGGTCAGCCGGAACGAGCCGATAAAATCGCCCAGTGCCTCGCCGACATTGGCGTCGCCGAACAGTTCGGATATGCAGTAGGCGAAGTAGATCGTTGCGGCAACCGGTATAATCTGTCCGGCGCCTTCTTTGAACAGTCGAAACAGCCCTTTCGGACTGAATCCGCCCTCCAGAGAATTGCGCGCGATCCACAGCGTGTACAGCGCGGCCACCCCCGGCGTAAACTGGATAATCGAGGAGGAAAGAGCCGCGGCGCCTGCTTCCCCGATGCGCGCCGTGATCAGCGTGTCTTTGAACAAAAAGTCGAACAGCAGCGGCAAAAAGATGATCAGCGGAACCAGCAGCGCTTTCCATCCCGTCCGGACGGTTTCTCCGAGTTTCGGGATTTCATCGGCGGGCACGGGCTCGACTTTGTCCGCGCGGCACAGGATAAACAGAAGCACCAGGCGCTGGACAATGAACCAGAGGCCGATGCCCCAGACGACGAGCCAGAAAGTAGACAGGGCATAGGTTCCAGGGAACATGACATCCAGGATGCCGAATGCCAGCAAAATGGTGCCCGAAGGCGGGATCATCGGACCCAAAGAGCTTGCGCTCATTTCGACCGTGGCGGCCAGCGCCGGCGAGAACCCGGTACGGATCATGGCGGGGATCGTAAAGACCCCGGTGGCGGCGACATTGCCCGGGCCGGTGCCGGAAAGTGCCGCCATAAAGGTACTGGAAAACAGGGCGACATAGCCCGCGCCGCCCCGAAGGCGGCCGACAAGGGCCATCATAAACTGAATGATTGTATGTACCACATTCGTTTTTCCGAACACATAGGCGAGCGCCAGAAACGCGACGATGGCATAAAACAGTGTGTTGGTGGACGGTTTGAGCAGATAATGAAACAGATTCGCCGTCTGTCCCATGAGCACCGTCAAAACGACAAATCCGGTCAGCATGGCTTCATAGATCGCCCGCTTCAAAACGACGAAGCTCACGATGATGACCCCCAGAAGAATCAGCATCCACCAGAGTTCGCGGGGTATCATACGCCCGCTCCCCGGTTTTTCGTAGCGAGATCGACCAGCCGCTGAATCAGCTCTTCATAGGAGATCCCGCCGGCCTGGGCGACATTCGGAAAGTCGGAGTAGTTTTTCTGCAGTCCGGGCAGGGTGTTCAGTTCGAGCACTTTGGGCTCGCCGTCCGCGTCCAGTCGAAAGTCCACACGGGCAAATCCGCGGCAGCGAAGCGCAAGAAACGCGTGGCGCGCAAGTTCTTCCAGCCGGGCCTTCAGTTTCCCGTCGAGTTCGGCGGGGCAGACCTGGCGGACGGTATCATCGGCTTTTGCCTGCACCGTAAGAAACTTCGTGTCACTATCTTCATCGTAGACATATTCTTTCACGGGGAGCACTTCGGGATCGGTGTTTCCGAGCACACCCACGGTGAATTCGCGACCGGGAAGAAATTCTTCGGCGAGAATGGCGCCGCGGTGACGGTCCATTTTTTCCTGGACCACGGTGCGCAGTGTGTCGATATCTTCCACATACGATGAGGCATCGACGCCGACGCTTGAGCCTTCATGCTCCGGCTTGACAATCAGCGGATATACGAAGTCGTCGCGTACGGGAGTGTCGGCATACTGAAACACCTGCGAGCGCGCGGTCGGAATGCCGGCTTCGCGCAGGATGATTTTCGTGACTTCCTTGTGCAAACCCATAATATGTGTCGACAGGCCGGAACCGACCAGCGGAATGCCGAGCATTTCCAGCATGCCCACAAAGTTTGCCTGGAATCTTTTGTTGGTGATGCCGGCGCTTAAATTGAAGATCACATCGACGTCATCCAGCGCGCGGATTTCTTCCAGCAGGGATACCGAAGCTTCGATCTTCGTGACCCGGTGGCCCGCCTGCGTGAGCGCTTCCGATACCGAACGCACGGTTTCTCTCATCTGGTCTGCGCCGTGCGGATTCAGCCGGCTGTCATCATCCAGGTTGTCGTATTTTGTATAGATTACAACTACATGCATTGCATCGTCCTCCGTCTAATTGTTTTTTCGTACATAATTATATCACAGAAGTGCAATTTGGCAGTTTTCAAATCATTCCGTAACGGCGGTTTGAAAAGGATTAACAGGGTCCGCATTGGGTACATATGGATTATATAAATGTCCGAAAGGAGAATGAAGATGCAAGAGTTTTTTGATCAGATACAAGATCCCAATATGATGAAAGAAATTGCCGCAAAGGCAAATGTTTCGGAAGAGGAAATCCGTAGAGTGGCGGCTCTCGGCGTGCCGACGCTGCTTGCCGCGATGAATCAGAATGCACAGGACGACCAGGGCGCGGAGAACTTGAGCCGCGTGCTGGAAGATCACGCGAACGACAATCCATATGAGCCGGTCGGCTTTTTGGATCGCTTTATCGGAGGCGGCGGGGAAGGCGAGCGCATGGTCGATCATATCTTTACCGGCAACGGTCGTCAGGTCGAAAACGGCGTGGCGGAACGCACGGGCATTCAGCCGGATACGGTCAAGCGAATTCTCAGCGTAATCGCTCCCCTGGTGCTTGCGCATATGGCCAGCAAATGGTCGAACCGGCAGCGTACGGAACAGGTCGAACAGCAGCGACGGCAGCAGCAGCCGGGTCAGCAGCCCCGTCCGATCGACCCGAACGCCGGACAAACTCAGGTGCCGGGCGGCCCCCGCATCGAAATGCCGGACCTCAGAACGAATCCGAGACACCCGGAAGATCTGCGCGACTTTACGCAGCAGACACAGCGGCAGGTGGAAGACCGCACCGGCGGATCCATTTTCGACATTGCCAAAGATCTGCTGACGGGCGGACAGGCACGCCCGAACAATGACAACGACGGCGGACTGCTGGATGATCTGCTCGGCGGACTGTTCGGAAAAAGATAGAGAAATACCAAACCGGCACACGAAGAACGTGTGCCGGTTTTTTGTGGATAGAATTTTCTGCTGTCCGCTTAGCCTTCGAGTTTCTTTTCCATCTTTACATGGGGTATGCCGATTTCTTCAAACGGTTCGGAGACGACGGTGTACGCCAGTTTCTCATAGAAGGGAACGGCGGTCTGCCGGGCGTGCAGTTCGATGATCTGAAAGCCTGCATCCCGGGCGAGCCGTTCGGAAAACTCCACGAGCCGCGTTCCGATCCCCCGGCCGGAAGACGCCGGCGCGACAGCGACCTGGCGCATTTTCACACGCGCTGTATCCAGTGGACGAAGCAGCAGCACGCCGATCACCCGGTCCTTGTCGATGGCCGCAATATGGATTTCCTCTTCGTCGCGGGCCGTATCTTGCGGGCGCGCGCCAAGGCCGAGCGGGGCCCTGAGCCAGGCCTCCCGTTTTTCTACCATTTCCTGATACCGCGCACTGCCGAAGGCCACTTTTTCAATTCGCATCCGCATCCTCTCCTTCCGATACAAATACCCGTTTTGCAACGGGTATGGTACAATGATGCGGATGATAGGAGGGATCTTATGAAGCTTGCATCGCTGTTAAAAAATATAGACATACGCCGTACAGATGCGGAGGGAGATCTCGAGATTTCCCGCGTGCAGTACAATTCGAAAAAAATAGAAAAAGGCGATCTGTTTGTCGCCATTGAAGGCTATACGACGGACGGCCACAAATTTATCAAAGACGCCGTCGAACGGGGAGCCGCGGCGGTTCTTGTCACAAAATGGCAGGAGGATTTGCCGATTCCCCAGATCCTGACAGACAACAACCGGCGTGCGCTCGCCCGCATTGCCGTCAATCTAAACGCAGACCCGTCCCGTGAACTGGAAGTCATCGGGATTACGGCTTCCAACGGAAAAACCACCACCGCCAAGCTCCTCGCGGAAATTCTCCGGACCAACGGAGAAAACACCGGCGTGCTGGGCACGGTAAACTACGAATTCAACGAGGTGTCGATTCCCTCCAAACTGACCACGCCGGAGAGCCTGGAACTGCAGGGGCTGTTTCGCGATATGGCCGATGCCGATGTGCAGAGCGTCGTGATGGAAGTCTCCTCGCAGGGGATCGAAATGAGCCGGGTCCACGGCATTCGTTTCCGTCAGCTTGCGATGAACAATATCACCAGAGAGCATATTGATCAGCACGGCAGTTTTGAAAACTACTGGGCGATCAAACAGACGCTGATCACACATGCGGATCCCGACACGGAAATCGTCCTGAACGCGGACGACGAGCACGCGATCTCCCTCCGTTCCCACCGGCCCGACGCCTACACCTTTGCCCATCATGCCGATGCCGATGTGCGCTGCGAAAACCTCGATCTGAGCACGGGTTTTCCCGCGTTTGACGTCGTGCTCTCCGACCGCTTTAAGGAGCGCACCGGCGCGAGAAATCTCCATGTGAAAGTGGGTGTGGCGGGCTACCACATGGTCCTGAACACGCTTTCTGCCGTGACACTGGCGCTTTTGCACGGTGTGACTCCCGAGGTGATTGAAAAAGCCGTGCGGGGCTACGGCGGCGTCGAACGCAGATTTGAAATGCTGTATGACCGGGACTACAAAATCATCGACGACCACTTTGCCAATGTCGGAAACATCAATGTCTCTCTGGAGACGCTCGCGCACATGGACTATGCGCGGCTGCTTCCGGTGTATGCCATCCGGGGAAACCGCGGCGTGACCGTGAACCGCGAAAACCTAGAGACCTTCCTGCCCCGTTTCAGAGAACTCCGGGGCGAGTCGATGATCGCAACCCTCAGCCGGGATGCGACCACATCGCATGATGAAGTCAGTCCGGAAGAGGAGCTGCTGTTTCGCGAGTATATGGACAGAGAAGGGATCGACTATACGCTGTATCCGTCGCTTGAACAGGCGATCGAGGCGGCGGCCGAGCAGGCCCGCCCGGGTGATGTCGTGCTGCTGGCCGGCTGCCAGGGCATGGATGCCGGCGGCGAGATTTTCCTTCGGTATCTGCAGAGCAAGGATCCCGCGCAGACCGACCTTTTGAAACCCGTGGAACACCGGATCTGCGGCAAGGAATTTTTTGAAGAACGTTAAAAAACCAAAAAGAAAAAGAGCCGATGTGGGGTCGGCTCTTTTCGTTTATGGTCATGGATTTGGACAAGGAGGATGATCCATAAACACGTATACCTTTCGGTTACATTGTAAGTATATCAAAATCACATAAAAAAGAAGTTACAAACTTCTTACAGTTCTCTTGCGCTATTCTGTCGGCATGGCGATGTGAAAAAGAAACTCGCCCTCGCAGACAATTTCGCCATCCACGCGCGCGATGCCGTGCCCGGTGCCGATGGTCCGGCGCATTTTTGTGATCTCCACTTCCATCTCCAGCACATCGCCCGGGACTACCGGTTTTTTAAAGCGGCATTTGTTAATTCCCGCAAACATCGGGATGGCGCCGCGGAATTCCTCCCGCGTGAGTATGCCGACGGCACCCAGCTGCGCGAGTGTTTCCATTAAAAGTACGCCCGGCATGACCGGGTGCCCGGGGAAATGTCCCTGAAAAAAGGGCTCGCTTGCGGCGACACATTTTCTGCCGGTGACGATCCCCGTCTCTTCGTCGACCCGGGCGCGGTCCACGAAGAGAAAGGGCTGTTTATGCGGCAGTATGGTTAAAATATCCTTGTGATCGTATTCCATTTTGTTCTCCTTTCGGTGATTTGCCATTCCCAAGATCATACCATATAATAGATCCAGTTTCCTCGGTTCCTCATGGGAACCCTGTGAACAGGAGGTGAAAAGAATCGAAAATCAATTGAAAGATCATACAGTTCCCGCCGGCATTCTCGGGGTGGGACATTATGTGCCCTCCCGCGTTTTGACCAACGCAGATCTGGAGGACATGGTCGAAACCAGTGACGAATGGATTGTCACGCGAACCGGCATTCATGAAAGAAGAATTGCGGATGAATCCATGACGACATCGGACATGAGCTATGAAGCCTGTGTACAGGCGCTGGCCGATGCGGACATGAATGCATCCGACCTCGATCTCATCATCGTGTGTACGGTGACGCCGGACTATTCGTTTCCTTCGGTGTCCTGCCTTTTGCAGGACCGGCTCGGCGCAACAAAAGCCGCGGCCTTCGATCTGTCGGCCGGCTGCACGGGCTTTGTTTACGGCGTCGTAACGGCGGCGCAGTTTATCGCTTCGGGCATGTACAAAAATGTACTCGTCATCGGTACGGAAAAACTTTCGGCCATCACAAACTGGGACGACCGCTCCACCTGTGTACTGTTCGGCGACGGTGCGGGCGCGGCCGTCATGGGACCGTGCGACCGGGGCGAAGGCGTGTTGTCTTCGTATCTGGGCGCCGACGGTTCGATGGGCGAATTTTTGTGTCTGCCGGCGGGCGGCACGAAAGAGCCGATCACGGAAGCATCGATTCGGGACAAGCGCGACAAACTGTATATGAACGGCAGCGAAGTGTTCAAGGTGGCTGTGCGTCATATGGAAAATGCGATTCTGACGGTGCTCGACGAGATCGGAGAGAAGCCTTCTGCGATCGATCTGTTGATTCCGCATCAGGCGAACCGCCGCATCGTGGATGCGGTGAACAAAAAACTGGGACTGGCACCGGAGAAGGTTGTCATCAATCTGGACCGCTACGGCAATACAAGCGCCGCGTCGGTCCCGATTGCGCTGTCCGAATCCGTAAAGGAGGGGCGTCTGGCGCACGGCGATCTGCTGGTAATGACATCGTTCGGCGCCGGCATGACCTGGGGTTCGGTCGCCGTCCGGTGGAACAGGAAGGAGCGCTAGTGAAAACACGAATCACAGAATTGCTCGGGATCAAATATCCCATATTGCAGGGCGGCATGGCCTGGGTGGCCTCGCATCCGCTGGCGATTGCCGTTTCCAATGCCGGCGGTCTCGGCGTGATTGCCGGGGGATCGGCTCCGGCGGAGGTCATCGAACAGGAGATTCATGCCGTGCGAAAAGAAACGGACCGGCCGTTCGGACTGAACATTATGCTGATGTCTCCGTTTGCAAAAGATCTGGTGCAGCTGGCCATCGACGAACGCGTGCCCGTTGTCACCACGGGGGCAGGCAATCCCGCGCCCCATATCGAAGGACTGAAATCGGCGGGCTGCAAAGTGATCCCGGTGATCCCTTCCGTGGCGCTGGCCGTCCGGATGGAACGCTATGATGCGGACGCCGTGGTTTTTGAAGGTACGGAAGCGGGCGGACACATCGGCGAACTGACCACCATGGCGGCACTCCCGCAGGTGGTGGACGCAGTACGGATCCCTGTCATCGGCGCGGGCGGCATCGCGGATTCCAGAGGATTTCTGGCGGCGCTGGCGCTGGGCGCGGACGGGGTGCAGATCGGAACGCGTCTGCTTGCCACCGAAGAAGTACGGCTGCATCCGGACTATATCAGGATGGTGCTGAAGGCAAAAGACCGTGACGCCATCGTCTCCGGACGTTCGACCGGGCATC
>ERZ1032857.55-NODE-55-length-12052-cov-8.402351_pt1 | contig 12052 bp, 10 predicted proteins | sample MGYA00516688_ERZ1032857 | MGnify/ENA primary metagenome ERZ1032857 (study PRJEB33719, sample SAMN04262500) | wastewater metagenome | biome: rural village; feature: composting latrine chamber; material: composting feces with ash | place: El Salvador | collected...
ACCTGCGAAGTCGACCCACACGATGTTGGGTCGGGTGGTCGACTCGAACACGTAGCGCTTGTTGGTCAGATCGAGAACCACCTGCCAGATCGTCTGCGACGCATCCGGCTTGCCAGGTTCAGGGATCCGGAACGGCTGCGCCGCGTTGCGGATGATGCTGAACATCGCGGCGATGCCCTCGAGCTGGGTCTCGGGCTGCACCTGGTTCTCCACATAGAACAGAGCACGTGCGAAACGATCGCTGGCCAGAGTGGAGCCGGGCAACGGCTTCTCCCCGCCGAGTCCCTCGATCTGCTTGACCAACTCGAGTTGCTTGTCAAAGGTCGGGGAATTGGTCATGACCTTGTAGTCACGGCTGTGGTACACGGTGGGCGTACCGTCGACGTACTCGATGATCGCCGAATCGCCCGTCGCGTCGTTGATCGCGAGATGCAGTGCCGGAACGAAATGCCCGGTGGGATCGAAGAGCTGCGAGATCGCGACCTTGGAGTTCCGGGTCCACTCGACGGCCTCGGCGACGGTCGCGAAGTTGTCGAGGTAGTACTGCAGCCACACCGCCTGGCTCAGCTGAGTGTCGGTGGCCGCGGGATTGCCGTAATCGGATTCGGTCAGCCACAAGATGTGGCCGGCGAATCCCTCTTCGTTCATGCCGTCGGTCGCGATGAGATCGAAGGCGGTGGCCACGATGCTGCCGTACTTCGCCCTCCAGGTCAGTGCTCCTGTGACCCCGTCTCCGCGTTCAACCCCTCGGGGGAACTTCCAGAGGTTGGTCAGCAGATCCATGTGGAAGTCCATGTTTCTGCCAACGATCACGGAGCCATTGGCGTCCGGCCATAGAACACGCGTACACATCTGTGTGGATATCCCTTCGAAGAGTGGTGCACCATCCGGGCGAGGCGGACGCCAGATCAGGATGCGGAGGACTCGGCCTCGGCGTCCCGACGGTTCCAGCCGAGCTGAGGAAGGGCGATCGCCGAGGCGAAGAAGAAGCAGAGAGCACCGATGAACGTGCCCCAATTGGCCAACATCGCGTTCTCAGTCGAGCCGTCGGACAGGATGAACGCACCCACAGCCGAGATTCCGAACGCGATGCAGCCGAGCATGTTGATGTGCGCGCCCCACCACCCCGACCGGCCCGGCTCCCACAACGTGTCCCGCTCACGGAAGTAGGCGACGTAGACGAACGCCCCGCTGACGAGGAACGCCACGGAGCCGCCCGCGTCCGGGTTCCACACCAGTCGTTCCTCGGCCTGCATGGTGTGCGCCGACAACGCGGCGCTGGTGCTGACGTTGAACAGGATGGTGCCGATGCTCTGGATCGCGGCGGCGAGCCACACCGCACGGAACATCCGCCCGGTGCCATAGTCGACCTTTGTCGTGGCGGCACCGCTCAACGCCGTCTGCATCAGGCCGGCGGCTGTGAAGAACCACGCGCCAATGAAGCACAGCATATTGGTGAGGTTGGCCGAGCCCAGATCCCAGATCGCCACCGCCGCACCCACGGCGAACAGTGACGAACCGATCATGAACGACCAACTCTGTTTGGTCAGTGTGGGAACCAATGTCGGGGTCGGGCGGCCCGTAGCGGTGTCGGCTCGGGATCGGGTCATGGATAAGTCCACCATCCAGCAGGTCAGAGATGTACCGGGGTCAGAAGCGGGATACCCGCCCGGGCCACATCACACCAGCCCGGGCGGGTCGCCCGTCGGGAAGGCGCCCCGTGCCCTTCGCAGGGCACGGGGCACCTTCGTCTCTCACGTCAGCGCGCGGGCTTCACGTCAGTGCGCGAAGTTGGTCCGCGGCCGCTCGCGCGGGATCGGGGCGTCGAGGTTCTCGAGGAAGTCGACCTCTTCCTTGATCGCATCGAGCAGCAGCCCCGCGAGGTCACGGCTGAGACCGAGCCGGACGACGATTCGCTGGACGACAAGGTCCGTCATGTCATCCGGCATCGGGTAGGCAGGCACCTGCCAGCCGCGCATCCTCAGACGGTCGGCGAGATCGTACAGATCCCAGTTCCGGACACCGGCGTTGAGTTTCCAGGCGAAGACCGGGATCGTGTCGCCACGGCTCACGAGGGTGAACTGCCCCATCTTCTCGATCTCCGAGGACAGGTAGGTCGCGACGTCGATCGAGCCCTGCTGGACCGCTCGGTATCCCTCACGGCCCAGTCGGAGGAACTGGTAGTACTGCAGCAGGACCTGCGCGCCGGGACGCGAGAAGTTGAGAGCCAGGGTAGGCATGTCACCGCCCAGGTAGCTCACGTGGAAGATCAGGCTCTCCGGGCAGACCGCCTTGTTACGCCACACGACCCAGCCGACGCCGGGGTAGACGAGGCCGTACTTGTGACCCGAGGTGCTGATAGAATTGACGCGATCGATCCTGAAGTCCCACTCCAGATCAGGCTGGCAGAACGGTGCGACCATCGCGCCGGACGCACCGTCGACGTGGATCTTGACGTCGTACCCGGTGGACGCCTGGATCTCGTCGAGCTTCGCGGCGATCTCCTTCACCGGCTCGTACAGACCGGTGTAGGTCTGGCCGAGGATGGCCACGACGCCGATGGTGTTCTCGTCGACGTACTTCTCGAGCTCGAAGCCGTCGAGGACGAGGTGCTCCTCGGTGACCGGGACGTAGCGGGCCTCGACATCCCAGTAGTTGCAGAACTTCTCCCAGACGACCTGCACGCCGGCAGACAGGATCAGGTTGGGCTTCTCCGTGGACTTGCCCTCCGCCTTGCGCTTCTCCTGCCAGAGGCGCTTGAGTGCCAGTCCGCCGAGCATGCAGGCCTCGGAGGAGCCGACGGTCGAGGTACCGATGGTGTCTTCGGTGTCCGGGACGTTCCAGAGATCGGCGAGGATCCTCCAGCAACGGTCCTCGATCGCCGCCGTGGCCGGATACTCGTCCTTGTCGATCATGTTCTTGTCGGCGGTCTCGGCGTAGATCTTCTGCGCGTTCTCGTCCATCCAGGTGGAGACGAACGTCGCGAGGTTCAGCCGAGAGTTCCCGTCGAGCATCGCCTCGTCATGGACGATCTGATAAGCCGTGTCCCCCGACATCATGTCCTGGGGCATCTTGAACTTGGGCAGGGAGGTCGCCTCACCCGGGCGGGCGAACACCGGGTTGATCTCCAGCTGGGCAGTGGCTGACTGCTCAGCGGAACTGCGATACGTCTCAGACACGTTGTCCTCGCTTCTCTCTTTTGTCGTGCATCGGAATCAGGTGGTCAGAAGGTGTGCTCGGTCGTGCCCCTGAAGGCGAGCGGGAGCGTTCCGAGGTGCGCCACGGGGTCAGCTACCGGTTCGGGCCCGACCGCGGTCCGGACCGGCCCTCCACGGCGTCGGAGGCCGGGACGGGCACAGCGCGTTGGGCTGTGGACTGGTGGCGAGATGGTCGCGTCCGGAAATATGAGTGTGCTGGGCCCAGCGGCCCGCGCCTCGCTCTGGACGTCAAAACACTCTCACTCTCTGTCGCTGCATTAGACGATAACCGCCGAATCGCGTGTCGCCCGCATGCCACTTGGACGCTACCCCAGAGAATATAAATCATCACTGATGAGCACATCGGCGTATCGGAGATTACTTCTGTCACCGCCACCCCCGACACAGAACCAGGATTTCTGTCCCTCGAAACCCCAGGTAACAGTGCATACATGGTGGAGCCGGACTCGTGCCTCGCCGATCGCGGCCCGATGAGAGTTTCCGAGAACTCATCGGGCCGCCGACCACGTCCACGGTTGCGCGGGAGCGCCGGTTCCGCCATCATGCCCGGCGAATCACGCGGCGTTCCTGCGGCCTCGGCGCGGCACGAACGTCGTTCACCCCTCGACCCGCGACCGGGGCGAAACTCGGTGAAAAAACGACGAAACCCCAGGTCAGATTTCTCTGACCTGGGGTTTCACTCTGTCGGGCTGACAGGATTTGAACCTGCGACCCCTTGACCCCCAGTCAAGTGCGCTACCAAGCTGCGCCACAGCCCGTCACCCACGGTTCTCACCGCAGCGACTGGAACAGAGTATCGCACCCCGTGCCCCAGCTCCCAATCGGGGTCACTTCCGTTGTCTGCGCTCCTTGACGCGAACGTTCACGCGCACCGGGGAGCCATCGAAACCGAAGGTCTCCCGTAGTCGGCGCTCAAGGAATCGCCGGTAGTTGGCCTCGAGGAAGCCTGTCGAGAAGAACACGAAGGTCGGCGGCCGGGTTGTCGCCTGGGTGCAGAAGCGGATCCTGGGCAGGCGTCCGCCCCTCATAGGGGGAGGGGTGGCCGCCACGACCTCGTTCATCCAGGTGTTGAGCGGTCCGGTGGGGATCCGCTTGTCCCACGATTCCAGCGCCGTCTCCATCGCGGGGACCAGCTTCGCCAACGAGCGGCCCGTCCGGGCGGAGATGTTCACCCGGTGCGCCCATGACAAGACCTTGGACAGTTCCCGGTCGATCTCACGGTCCAGGTCGTAGCGCCGGTCCTCGTCCACGAGGTCCCACTTGTTGAACGCGATCACCAGCGCCCGGCCGGCGTCGGCGACCATCGAGATCACCCGCAGGTCCTGTTCGGTGATCGGTTCGGAGGCATCCAGCAGCAACACCACCACCTCGGCGGCCTCGATCGCTCCTCGAGTCCGCAGCGACGCGTAGTACTCGTGGCCGTACGCCTGGTTCACCTTGCGGCGCAGGCCGGCGGTGTCGACGAAACGCCAGGTCCGTCCGCCCAGCTCGACAAGTGAGTCGACGGGGTCGACCGTGGTGCCGGCGACGTTGTCCACGACCGACCGGTTCTCTCCGGTGAGCTTGTTGAGCAGACTCGACTTGCCCACGTTCGGTTTGCCCACCAGGGCGACCCGCCGCGGGACATCGGTCTCCTCGCGCATCTGGGACTTGGAGGGCAGTCTGCTCATGATCTCGTCGAGCAGGTCTCCCGTGCCCCGGCCATGGGCGGCGGAGATGGCGAAAGGCTTGTCCAGCCCCAGACCCCAGAACTCGGCGGCCTCGAGCTCCGCCTTCTCACTGTCGACCTTGTTCACCGCGAGGATCACGGGGGTGTCGGATCGGCGTAGTGACTTGGCGACGGTCTCGTCCCCGGCGGTGATCCCCACGGTTCCGTCGCAGACCAGCACGATGAGATCTGCGGTCCCCATCGCGATCTCCGCCTGCTGGGCGATCGACCGGTGCATCCCCTTGGCGTCCTGCTCCCAGCCGCCGGTGTCCTGCACCATGAACGCGCGCCCGTTCCAGAGCGCCTCGTACGACACGCGGTCGCGGGTCACTCCCGGTACGTCTTCGACGACCGCCTCGCGACGCCCGATGATGCGGTTGACCAGCGTCGACTTGCCGACATTGGGTCGTCCGACGATCGCGACGGTGGGCAGGATCTCCACGCCCTCGACGACCGTCTCCATCTGATCCGCGAAGTCGGCGGCGATCTCATCCCAGTCGGTGTCGTCGTCCCAACCGTCTTCGACGGTCTCTTCGGCGGGCCCGGTGGGCAGGTGGAAATCCTCGGTACCGGTCACTGTGGGTTCCCTTCTGCGGTGGCGCCCTGCGACGCTGCGGTCCCCTCGGTGAGCGCGACCAGACGGTCGAGAACCTCGTCGAGGGTGAGGTCGGAGGTGTCGATCACCACGGCGTCGTCGGCCGGCCGAAGCGGGCTGGCGGCTCGGGTGGAGTCCTTGCGGTCGCGTTCGATCACCGCGGCGAGGACCTCGTCGTAGTCGGCGGGCCGTCCGGCAGCCCGGTCTTGGTCGGTGCGTCGCCGCGCCCGCACCTCGGGGCTCGCCGTCAGGTAGACCTTCACCTCCGCATCGGGCAGGACGACGGTGCCGATGTCCCGGCCCTCGAGCACGACGGTGCCGCCATCCGAGGCCAAACGGCGCTGCAGTCGAACGAGATTCTCACGCACCTGCGGCACGGCGGAGACCGCGGAGACATTGGCGGTGACCCGCGCGGTGCGGATCTCCTCGCTCACGTCCTCACCGTCCAACAGGATCCGCTCGGATCCGGCGTCGGTTCCGATCTGAAGCGGCAGGTCTGCCGTCGCATCGATCACCGCACCGGCGTCCTCGGGGTCGATCCCGGCGCGTAGCACCTGAAGTGTCGCCGCGCGATACATCGCGCCGGTGTCCAGATAGGCACCGCCGACCCGGCCCGCGAGAGTGCGGGCGAGCGTGGACTTACCGGTCCCGGCGGGACCGTCGATGGCGATCCGTTGGCAGGGGCGTGCGGCGCTCACAGACCCACCGCCTCGTACAGGTCGGAGACCTCGTTACGGCCCAGCTTGCGGAAGCTCCCCGCACGCTGGTCACCGAGTGCCACCGAGCCGAAACGCGTACGCACGAGCCCTTCGACCGGGTGGCCGACCTCGGCGAGGATCCGGCGCACGATGTGCTTGCGGCCTTCGTGAAGTACCACCTTGACGAGCGACCGTCCGTCGTGGACGTCCAGAACCGAAAACTGGTCGACTTTCGCCAGACCGTCCTCCAGCTCGACACCCTCGCGCAGCCGCTTGCCGATGCCCTTGCCCACGACCCCGGTGACGGTGGCCATATACGTTTTGGACACCTCATACGAGGGGTGCATGAGGCGATGGGCCAGCTCACCGTCGTTGGTGACCAGCAGCAGCCCCTCGGTGTCGGCGTCGAGCCGTCCCACGTGGAAGAGTCGCTGCCCGGCATCGATCCGGCCTGCGACGAGGTCGCCCACGCAGGGCCTGCCCCGCTCGTCGGACATGGTGGTGTGATAGCCGCGCGGCTTGTTCAGGGCGAGGTGCACCAGGCTGTCGTCCAGGACGATCCGGGTGCCGTCCACGCGGATCACCGCGGTCGCGGGATCAACCTTCACGCCCATCTGGCGCACGATCTTCCCGTCCACCTCGACCCGCCCTCGGGCGATGAGTTCCTCTGAGGCACGCCGGGAGGCCACTCCCGCCTGTGCGAGTACCTTCTGGAGCCGGACCGGTGCGCCTTCTCGGCCAGCGGATTCAGTCATGCGGGCGTCACATCTCTTCGTCGTCGTATCGGGGTTCGGGGTCGGTCGCCGGGGTCCGGCGCCTACCCACGGGAATCCGCGGATCCTCCGCGGGGTCATCACTCATCTCGTCGACCAGGTCGACATCCGGCAGCAACGGGGCGATGTCCGGGAGCTCGTCGAGTGAAGCAAGGCCCAATCTTTCCAGAAATAGTTCCGTCGTCCTATACAGGATGCCCCCGGTGTCCGCATCGGTGCCGCATTCCACGGCCAATCCGCGCGCAACCAGGGTCCGCATCACACCGTCGACATTGACGCCGCGTACCGCCGCGATGCGCGATCGGGTGACCGGCTGCCGGTAGGCGATCACCGCGAGGGTCTCAAGCGCCGCGCGGGTCAGGGTGGACCGGGTGCCGTCGGTCAGGAGCCGCTCCACGTACGGTGCCAGTTCGCGACGGGTGTAGAGACGCCAACCGTCCCCCGTACGGCGCAGGTCCATCCCGCTGCCGCTCATCGTGAGCTCATCACGCCAGGCACGCAGCTCGGCGTCCACCTCCCCCACCGAAGCCCCGGCGGCCGACGCGAGCGACTCCTCAGCCGTGGGCTGGTCCACGACCAGCAATAATGCCTCTAGTCGAGCCCGTAGCGGTGGTTCCTCCGGCTCGACCCCGCCCGACCCCACGTCTGTCGTGTCGTCGCTCACGTCCACTCGTCCTTTCCGCGGGTCACCTCATCGGCCTCTACGCCCGTCCAGCTCACCAGGAGGTCACCCAGCGCCTCGTCCTGGGCGAGCGCCACCGCGCGCGCCCTGTACAACTCCAACAGCGCCAAGAACCTGGCGACGACCACGAGGGATTCATCACACCCCGATACCAGCTCCCGGAAATCCACCCACTCGTCCCGCCCACGGAACCGCAACAGCTCCAGAACGCGCCCCGCCTGCTCCGGGACCGAGACCACAGGGGTGTGCACGTGAGCCACCCCCACCTCGTCCACCGGACGTGGGCGGAACGCCACCGCGGCGATGGTGGCCAGCTGCTCGGGGTCCACTCCCAGCTCGACTTCTGGGAGAATTCCCAGGAACTCCTCGTCCGGCCCGGCGGTCCGCGGATACGAGCGGCGCGCGGTGCGGTCCAACTCGCCGAACAACTCGGCGACCCGACGGAACGCGCGGAACTGCAGGAGCCGGGCGAACAACATGTCGCGCGCCTGAAGCAGCGCCAGATCCTCCGGGTCCTGCACCTCCCCGGAGGGCACGAGTCGCGCCGCCTTCAGATCGAGCAGCGTGGCCGCCACCACCAGGAACTCGGTGACCCCCTCGAGCCCCGCCTCCTCCCCCAACTCGCGGGTGTGAGCGATGAACTCGTCGGTCACCGCGTGGATCGCCACCTCGGTCACGTCGAGGCGTCTCGAATCGATGAGTTTGAGCAGCAGGTCGAACGGGCCTGTGAAGTTGGTGAGGGTGACGGTGAACTCCCGCGGGCCCACATCCCTCGCGGCGGGATCGACGAACTCGTCGACAGGGCCCGCTGCGCCTGCGGCCGGCTCCTCCGGATCGGCAGGTGGTCCGGCGCTTTCCTCCGCGGGCTCCTGCAAGCCGGTCACCGGGACACTCACCTACCGCGCTGGATGACCTCGCGAGCCAGCGCCCGGTAGGCCTGAGCTCCCGCGGACTTCGGAGCCCACGTGGTGATGGGCTCGCCGGCGACGGTCGTCTCGGGGAACCGAACCGTACGGGTGACGAGCGTGTCGAAGACCTTGTCCCCGAACACCTCCACGACGCGACCGAGAACGTCGCGTGCGTGAACCGTCCGCCGATCGAACATCGTGATGAGGATGCCCGTCAGATGCAGGCGGGGATTGATGCGCTCACGCACCTTGTCGATCGTGTCGGTGAGCAGTGCCAGGCCACGCAGCGCGAAGTACTCGCACTCCATCGGGATGAGCACGCCATCCGAGCAGGCCAGGGCGTTGACGGTCAGCAGGCCCAGGGACGGCTGGCAGTCTATGAGCACGAAGTCATACCGGTCCAAAACCGGGTACAGCGCACGGCCCAGTGCCTGCTCGCGGCCCACCTCGTTGACCAGCTGGATCTCGGCCGCCGACAGGTCGATGTTCGCCGGGATGAGATCCACTCCCTCGACACGCGTGCGCACCAGGACCTCCTCCGTGGAGACGGTGTGGTCCACCAGGAGGTTGTACACGGTCAGATCCAGCTCGTGGTGACGGATCCCCATGCCTGCGGACAGCGCTCCCTGAGGGTCGAGATCCACCACGAGCACGCGACGACCGTACTCGGCGAGTGCCGCAGCGAGGTTGATGGTGCTGGTGGTCTTGCCGACTCCGCCCTTCTGGTTGCACATCGACATGACGACAGCCGGGCCGTGCGTGGTGAGCGGTTCGGGCTCGGGGATGGCTGCGAACCCCTCGCCCGCTGCCGGGTCGTCGGCCCCCAACAGCTCCGCGCGGGAGAACAGTGCGGGATCCATCGCCCCAGTGTTCTGCGCCACCCGCGTCTCCTCTCGTCGCACTCACCCGCACCCGGGCCGTATCCCCGGCCACGTTACCGTGCCCGCGGGTGGCACTCGGCCCAGACCTCACGCAGTGTGTCGACGGTGACGAGCGTGTACACCTGGGTCGTGGTGACCGACGAGTGCCCCAGCAGCTCCTGGACCACCCGTATGTCCGCCCCTCCATCGAGGAGATGGGTCGCGAAGGAGTGTCGGAACGAGTGCGGGGAGATGTCCTGCCCGAGGCCCGTGCGTCTGGCCGCGTCCCCGACGACGTTCCACAGGGTCTGACGGGACAGTCGGCCCCCCCGGGAGTTGACGAACAGCGCCGGGCCCCCTGTGACCGCGAGCGCCGGGCGGGCCCGGACCAGGTAGGCGCTCACCGCGTCACATGCCGGGCGTCCCAGCGGAACCACCCGTTCCTTGCCGCCCTTGCCACGCAGCAGCACCGACCCCCCCTCGGAGTGGTCGAGCCCGTCGATGTCGTCGACGTCCAACCCCAGGAGTTCGGCGGCCCGAGCACCCGAGGCATACAGCAGTTCGAGCATGGCCCGGTCCCGCAGCCTGGCGGGCTCGGTGTCCGTCTCCGTCCCGCCGGCGGACTCGATCATCGCGATCATCCGGTCCACCGGGACCGCCTTGGGCAGCCGTCTCGCAGGGCTGGGCGGGCGGACAGCGGCCGCGGTGTCGACACGAGTCACCCCGTCCCGGGTGGCGAACCTGTGCAGGCCCCTGACCGCCGCCAGTGCGCGCGCGACCGAGCTGGGCGCCAGGGGCCGCTTTCCGGCATCAGGGTCCCCGGTGGCCAGAACCGTACGGAAATCCTCGACGTGGGACTCGCTCACCGACGTCAGGTCCGTCACCCCGGCAGCGGCGAGGTGACGTCGGTACCTGTCGAGGTCACGTCGGTAGGCCGCGAGGGTGTGCGGAGACGCTCCGCGTTCGACGGCGAGGTGGTCCAGAAATCCGCGGATCTGTGCGTCCACGGCTGCGTCACCGGACACGATGGCGCCCCGCCCGTCAGGTCCGGTCGAGCAGAGTCCGGGCGGCGAGGATGCCCGCCACGGCGATGCCGTTGACGATCCGGCCGTCGAGTACCGCGTCTACGGCCTCGGTCAACGGCATGCGGGCGATCTCCATGTCCGCCTCCTCGTGCCGAGGCTCCGGCCGATCCACATCACGGAGGCCGGTGGCCAGGTACACGTGGACGCGTTCCGTACTGAATCCGGGCGAGGGCACGATCTCGACGACCGGACGCCATTCGTCGGCCTCCAGGCCCGCTTCCTCGACCAACTCGCGCCGCGCGGTCTCCAGCGGTGGTTCACCCGCCACGTCGCAGAGTCCCGCGGGGAGTTCCCACAGTCGCTCCGCCACGGCGTGGCGGTACTGGCGCACCAGGACGATCCGTTCGTCGGGATCGACCGCCACCACGGCCGCGGCGTCGTCGTGCCCACAGATCTCTCTGTCGGCGGTGCCCCCGCCCGGCATGGTCAGGGTGTCGACGCGCAGCTTGACGATGCGGCCGTCGAAGATCTCGCGGCTGGCGACGGTCTGATAATCGTGCGCCCCGGGGGCACCGGATTGCGACATGGCTCAGCTCTCGTCGTCCGCCGAAGCCGCCGCGACGACCTCGGCAGAGGCGCTGTCCTGCTGGTTCTCTCGCCACGGCTCCACGGGAAGCCGCATCTCGTTCTCATAGTCCAGCGACGCCTTGATGAACGCCGCGAACAGCGGGTGCGGGCGTGTGGGGCGCGACTTGTATTCCGGGTGGGCCTGGGTGGCGACGAAGAACGGGTGCTGGTCGCGGGGGTACTCGACGAACTCCACCAGGTGGCCGTCCGGCGAGGTACCGGAGAACTTCAGACCTGACTCGGCAACCTTGTCCCGGTAGTCGTTGTTGACCTCGAAACGGTGCCGATGACGTTCGGAGATCTCGGTGGTGCCGTAGGCCTCGGCGACCAGAGAGCCCTTCTCCAGGACCGCCGGGTAGGCGCCCAGCCGCATCGTGCCGCCCAGGTCGGCGTTGCCGGCCACGGCATCCACCTGGTCAGCCATCGTGGATATGACGGGATGCTCGGTGTCCGGATCGAACTCGGTCGAGGACGCCCCCTCGAGACCGACCGAGCGGGCCGCCTCGATGACCGAGCACTGCAGGCCCAGGCACAGGCCCAGCAGCGGGATGCGGTTCTTGCGTGCCCATGAGATGGCGCCGAGCTTGCCCTCGATGCCACGGATGCCGAACCCGCCCGGGATCAGCATCCCGTCGACGCCCCGGAGCGCCTCCCGTGCGCCCGCCTCGGTGGCGCAGTCGTCCGATTCCACCCAGCGGATGTTGACCCGGGCGTGGTGGGCGAATCCGCCCGCGCGCAGGGCCTCGGTGACGGACAGATACGCGTCCGGCAGGTCGATGTACTTGCCGACGAGAGCGATCTCGACCTCTTCGCGCGGCTCGTGCACGCGCTTGAGCAGCTCGCCCCATACGGTCCAGTCCACGTCGCGGAACGGCAGGTTGAGCTTGCGGATGACATGGGTGTCCAAATGACAGAGATCGGAAGAGCGGTTCAGCAGGAATGCCGAGACCGATCTCGT
>ERZ1032857.57-NODE-57-length-11995-cov-8.897822_pt1 | contig 11995 bp, 9 predicted proteins | sample MGYA00516688_ERZ1032857 | MGnify/ENA primary metagenome ERZ1032857 (study PRJEB33719, sample SAMN04262500) | wastewater metagenome | biome: rural village; feature: composting latrine chamber; material: composting feces with ash | place: El Salvador | collected...
GGGTCAGTTGGAGTCGGTGCAGGTTCACAGGTTGTTGCTGGAGGATTCCGTCGATTGCTGACGGCCCCGCCGGCCGCAAAAAACGCGAGATCGGCTTCCCGCAGCGCGGCGTCCGATACGGCGCGGACGGTATGCTCCCTGTCGCCGGCAAATACGGTTTTTCCCGCCGAACGTTCCGACGCGAGAGGCAGCAGCCCGGAAAGATCGAATCCGCGTTCTTCCAGTACCTGCAGGATGGTTTGGCCTACGAGGCCGGTTGCGCCGACGACGGCAATCTTTTTTGGTTTCATGAATTTATCCTTTCTGCAAATGCGTAATAAATGGCAGCGACGGCCTTTTCAAAATCGCTGTTTTCCACTCCGATCATAATCGTAATCTCGGAACTTCCCTGCGAAATGATCCGCACATTGATATCATTGTCGGCAAGCGCCGCAAACACCCGGGCGGAGATTCCCTTTGTGTGTATCATGCCGCGTCCGACCACGGCCACCATGGCGATGCCGTGCACGAGTTCAATCGCATCGGGCGCGCAGTAGATCCGGATTTCCTCCAGAATCTTTTTTGCTTTTCCATTGATGAAACGGTCTTCCGCAATCACGGAAATGGAATCGATCGCCGAAGGCATATGGGCCACGGGCACATCATTGGATTCGAAAACCGACAGCAGTTTTCTGAAAAAGGACGGGTCTTCCGCCATGCGCAGTTTTTCCACGGTGAACACGGTAAAATCTTTCTTCCCGGAAAGCCCTGTTATCAGACCGGTGCGGTCGGAGGCGTCGGGTTCCGGCGTAATCAGGGTCCCGAAGGCTTCCGGATGATCGGTGTTTCGGATGCGCACGGGAATCCCGCGGCGACGAAGCGGAAAAATTGCCTCTTCATGCATTACGCGCGCGCCCATATACGAGAGTTCGCGCAGTTCCGTAAAGGTCAGCTGCTCCATCGGCATGGCGTCCGGCACGATGGCGGGATCCGTCATCAAAAAACCCGAAACATCCGTCCAGTTCTCATACAGATCCGCCTGGCAGGCATCCGCCAGCAGGGCGCCGGTGACATCGGATCCGCCGCGGGAAAAGCACAGGACTTCACCGTTGGGTCCGGTGCCGTAAAATCCGGGGATCACGGCCCGGGCGGAGTCCTGCAGACGCTTTTGTATCGCCGTGCGCGTCTGTTCTTCATCGAGCCGGTCGGCGCGTTCAAATCGGATCAGTTCGCCCGCGTCCACAAAGGGATAAGACAGATAATCCGCCAGGAGCCGCGCGTTGATGTATTCGCCGCGGCTGGCACAGTACTCTCTCGATGCCCCGTTTTCAATTTTTATGTACACTTCTTTCAGAATGCCGTCGATATCGGTCGGCAGTTCGAGTTCTTTGACAATGGAGCGGAAACGTTCGGCGGCCTTTGCAAAGATCTCGTCAAAACTCAGATGATGCGCGGCCAGCTGATGGCACATGAGAAGAATATCCGTAATTTTGGAATCTTCCGCGTGGCGTTTGCCCGGCGCCGAAACGACGATGTAACAGCGGGCTTCATCGGCTTCGATGATGTCTTTTACTTTTTGATACTGTTTGGCACTGGCCAGTGAACTTCCGCCGAATTTGGCGACAATCTTTTTCATAACTTCCTCCAAAATAAAAAACGCGCGTCCGAATAGGACGAGCGCATCTCGTTTCCACCTGTGGGTATGTCTGAATGGCCGTAACGCGGCCCGCGCCGCCCGTACTAAAAGGTTCAGGGCGGAGTTCGGAGGGGGTCTTCGGTCTGACATGCGCCCGGGATCTCTCAGCCGGTGAATCCCGTTCTCTTTGCGCAGCGGTAAGACGTACTCGTCCTCGTCATTACGGTTTCAGTTTATCGGGTTAGTGAAACAATGTCAAGCCATTGACATCTCCTTTGTGAACAGGCTATGATTTGTAGCACATGACTGTAAATAAGGAGAATTCACATGAAAGAAAATTACAGCCGCAATCTGACGCGCATGGCGCTGGTTGCGGCCCTGCTGTGCATACTTGGACCGCTGACGCTGCCGATCCCGTTCAGTCCGGTTCCGATATCTCTAATTCATATCGGGATCTATCTCGGCGTCTATGCGCTGGGCGCCAGGCAGGCGACTGTCGCGGTGCTTCTATACCTTTTGATCGGCGCGGCGGGTCTTCCCGTGTTTTCCGGTTTCGGTGGGGGCCTGCAAAAACTTGCGGGCCCCACCGGCGGCTATCTGATCGGCTATCTGTTTCTGGCTATTGTCGGGGGCTTATTTGTGGACCGTGAAAAAGGAAGGCCCCGGGACGCGCTGGGTCTTCTTCTGGGAAATGCCTGCATGTATGCACTCGGCACCATCTGGCTCTCCCTGCAGACCGGTCTCGGGGCCTGGGCCGCATTGCTGGCGGGCGTCATTCCGTATTTGCCGCTGGATGCGATCAAATTCTTTGCTGCTCTGGCGGCCGGTCCGAAAGTGCGTCGGACCCTTCGGAAGCAGAAAAAATAAAGCGTGTTCCGTACGCCCGGTCACTTTCCACGACGATTCTGATATTGTGCCGGTCGGCGATTTCTTTTGCGATCGGCAGTCCGAGACCGAAACCCGGTCCGCTGTCATCCGTTCTGTAAAACTGCGTAAACAGATGATCGATCTGTTCTTTTGTGAGCATGGGCCCGGGATTGGTTACCGTGATGAAAAAGCTTTCGGCAGATCCCGTCTCGGACACCGTAACGGTGGCATGTTCCGCTGTGTATTTCACCGCGTTTTGAATGACGACGAGAAACATCTGGCGAAGCCGGCTGTAGTCACCCGGAAAGGGGAGAGTTGCGTTTGTCGTCTGAAGATCGATTTCGATATTTTTGCGGGCGGCGAATGATCGCTGGGAGCGGATGGCGTCTTTCACCACGGCCAGCAGATCGAGTTCCTTTTTTTCAATGTGAAACTGCGGGTTTTGCAGTGCCGTAAGTTCGAGCAGATCCGCGATCAGCCGGTCGAGCTGGCGGCTTTCCTCGACGAGCGCGCGATAGGTCTGTTCCCGTTCGGCGGGCGGGATCACACCGTCTTCCAGTGCTTCCAGGGAGGCGCGCATGACGGCCACCGGGGTTTTCAGCTCATGCGACAGCTTCGCGCTGAAGTCTCTTCTGAGCTGTTCCAGATCTTCTTCCCGGCGCTCGGCTTCTTCGAGTTTCATCGACAGGATGTCGATGTCTTTCGCCAGGGCGCCGATCTCGTCATTTTGGCGGATGCCCGTTTCAATGCCGGTTTCTCCGGCGGCAAGCCGCTGTGTCGCGCGACTCATCTCGCGCAGCGGACGTGACAGCCTGCCGGCAAAATAGCGGCTCAGCAGAAGCATCAGGAGGGCGGCAAGTCCGGCCGCGGCCAGAAACACAACGCCCGCCTGCCTGACAAACGCCTGCAGGCCCTGCACGGGTTCAGTGAGAAAGAGCGCCGCCAGAATCTCTTCTTCTGAAGAAAAAAGCGGTACACCGGCTGTGATGACGGCGTCCGTATCGGTATCTGTCCACACGAGGATTTCTTCGCCCGAAAACACCGCCGGCAGCGCATGCAAAAGCGCATCCGGGACAGATGACTCGACTTCCGTCTGCGAGGGAATAAGAGCGGGCCGGCCGTTTGCATCGAGGATCTGCACGCCGGACTGAAGGAGCGTGGCAAGAAAGCGCAGATCGCGACCGCGCATTTGCGGTGCGCGGCGAGATGCTCCCTGTCCGCGTCCGCGTGGTCTTTCAGGATGCTCTTCTTCCTGCAGATAGGGTGAGTTTTCCGACATGAGCGCCTCGGCCGCAATACGGGCGCGTTCCAGCAGGGACTGTTCGAAGTTCTCCTGCAGCGCGCGGCGTCCGAAAACGGCGGTCAGCAGACCCGCCAGCAGTGAAAACAGCAAAAGAATGGCTGCAAACACAAGAAACAGCCTGCGTGTCAGCGGACTTTTCATTCGGACGTCTCCTTTCGGTCGAGGCGGTATCCGACCCCGCGGACCGTTTCGATCGTCCAGCCGGCCGGAAGTTCTTTGATTTTGGCCCGCAGCCTGCGGATATGCGTGTCCACCGTGCGGGCGTCGCCGTCATAATCCCATCCCCACAGGCTGTCCAGCAGATTGTCGCGTGAGAAGACCTTGCCGGGGTGGCTTGCGAGCAGCCAGAGAAGATCAAATTCTTTTTTGGTCAGGTTCAGCGGCGTGTCGCCGATCCTGGCAGAAAACGCATCGTAATCCGCGTGCAGATTTCCGATCCGCAAGGTGTTTCCCCGGGAAGCTTCGGGGGATGCGCGGCGCAGTACGGCGCGTACGCGCGCCATGACTTCCTGCGGCGAAAAGGGTTTGACGATATAGTCGTCCGCACCGAGATCAAGTCCCATAATCCGGTCGTAATCTTCTCCTTTGGCGGTGATCAGAAGAATCGGCACATTCGAGATGTCGCGGATCTTTTTGCTCAGAGTAAAGCCGTCGATCTTCGGCATCATAATATCCAGTAAAACGACATCATACGTCCGGGAAAGAAACAGATCCCAGGCTTTCTGCCCGTCGGCCGCGACATCGGCCGACATGCCGGCTGTTTCGGCGTATGCGGCCAGCACCCGCGTGATGGCCGGCTGATCATCCGCTATCAGCAGTTTCGTCATTTTTTCGCCTCCTTTCCACTATTATACCGCATACGAAAACCCGCACACAGAAAAACTGCGTGCGGGTTTTGATGGTTACGGGCGCAGCTGACAGTGGCTGCGTCTGCCGCTGCCTGCGTTTCTTCCTGCTCCTCTGCTGTTTTGACGGCCCAGACCGCGAGTGCCGGAATTTCCGGCCGGTTCATCGGTGTTCTCGTCAAAGTACGGGCAGAGCGGATCTCTTTGAGACCTTCGGTCGGGTCTTGTCTGTCTGCCGGGACGGACCGTATCCTGATTGCGTCCCCGGGGGCGGTCGGTGCGATTGAACCGGCAGTCCTCGGGCAGCCAGTCATCTGTCGTGCCTTCCTGCATGGCCGTCTGAAAACGCAGCAAATGCTGTTCATGACGCCTGGAACCTTCCAGAAGATTGGTAAGCATACGTTCGAGCCGCGTTCCTTCAAACCGCTCCAGCAGTTCTTCCAGGGCTCGGATGTCATAGCGTTCGTAATCGATCGCCATCTGCACGCCTTCTTCCGGTGTGGCCGGAATGTCGACCGGTACGGGATTTTCTGCAAGTGCGATGCCCGCACGCTCCGCGACACGGGCCACCGCCCGAATATGATTTTCTTCCGCACGGATCAGCTGCGCGTACACCGCTTGAGAAAAGGCGGCGTCCAGTCCTTCGTACATCGCCTTTGCATAGCGTTCGTCATCATACAGCTGCTGCAGTGCTTCTTCTTCTTTTGAGACTTCCTGTACCTGTGCCGCTGCCGTCACCGGAAACAGCATAACAAGAGCCAGTATCCCGGCCATCCATCGTTTTTTCATCTTTTTTCGCCTCCTTCTTGACTACAGTATACGGGGCGATTGTTACATTCGTGTGACAAAAAGCGGTATTATCTGCCGACGAGTGCCGTGGCGACATTTTCCACGAAATCATGAATATTGGTGACGAGGCTTTTTACCTCCAGGGATCCGCGGTCCGAAAGTTTGTTTACGGAGAATTCCTGCAGGTCGACCGTATAAATGTGCACGGGACGGATCTCGCCGTCTTTTTCCATATAGGAGGGGGTCATATTTCCCGAGGCGATGGTATTGAGTACGCTCGACAGACAGATCAGCATCGTGGCTTTTCTCGTCTGCACGCGCATGGTGTCCTGGGCCTCATATACATTGTCGAAAGTTTCGGGCAGATTGTAGCGGTCGCGGATCGAACCGGCTAGCACAAAGGGAACTTCCTTTTCGGCAAGCGCCTTGAAATATCCGTCGACGACGGCACCTTTTTTTACACTCTCCGAAATCCCGTCGAGCAGGCGAATGCGTCGCACGGTTTCGTATTCGACAATCGAATCGACATAGTCGCGGCGTCCGGGAACGGGATAGTCTTCTTTGGAAAATCCGCGCGCCAGATCGACCACGGCCGTGGCGTTGCTTGCGATCATCGCGTTGACATAGCCTTCGCGTACAAGATCCGCCATATGCCTGCGCGTCTTGTCATCATAGGAAAGAGAGGGGCCGACAACCCACACGATGTGACCGCCGGTTTCCTTTTCCTTACGCATCAGATCATAGAGTTCGTCATAGTCTTTCGAAAAGGCCGTCTCCCGGCTTCGTCCGCTGCGAAAAGCGAATTTGTCGCTTTCGGTCTGATTCGAGGGGAAACCGTCGGTGTAGAGATAAATGCCCTCCGACGCGTCTTCGGTTCGTCCGACGACCACGCGGTCTCCCTTTTTCAGATTGCGAAATTCCAGCATGGTGATCTTTTTGCCGTCGATGGTCGCAACCGTGTCCATACGGCTTTCCGTGGCGAGTACCCACTCGCCGTCAATCTTGAAATATTCCGGATAGATGGACATCGCATGATAGCTTTCCGGTGCGACACCGTCTTTTTCCACGGCCACAGTGGTGCAGTCGGGCGCATTTTTCAGAAATTCCTGTGAAAAGTCAGGATGGATAAAACGTTCGCTCATCTGCGGACCTCCTTTTCGGAACCGATCAGCATCTTCTTCAAGGTAAAGACGAAGTCCTGCACATTGGTTTCAAACGATTTGGTCATGAAACCCCAGCGCACCTTCTCCGCGGAGTCTTTCGTATAGCGGGCAATATCGACCGTATAAACAAAGACGGGGATGATGTCATCGCCGATGCGCTTGTAGCCGGAAACCATCGATGCCGCGGCCACCCCGTGCAAAAGCGTTGCCAGATTGATGATCAGGGTTGCTTTTTTCAGCTCTTCGGTCATGTCGTGAACGGATTCGGAAATGCAGTGACGCACACTGGGCAGCGGTCCGTCGTCGCGGACGGAACCTGCCAGATGAAACGGAACGCCTTCTTCCACGAGCGTTCGGATCACACCGTCATCCACTTCGCCGGATTCGACAAACTCGCGAATCGTTCCGATGCGGCAGCATTCATTGATGGTGTCCAGATGATTGTAGTGGCCGTTGGGCGCGGCTTCCTGCGTGTAAATGTTTTGTCCGAGGGCCGTGTTGAGATAACCGCCCTCAAGATCGTGAGTCGCGAGCGCGTTACCCGCCAGAACGGCGTTTACATAGCCCGCCTTGATCAGCGCTTCAAGCGCAATGCGCGTGTCGTAGTTGAAGACGACGGCCGGGCCCATGACCCATACGATGTGACCGCCGTGCTCTTTCTGATGCCGCATCAGATCCACGAGATACGCATATTTTTGCGAACCGGATTCTTCATACGGCAGACGGTCCGATTCGTCTTCGTCATGAAAGGCATTGCGGTGCGCAAACACGCCTTCTGTGCCGTCGAAGGTGGAGGCGGTGACGATCGAGTCGCCTTTTTTGACATCGGCACATTCCGAGAAACGGAAATTGTCCTCTTCCAGAATCACGCAGCAGTAGGGAACACTGCTGTCGGGCAGGATCCAGTCTTGGCCCTTTTTATAGAATTCGGGCAGCGATGTCGTGAGATGGAATCCTTCCGGCGGAACTCCGTCTGCGGGTGCGGGCCGGACCGAGATTTCCGGAGCATTCTGAAATGCGTCCTGTGTGAAGTCCGGTGCACGAAATTTTGGCATGGTAAAGTTCACAAATTCCCTCCTTGTCTGTTTGTCCTTAACAAATATTATAGCACAGGAACCCGTGCCGCACGGTCGATGAAAGCCATAGGATCGGGTATACTGAAACGGAGATATCGTGAGAGGAGAAGTGCTGTATGAAACGAAAAAACGAACAGGAAATCCGATCGGAAGTCGACGAATTTTACCGGGAGATTTCCTCAGGAAACAGAAAACTGTCGGTGACGGCGGACGCGCTCTATGATTCCCTCGGCTATGACAGAGAACTGCTCGCGCAGCTGCCGGAAGAAGTGCGGCTGGGTCTGTCCTGTGGAAATCCTTTGGAGAGTCTGTCTTTGAAAGAAGGAGAAACACTGCTGGATCTCGGCAGCGGACCGGGGATGGATCTGTTTTTGGCGAGGTTGAAGTTTCCCGCATCCGCCACGCTCTACGGCATGGACCGTTTGCCCGAAATGATCGCCAAAGCCGAACGGATCCGTGACAAAAAGGGTCTTGCCAATATCGAGTTTCGACAGGGCACCCTGACGGAGATTCCGTTTGACGATGCGTCGATCGATGCCGTGATCAGCAACTGTGTCGTCAATCTGGAACCGGACAAGCAGAAGGTATACGACGAAATCTACCGAATTCTGAAACCGGGCGGCCGTTTCGTGATCTCCGACATTACGCTGAAAAAAGAACTGTCGGAAACGCTGCAAAAAGCCGACAATCTCTACGGCACCTGAGTGGGCGGTGCGCTTTCGGTGAAAGCACTGGAAGAGATCATCCACAAAGCGGGTTTTCACGATCTGTATATCGTCACAGAAGAGGTAACCGACGTCTACGCCCAAAAATGGGGCCACGGCATGGGGATCAAAGAATTTATTCAGACGAGTCTGCTCATCGCAACAAAGTAAACCGGAGGCTGGCACATGGCCGATATCATGAACACCGTCGCTGCGGGCGTATGGAGTCTCGCACTGATCGGACTGATCCTTCTGACCGGACTGTACTATACGGTCAGAATGGGATTTCCTCAGATTTTCCAGGCGAAGGAAATGCTTCGTCTGCTGCGTGTGCGCGGCGAAGCGGAAGGCGGGCTGTCTCCGCTGCAGTCTTTTGTGTTCACGGCGGCCCGCACCTTCGGAGTCGGAAACATTGCGGGCATGTCCGCGGGGATCTATTTCGGCGGTCCCGGCGCGATCTTCTGGCTCTGGGTGCTCGCGTTTTTCGGATCCGCGCTCGCCATTTTGGAAGGCACGCTGGCACAGACGTTTAAAACGGTGTTTTCGGGCGGGTTTCGCGGCGGGCCCGCCCGGTATATGCGATGCGGCATGAACAACAGCCGGCTGGGTCGCGTGTTTGCACTGGTCTATTCGCTTGTTACCGTAGTCTCGCTGACCTTTCTGATGCCCGGCGTGCAGTCGTATTATATTGTGCAGGGAGCGACGGAAGCCTTTGGCGTGCACCGGATGGCGGCAGGTGTTGTTCTGACGATGCTTCTTGGTCTGGTGATCCACGGGGGAATCGGCCGCATGGGTCGCACGACCCTTCGGATATCACCTTTGGTGGGCAGTCTGTATGTGCTGGTATCGGTCGTGGTGATCCTTGCGAACGCGGGCGAAGTCCCCGGCGCATTCGCTCTGATCTTTCGCTCGGCCTTCGGTAGCGATGCCGTATTCGGAGGCATCTTCGGCTATGCGCTGCAGTGGGGGATCCGCAGGGGCGTGCTTGCGAACGAAGTCGCCGTCGGAACCTCGGCCATACTGTCCGCGACCAGCTCGGTTTCCCATCCGGCGCAGCAGGGCCTTTTGGGCGGCCTCAGTGTCTATATCGGCACACTGTTTGTATGCACGACGACCACGCTGATGATACTGGTTACAGGAAGCTACAATGTGGCGCATCCCGCGGGCGGCTTCCTGTTTGAAGGCGTCCCGGGCGTGGCCTACGGAAATCCCTATGTGAGTCATGCCATCCAGAGCGTGATTCCTGTCCCCGGATTCGGACAGCTTTTTGTCGCCCTGGCGATTTTCTTCTTTGCCTTTGTCGCCCTGACGGCGTTTTATCTTCATGCGGAAAGTAATCTTTCCTATCTGCTGGGCGATCGGCCGGGGGCGTTCGTACTGCTTCGCACAGGTTTTCTGCTGTCCGTGTTCCTGGGAACCCTGATTGCAGCGGACACCATCTGGGCGATGGCGGATATCGGCTTCGGCACCATGGCATGGATCAATGTGACGGCGCTGATCGTGACGGGAAATCTCGGGGTCCGCATTTATCGGGACTATGTGCAAAAATTACGCGCGGGTGGTCTTCTTGCGTTTGATCCCCGGGCCCTGGACATCCGGCACGGCGCGGAGGTCTGGGTGAAGAAATGTGACGCCGCAAACAGAAAGGAAGACCATGGATACAATGCTTCGCATTCTGACCACGGTGTTCGGTTATGAGGAGTTTCGCCCGCATCAGCGGGAGATCATCGATGCCGTCGTCAAGGGAAGAGACACACTGGCGGTGATGCCGACGGGGGCCGGAAAGAGTCTATGCTATCAGATTCCCGCCCTGGCGATGTCCGGGATGACACTGGTCATATCGCCTTTGATTTCACTGATGAAAGACCAGGTGCAGGTGCTGAAAGAAAACGGTGTGGCCGCGGAATATCTGAACAGCACGCTGCATACAAAAGAGTATTTCGAACGGCTGGACCAGATTGAAAAAGGCAGCGTAAAACTGCTGTATGTCGCGCCGGAACGGCTGGACACCCCGGGCTTTATCGAACGCATCGCGCGACAGCGGATTTCATTTGTCGCGGTGGATGAGGCACACTGCATCAGTCAGTGGGGGCATGATTTTCGTCCGAGCTACAGAAACATCGGGGCGATGCTGGAACAGCTGCCCGCGCGCCCGAAACTGGCCGCCTTTACGGCCACCGCCACGAAAAAAGTCAGAGAGGATATCTGCGCACAGCTCCATTTGCAGGACCCGTATGTCAAAGTCACGGGATTTGACCGGCCCAATCTGTATTTCAGCGTGGAACGGGAGGTCGACAAACAGGCTTATCTGCTGGCGCATCTTTCCAATGACACATCGGCCATCGTATACTGCGCCACGCGAAAAACCGTGGATGAAGTCTATGCATTTCTTACAAAAAACGGCATTCGTACCGGCCGCTACCACGCCGGCATGCAGCCGGAGGAACGCCAGCAGATGCAAAACGCATTTTTGCAGGACGCCATGCCCGTCATGGTTGCGACGGTTGCGTTCGGCATGGGGATCGACAAGCCCGACGTCCGCCGCGTCATCCATTATCAGATGCCGGGTTCTCTGGAAAACTATTATCAGGAGGCGGGCCGCGCGGGCCGCGACGGCGAGCCGGCCGACGTGACGCTTTTGTATGCGCCCGGCGACATACATACACAGCGGTTTCTGCTGATGCAAAGCAGCGAGCCGGACACCGGCAAGCTGCATCATATGATCGACTATGCGCAAACTACGCAGTGTCTTCGAAAGAAGCTGCTCTCCTATTTTCTCGAAGACGCGCCCGAACGCTGCGGTCACTGCGGCAACTGCGATACGGAATTTTTGCAGGAGGAGATCACGCTTGACGCGCAAAAGATCATTTCCTGTGTGCACCGCTGCGGCGAACGCTTCGGCGGCGGGATGATCGCCGATGTGCTGACGGGCAGCCGCAACAAAAAACTGCTGGACTTCGGACTGGACAAAGTCAGTACGTACAATGTCATGCCGGACCAAAGCAAAAAACAGGTACAAAAAAGAATTGATCAGCTGATCGGCAGGGGATATCTCACACGAACCGACGACCGCTTCCCGGTCCTGTGGCTGAACGAAAAGAGTATGGAAGCACTTGCAAAAGATGCAAAGATCGTGATCTCCGTCAGAAAAGAAGACAAAAAGACGCAGCGGATCGACGCGGGCCGCGGTCTGACGCCTGCCGGGCACGAGAAATTCGAACGGTTGCGCAGCTGGCGCTCCCGTCGCGCGGCCGAAGAAAATGTGCCGGCCTATGTCATTGCGAGTGACCGCACGCTGCTTTCCGTTTTGCAGGTGCTGCCGCGAACAAAAAAGGAACTTCTCCGCGTGCACGGCATCGGCGAAGCAAAAGCCGAACGCATCGGGGAGGAGATCCTGGCATTTGTCAGAGAGCACACCGATCCCGACGAACGCTATGCAAACGCAGCCGAAGCCCCAAAACCCGCCGTGCAGCCGCGTCCGCTTACAGAAAGAAAGAGTACGTCCGTCCGGCTTTTTCGGGAAGGAAAGAGTCCTGTGCAGATTGCACGGGAACTGGGCGTGGCGGAAAGCACCGTGACAGGACATCTCACGGACGCGCTGCTTGCGGGAGAATCGATCGATCTTGGCAGACT
>ERZ1032857.59-NODE-59-length-11836-cov-10.383923_pt1 | contig 11836 bp, 11 predicted proteins | sample MGYA00516688_ERZ1032857 | MGnify/ENA primary metagenome ERZ1032857 (study PRJEB33719, sample SAMN04262500) | wastewater metagenome | biome: rural village; feature: composting latrine chamber; material: composting feces with ash | place: El Salvador | collected...
CGACCGGAGAAAACTATCCGGATGCGATTGCGATCAGCGTCGACGCGGCCAGCCGAGGCATCCCGATTCTTCTTGTCCGACAGGGGGGTGTCCCCAAAGAAACGGCGGCCGCCCTCACACGAAACAGCATAACAAAAACGACCGTCATTGGAGGAGACGCCGCGGTCTCGGAGGCCAGTGTCAACCAGCTGCCGGGAACACCGGTACGCCTTGGCGGAAAAAACCGCTATGACACGGCGGCCGTCATTGCCGCGCATTTCCACAAAACCGCACACACGGCGTATCTGGCGACGGGTGAGAAATTCCCCGATGCCCTGACGGCGGGACTCGTGGCGGCCAGGAACCATGCACCGCTTCTTTTGACCAAAAGAGACGACCTGCGCAATGAAGCCCGGGCATACTTCACAAAGGCCGGTGTGAAAAAAGTCATCCTCATCGGCGGAACGAATGCCATCACAGACCGTGTTGTCAAAGACATGAAATAGGTTCCTCTCTTCAGCCCCGGGGCAGTGCTTCCCCCGGGGCTGCTTTTTCACGGTTGGAGAAAGAGAGGTTTCGGTCAGCGCAAAGTGCTGTCAAATGGGTATGTATGGAGAAGTGAAACAGGAGGAGATGGCTATGTTTGGAAACAATACAGCGGTCGCATCCATCATGCTGATGTTCGGCGTGGTTCTATTGGGGATTGTCATCGCTTTTATTCGCGTCTACTGGTTCGGTAAGGGCCTGCCGGATGAACAGGCAGAAAAACGGCCGGGGCGCGTATGGCTCGACAGCCGAAAAAAACAGAAAACACCGCCTGCAGGGCAAAAGCCGGCCGGGGCAAAAAAACCGGGCTCGAAAAAGAAAAGGAAACGCTGAACGGGCGGCAGATTGCCCGGAGATTGCGATATATGCTAAAATGACTGGATAGAGTCACAGTTAGGATGAAACCCTGGAGGTAAGTATGCTATACCAAGATATGGTATTTTCGTTGCAAAAGTTTTGGGCGGATCGCGGCTGCATTGCGCTGGAACCCTACGATGTCGAAAAAGGCGCCGGCACCATGAGCCCCCATACATTTCTGCGCGCGCTCGGCCCGGAACCGTGGCGCGTTGTTTACGTGGAACCGTCCCGCCGTCCGGCCGACGGACGTTATGCACAAAATCCGAACCGCCTGTATCAGCACCATCAGCTGCAGGTGATTATGAAACCTTCGCCCGACAAGGTGCAGGAGATGTATCTGGATTCTCTGGCATCGATTGGGATTGATCCCAGGATTCATGATATCCGCTTTGTCGAGGACAACTGGGAAGCGCCGACACTTGGTGCCTGGGGGCTTGGATGGGAAGTCTGGCTCGACGGCATGGAGATTACACAGTTTACGTATTTTCAGCAGGTCGGCAGCCTCAATGTGGATCTGGAGTCGGTGGAACTGACCTACGGTCTGGAACGGATCGCGATGTATCTGCAAAATGTCAACAATGTATTTGATATCGAATGGGCGCCGGGGATCTCCTACGGGGATATTTTCCGGGAACCGGAGTATGAGCATTCGGTCTATTCGTTCGACGAGGCCGATGTCGATGTACTGAAAGACCTCTTTACCACCTATGAGAAGGAAGCCGAAAAATACCTCGAAAAGGGACTGGTGTATCCCGCCTACGACAATGTTCTGAAGTGTTCGCATACGTTCAATGTACTGGATGCGCGCGGTGCGATTTCCGTGTCCGAGCGTGCGGTGTATATCGGTCGGGTACGAAATCTGGCGCGGATCGCCGCGATCGGTTATGTGAACAAGCGGGAGGAACTCGGATTCCCGCTGAAATTCCCGGAGGCACAAAATGAGTAAATACTTACTTGAAATCGGCGTGGAAGAATTTCCCGCCGGCTATATCGAACCGACACTGCTGCAGCTGGAGCATGCGTTCACCGCTCTGTTTCGGGACAACGGTGTCGACTTTCACGAGCTGAAAACAGACGCCACCCCGCGCCGCCTCGTTGTGCGTGTGGACGGGCTGCACAATTTGACCGGGGGAAAAAAGACAGAGATCAAAGGGCCCGCAAAGAAAATTGCCTACGATGAAGAAGGCAATCCGTCCAAAGCCCTCGCAGGGTTTATGCGTAGCAAAGGGGTGGAAAAGGAAGATCTGTATACAAAGGAAGTCGGCGGCGAGCATTATATTTTTACGGAGATTACCGAAGAGGGAAAAGATGTGAAGCAGCTGCTGTCGGAAGGCATTCCGCAGATCCTCAGACATCTGACTTTTCCCAAATCCATGAAATGGGGCGGACGCGAATTCCGCTTTGCCCGCCCGATCCGCTGGTTTGTCTCTTTGTATGACGACGAAATCCTTCCGTTTGCACTCGAGGAGATTCCCGTGGGACGCACCACGCGCGGGCATCGTGTACTCGGGTCCGATGCCATCGAAATTACATCGATGGACACCTACGAAGAACAGCTGCTCGATCATTTTGTCATACTGGATGCCGACAAACGAAGAGAAGTGATCCTGCTGCAGGCGGAACGCCTTGTGCGGGAACGCGGCGGCAATCTGATGCGGGATGAGAAGCTGCTTGATGAAATTGTGTATCTGATCGAATATCCGACGCCGCTTTTAGGCCAGATCCCGGTGGAATACATGGATTTGCCGGATTCCGTACTCCTGACGCCGATGAAGGATCATCTGCGCTATATTCCCGTGATCGACAACAAGGAAGAAACCATGCCGTATTTCGTGACGGTGCGCAACGGGGACAAAACCGGCATCGACACCGTCCGCGAAGGAAACGAGCGTGTATTGACGCCGCGGCTGGAGGATGCGAAATTCTTTTATCAGGAAGACCGCAAAAAACCGCTGGAAGACTATGTGCCGGAACTGAAAAATCTGACATTCCACGACAAACTGGGAAGCATGTACGAAAAGACGATGCGAATTCAGTCGCTGGGCCAGCAGATCGGCTCCGCGATGGGTGTGGGCGACAGTGCCCTGCAGTCCATCGAACGGGCGGCCTATCTGTCGAAAGCGGATCTTTCGACGCGTATGGTGATCGAGTTTACGGAACTGCAGGGGGTCATCGGAGGCATCTACGCCAGAGAATCCGGAGAAACGGAAGTCGTGGCCAAGGCGATTTCCGAGCATTATCTGCCGACGATGTCACGCGGGGATCTGCCGCAGACGACAACGGGGCTGGTGCTTTCCCTGGCCGACAAGCTCGATTCTCTATGCGGGCTGTTTGCCGCCGGCGAGAAGATTTCCGGTTCACAGGACCAGTTCGGCCTGCGCCGCATGGCGCTCGGGATTTTGCACATTCTGATCAGCAATAAACTGGATCTGTCATTGGAGTCGCTGGTTCGCGACAGCCTGTACGGCTATGTCGACGAGAAGGTTATGGTGTTTCCCTATGAAGAAACGAAAGACAGGATCCTGCAGTTTTTCCGCGCACGCCTGAGAAACCGGCTTACAGAAGACGGTTACCGGTATGATATTGTCGACTCCGTGCTCGGACGCCGCGCCAACTTCATCTATGACGTTATTTTGCGCCTGTCCGCGGTCGGTGATTTCCTGTCGCTCGTCAACAGCCAGGAGATTCTCACCAGCCTGATGCGGGTGCAGACGCTGGCGGAAAAAGCGGTGACGGATGCGGTGGATACCGAACTGTTGCAGACACCGGAAGAAAAAATGCTGTACACGCTCGGCGGCTATTACGACGAGATTGAGACTGCGATTCAAAAGGCATCCTACAAGCAGGCCCTGACGATGCTTTCGCAGGCGGCCGATACGATCGATGCGTTTTTGGACCGCACGATGGTTATGGTGGAGGATGAAGCCGTGAAAAACAACCGACTGGCCCTTTTGGCACGCGTGAACGGACTGATTCAGGAAATCTTTGATCCGGGCGCGATTGTGAAAGAATCATGAGAAAAATAACCGTACACGTTTTGTCGGACTCCCACGGCGAAACGGCGGATATCGTCTCGAAGGCGGTGTTCGCCCAGTTTCCCGAAGTGGACTATTCATTCACCCGCCACGCCTTTGTCCGAACCAAAGACGAGATATCCGACATTGTAAACAGCCTGTTGCACACCGACTGCGTCATTGTCTATACGCTGGTGATTGAAGAACTCCGGGAACACATGAAGATACTGGCGGGGCATCTCGGGATCAAGGCGGTCGACATTATGGGACCGGTGCTGGAAGAGCTTTCGAATTATATCGGACAGAGCCCGGCGATGGTGTCCGGTCGTCAGGATCCGCTGGACGAAGATTATTTCAAGCGGATCGAGGCGATTGAGTTTGCCGTGAAGTATGACGACGGGAAGGATCCGCGCGGTGTGCTCAAGGCGGACATTACGCTGATCGGGGTGTCGCGTACATCGAAAACGCCTTTGTCGATGTATCTGGCGAACCGGGGCTACAAAGTTGCCAATATTCCCCTGGTGCCGGAAGTGGAACCGCCGCAGGAACTGTACAAGGCCGACATGCGCCGTGTATTTGGACTGGTGGCGGACCCGCGCAAGCTGAATTCGATTCGTTCCGAACGGCTGAAGGCCCTCGGGCTGACATCGGAAAATAGCACCTATGCGCAAATGGACCGGATCCGGGAAGAACTCAATGCGTCGGAGAAGCTGATGTCTGCGCTCGGCTGCTATGTGATCGATGTATCTCAGCGGGCGATCGAGGAAACAGCCGGCATCATTATCGAACAGATGGTACGAAACAAACAATAACGGCGACGGGTTCGGGGATGCAGTCATGCGCATCCCCGCCCGTTTGCAGCCGTGAAAGACATGGTGAAAGGAGAAAGACGATGCGTGAAAAAACAGAACAGCGGGAAAGACATTATCTTTCTCCTTTTGCGATGTGTTCCGCGGATTCCAGAGGAAGAAAAAAGCCGGAGCCTCCCTGCCCTCTGCGCACTGCATTTCAGAGAGACCGGGACCGTATCCTTCACTCCAAGGCATTTCGACGACTCAAGCACAAGACCCAGGTCTATATCGATCCCTGGAAAGACCATTACCGAACGCGCATGACCCACACCCTCGAGGTGGCGCAGATTGGCCGGACGATTGCACGTGCACTCGATCTGAACGAGGATCTGGTGGAGGCGATTGCCCTGGGCCACGATCTTGGACATACGCCGTTCGGACATATGGGCGAGTCGATCCTCAATGAACTAAACCCGAACGGCTTTCGTCATTATGAGCAGTCGGTGCGCGTGGTGGAGCGGCTGGAATCGACAAGCAAACGACAGGGACTGAATCTTACGTATGAGGTACTCGAGGGGATCAGTCATCACACCGGCGACCGGCTTGCCGATACACTGGAGTCACGGATCATGAAATATGCGGACCGGATCGCCTATATCAATCACGATATTGATGATTCGATCCGTGCCGGACTTTTGCATGAAGAGGATCTGCCCGCGGCCTGCACGGACGTGCTCGGCCGGGGACACGGCGAGCGGATTTCCACGATGATCCTTGATATCGTGGAGCAGAGCACAGATCACAAACGAATACAGATGAGCGAGCCCGTGCAAAAGGCGACCGACCGGCTGCGATCCTTTTTATTTGATACGATTTATCTGTCGGAAAAGGTGAAGAGCGAGGCCGATCAGGCGCGCTTTCTTCTCGAAACCCTGTACGGCTATTACCTGAAGGATTTGAACCGGCTGCCGGAAGAACACCGCGCCATCTATCCGCGAACGAACGAAGACGCGTCCGATCAGACGATGGTGACCGATTATATTGCCGGCATGACCGACCGTTTTGCCATCGCCGAGTTTGAGCGGCTTGTGATTCCGAAAGGATGGAGAAACTGATGCGGATTCCCGAAGAGACGATTCAGCAGGTGAAGGAAGCCTCCGATATTGTCGATGTCGTCGGACAGTATGTGGATTTGAAGAAATCCGGGGCCAATTATCTCGGACTTTGTCCGTTTCATTCCGAAAAGACGCCGTCTTTTACCGTGTCGAGACAGAAGCAGTTTTTTCACTGCTTCGGCTGCGGGGAAGGCGGCGATGTCATCTCCTTTCTAATGAAAAGAGAGAGTTTGTCCTATCCGGAAGCGATCCGTCGACTTGCGGAGCAGCGAGGCATTGCGATTGCGGGCTCCGAAGAGGAAACTCGGCGCGCCAGGCGCAGAGAAACGCTCTACGGCCTGAATCAGCTGGCGATGCGCTATTATTATCAGACGCTGCTGACAGAAACCAAACCCAAAGCGTATCTTGCCGGCCGTTCGATCGATTTTCAGCTTATCAATCAGTTTCAGCTCGGATTTGCAAAAGACAGCTGGGACGGGCTGAAAAATCACCTGATCGCACATGAGGCCTCTCTTGACGATGCCGTGGAAATCGGTCTGCTCAGCCGTTCGGAGAAAGGGCATCTGTATGACCGCTTTCGCAACCGGCTGATGTTTCCGATCACAGACACAAGAAACCGTATTATCGGTTTCGGAGGGCGCACACTCGGAGACGACCGCGCCAAATATATCAACTCGAGCGAATCCGCCGTTTTTCACAAGGGCGATCATCTGTACGGGCTCCAGAATATCTCCAGAGATGCGAGAAAGGAACCGATCCTCCTGGTGGAGGGCTATATGGATGTGCTGCAGCTGTACCGGCAGGGTTTCACCCGCGTTGTGGCCTGCCTGGGCACCGCGCTGACAGAAAATCAGTCGAAACTTCTGAAACGCTACGGCGGACGCGTGTACCTTTTATATGACGGTGACGGCGCGGGGATCCGCGCGACGGAACGGGCCGCCGACGTGCTTGCGCAAAACGGTATGGAAGCGAGAATTGTTGCGATGCCTGCCGGAGAAGATCCGGATGATTTTCTCAGAAAACGCGGAAAGGACGCGCTGCAGCAGCGGATTGACACCGCTTCGGGCCGGACCGGTTTTTTTCTGCAGCGCGCGCTGCAGTCGTATGATCTTGCGAATACCGACGAGCGTATCCGCTTTATTTCGGACGCCGCGGGCATACTGGCCAAACTGGACCGGGCCTATGAGCGCGACGAATACATCCGTGATCTGTCGAGACGGCTTGATCTCAACGAAGACAGTCTGCGCGAGGAAGTGGACCGGCAGCTCGGAACCGTACCGAAAATCGGGTATAAGAGAAACAGTGAAGAAATTCCCGAGAAACCGAAAAAACCGCCCGTGTCGCGTGCCCGCGTACAGCTGTGGATCGCGATGCTTGCACAGGCGCTTGAAGGCAGAGCGCAGATCGAAGCACTGACACCGTATCTGCATGAGGATTTTATTTCGGAAGACGGATTTTTACAGATTGCCACATGGATTCTGGAACAGCCGATCGAGGTGGGCGTCATCCCGTCCGATGCGCTGCGCGATGCATTTTCGCACAATCGGTCACTCGACCGGCATATTGAGGCGGTCGTTCGTGCCCGCAGTCTGCAGACGAAGGGACAGGACGAATCCAGAGAGCTGTACCGCGCCCTGCGCATTGCAAAACTGAACGACGAACGCGCCGTTTTGCGAAAAGAGATCAGCCTGCTTGCCGAAGAGACATCGGAAGAACGGCAGCAGCTGTTAATTGAAAGAATACGAAAACTGGAAGAGGTAAACCGTAAACTGACCCGGGCCAATCAAGGGGGATAAACGAAACGATGGAAAAAGAAAAGTACGAATGGACAGAAACGAAACAGACCGTCTATGAGGATGCGCTGAAGCTGGCGGCGGAAAATGACAACGCGCTGGTACCCAGTCAGCTGGAGTCGATCGAATTCTACGAAGAGATGGACAAGGAAGACCTGGAGGACATTCAAAAGCGCCTCGCGGCCGCCGGTGTCGAATTTGTGGAGGACAACGAAGCGCTGCGCCTCGCTGCGGAAACAGAGCAGGAAGACGATGAGATCAAAGACGACGAGGAAGAGGACGCGGAAGAACTGATCAAAGAGAAACCGGAAGATCTCTCCGAGCTCAAGGGGGTGGCGATCGACGACCCCGTCAAAATGTATCTCAAGGAAATCGGAAAGATTCCGCTGTTGACCGTGGAAGAGGAAATTATGCTGGCCAAGCGTATGGAAGACGGAGATCCTTTGGCGAAAAAAGAACTCGCGGAAGCCAATCTCCGGCTGGTTGTTTCCATCGCGAAGCGATATGTCGGCCGCGGCATGCAGTTTCTGGATCTGATTCAGGAAGGCAATATGGGCCTGATGAAGGCGGTCGACAAATTCGACTATAAAAAGGGCTTTAAGTTTTCGACCTATGCCACCTGGTGGATCCGCCAGGCGATCACACGAGCCATTGCCGATCAGGCCAGAACGATTCGCATCCCCGTGCATATGGTGGAAACGATCAACAAACTTGTACGGATTCAGCGCCAGCTGATACAGGATCTCGGCAGAGAGCCCACGAATGAAGAGATTGCCGAAGAGATGGGCATCGATGTGGAGAAGGTTCGCGATGTCAGAAAGATCGCGCAGGAACCGGTCTCACTGGAAACACCGATCGGGGAAGAGGAAGACAGCCATCTCGGAGATTTCATAGAAGATGACTCCGCGATCGCGCCGGATGATGCTGCGAACTTCACCATGCTCAGAGAACAGCTGAATTCCGTGCTCGGCACACTGAACGACAGAGAACGCAAAGTGCTGGAACTCCGTTTCGGACTCACGGACGGCACACCGCGCACACTGGAAGAAGTCGGAAAAGAGTTTAATGTGACACGCGAGCGAATCCGGCAGATCGAAGCCAAGGCGTTAAGAAAACTGAAACACCCGACAAGAAGCAGCAAGCTAAAGGATTTCCTCGAGTAATGGGAACAAGGCTCCAAACCCTCGCCGGTCAGGTGCGCGGACGAGTCGTGGCGGATATCGGCACCGATCACGGGCAGCTGCCCCTGCTGCTGCTGGAAGAGGGATCGGTCCTTCAGGTGCTGGCGACAGATATCAGTGCGGATTCACTGAAAAAATGTGAAACCCTGCTGGCTGATCATCCGCACAGGCAACGGGTCCGCTTGCTTGTCACGGACGGACTGCAGGGCATTCCCACGGAAAGGATCGACACCATTGTCATCAGCGGCATGGGCGGGCACAGGATCATCGGGATTCTTTCCCGGGCGCTGCAGGAAAAGAAACCGCTGCGGCGGCTGGTTCTGTCTCCTCAAAAGGGAGAAGAGGCGGTGCGCCGCTTTTTACATTCCCGCGGATTTCGGATCCTGACGGAAGAATTTATCGAAGAAGAGAAAAAATACTATACGATCCTTGTCGCAGAACCCGGCAGCGAGACCTACTCCGACGAGAAAGACTACAAATACAGGAAACTGCTGATCGAAAAGGCGCCGGCCGACTGGATCCGGTGGCTGGACAAAGAAATTGCGATCCGGGAAGCACTTTTGACGCCCTCTCTGTCTGCGGCAAGTGAACAGGCGATCCGCTTCAGGATCGAAGAACTGAAGGAGGTACGCAATGCAACTGACCATTCGTGAGCTTATGCACCGGCTGGACCGGCTGGCCCCGTTTTCTCTGCAGGAGGACTGGGACAACAGCGGTCTGATGATCGGCTCGTATGATGCGGGGTGCAGCGGACTGTATCTGGACCTGGACCTGACAAGCGATACCGTGCGGGCTGCGAAGGAGGCCGGTGTGAACACGGTGGTTACGCATCATCCGATTCTGTTTACGCCGCTTTCCGTTGTTTCGACGGATCAGCCGCCGGGCTCCATCCTTCGGGAGGCGCTTGCGGCCGGACTGCAGGTGATCGCCATGCATACAAATCTGGACCACGCCACGGGCGGGGTCAATGATGCCCTGGCGGTACTTTTGGAGATCGAAGAGGCGCGCCCGATCGAAGATGACATCGGACGCGTGGCGGATACAAAAGAGACGACGGCCGATGCGTGGCTGCATCTGGTGAAAAAGAAACTGCGCGTACAGCCGCGCTATACGGGTGATCCGAACAAAATCATCCGGCGGGTCGGCTGGTGCGGCGGCGCCGGCGGCGATCTGGCACAGAAGGCGGCGTCTCTGGGACTGGATCTTTTGATCACCTCGGAGATCAAGCATCATCAGATGCTCCTGGCGAAAGAAACCGGCCCCGGCTCACCGGGCTCGATGCCGGCCGAACGGCCCAACTCGGCGCCGTCCGCCGCGTGCGCGTGGGCGGAGCGGATGCGCCCCAGAATCTCGAGCTTCGCCTCGCCGTTCCGTGTCGCCTCGCCGTTCCGTGTCGCCCCGCTGTCCCGTGTCGCGTCGCTCATCGGGCATCTCCCTCCTGGTCGCCAGTCTCATCGCCGCGGCCACCGACGCCGCCACCGCCGACGCTGCCACCGCCACCGACACCGCTATCCCCGTCACCCGTCAATCGGGTCGGGATGCCGTGGCGGCGTTCGTCGGCAAGCAACTCCTCGGCGGCGGAGGTGCCCCACCAGGAGCGGAAGGGTTTCCTCGGCGGCACGGGGGTGTCGCGGGCGTCCGACCAGCCGGACAGGAACAGCGGCAGGCGCTTCATTTCCCCGCCGCGCAGGCCCAGCACCCGCAGCAGCGACGCCGAGCGGACGGCCATGTCCCACAAGCGCGGGCCGCCCATCACCCAGCCCATCAGGCCGAACAGCTTTCCCTCCACCGGCGGCGCATGGTCGCGGACCTTCTGGTGGCGCAGTTCCAACAGGGCGGCGGGGATGTCGATGCGCACGGGGCACACCTCGAAACACGCGCCGCACAGGGACGAGGCGTAGGGCAGCGACGCCGAGGGGTCGTCTGCGGAATCCATGCCGGTCAGCTGCGGCGACAGGATGGCGCCAATCGGCCCCGGGTAGGTCGAGCCGTAGGCGTGGCCGCCGGCGCGCTCGAACACGGGGCAGATGTTCAGGCACGCGGAGCAGCGGATGCATTTCAGCGCCTCGCGGCCAATCGGGTCGGCCAGCGTCGCGGTGCGACCGTTGTCCAGCAGCACCACATGGAAATCACTCGGCCCGTCGCCGTCGGTGACGCCGGTCCACAGGGACGTGTACGGGTTCATCCGCTCACCGGTCGACGACCGCGGCAGCAGCTGCAGGAACACCTCCAGATCCTCGAAGCGGGGGAGCAGCTTCTCGATGCCCATCACCGTGATCAGCGTCTCCGGCATGGTCAGGCACATGCGGCCGTTGCCCTCGGACTCCACGACCGCCACGGTGCCGGTCTCCGCGACCCCGAAGTTCGCCCCCGAAATGGCCACCGACGCGCCCATGAACTGCTCCCGCAGGAACAGTCGCGCCGCCTCGGCCAGCTCGGCGGGGTCGGACCCCAAATCCGGGTCGACGCCCGGAATCCCGGCGCGGAAGATGTCCCGGATCTGCTCGCGGTTGCGGTGGATGGCAGGCACCAGGATGTGGGAGGGCTTGTCGTCGGCGAGCTGCACGATGAGCTCCGCCAGGTCGGTCTCGCGGGCGTGGATGCCGGCGTCGGCCAGCGCCTCGTTCAGTGCAATCTCCTGTGTGGCCATGGATTTGACCTTCACCACGTCGGTGCGGCCGGTCGCGCGCACCAGGTCGATCACAATCGCGTTGGCCTCCGCCGCGTCCCGCGCCCAATGCACGTGGCCGCCGCGCGCCGTCACCGCCGCCTCGAACCGCTCCAGCAGCTCCGGGAGCCGCGCCATCACGTCGCGTTTGATGGCCGAACCCGCCAGCCGCAGCTCCTCCCAATCCTCCTTCTCACCGACGACCGCGGCCCGCTTCCCGCGGATGGTGTGCGTCGCTTTCCGCAGGTTCGCCCGCAGCTGGTCGTTGCGCAGCTCGTGCCGCGCCGCCGCCGTGAACCCCTCCTCCCCGCGCAGGTGCCCCGCGCCGGCGGGGGAGCCTTATGTTATTCATTATTCCTGTCCATTCTAAGGCATTGTCTTCCTTTAAGCGT
>ERZ1032857.60-NODE-60-length-11833-cov-8.008321_pt1 | contig 11833 bp, 10 predicted proteins | sample MGYA00516688_ERZ1032857 | MGnify/ENA primary metagenome ERZ1032857 (study PRJEB33719, sample SAMN04262500) | wastewater metagenome | biome: rural village; feature: composting latrine chamber; material: composting feces with ash | place: El Salvador | collected...
TCACGTCGATTCGTTTTTTAGCTGATTTAATATTTGCCATTCCGTTCACCTCCTATCCCGCCCTTCCTGAAGAGCGGAGGGCTGTAACATATGCATTTTATCACGCGAATGATGAACTTGCAACCTTTTCGCGCCCCGGAGGATTAATTTTTGATGCGTATGTGGTATACTGGTTTTCGTATAAGCAAGGAAAGGACACTCCATGAACCGGAAGCAGGAAACACACAAATCACCCACAAAAACAACGAAAAAAGGAGTCCGCCTGGAAGGGCCGGAAGACAAACAGGGGCGCGGGCATTTGCTGACAGAAGTGATCGCCATCGTTCTGATTGTTCTGATTGTCCGCCAGTATTTCTTTTCACCGACCGTGGTACAGGGCACATCCATGATGCCGACACTCAGACCTTGGGACTTTCTTGTGGAGAATAAATGGCAGCGGAACAACGGCACGCTCGAACGGGGCATGATCGTCATTTTGGATCCGCCGGAAGGGGACGGAAGAGAATTCATCAAACGGGTGATCGGCCTGCCGGGAGACACCGTGCGAATTGACCGCGGGGTTGTCTATATTAACGGAGAGGCGATCGACGAACCCTATACCGCAGGGGTCGCCACCTATGTGGCCGGTGATTTTCTCGAACTGACCGTGCCGCCGGGCTCATATTTTGTGATGGGCGACAACCGCGCCTATCTGCAGTCCAATGACAGCCGAAGCTTCGGACCCGTACCGGAGCCTTCGATTAAAGGCATTGCCACATTCCGGTATTTTCCCCTCGGAGAATCGTTCGGAGCATTATAGGAAGAATGGGAAGCATGAAGAATATACGAAATTTTAGCATCATTGCACATATTGATCACGGAAAATCGACGCTGGCCGACAGGCTCATCGAAAGCACCGGCATGCTGACGAATCGGGAAATGCAGTCGCAGGTGCTCGACAGCATGGAGCTGGAGCGCGAACGCGGCATCACGATCAAACTCAAGGCGATCAAGCTGCGTTACCGGGCGGACGACGGTGAAGTCTATGATCTGAATCTCATCGACACGCCGGGGCATGTCGACTTTACGTATGAAGTATCGAGAAGTCTGGCCGCGTGTGAAGGCGCCATACTCGTGGTCGATGCCACGCAGGGCGTCGAGGCGCAGACGCTGGCGAATGTGTATCTTGCCATTGAACAGGATTTGGAAATCCTGACGGTCATTAATAAAATCGATCTGCCGTCCGCCGATCCCGACAGCGTCAAAGTCGAAATTGAAGACATCATCGGACTCGATGCCGCGGACGCGCCGCTGATTTCCGCCAAACAGGGCACGGGGATTCACGAAGTCCTGGAATACATCGTACAAAAGATCCCGCAGCCCGCGCAGGAGAAGGACAGGCCGCTCAAGGCGCTGATTTTCGACTCGTATTACGACAGTTACAAGGGCGTGGTGTCTTACATCCGCGTGATGGAAGGCCGCGTAAAGAAAGGCATGCAGATTCGCATGATGTCGACCGGCAAGAGCTTCGAGGTCACGGAAGTCGGCTATACGGCCGGCGGACAGATCGAATCGGATGCGATCGAGGCGGGCGATGTCGGCTATGTGGTCGCGTCGATCAAAAATGTGGGCGACGCCCGGGTGGGAGACACCATCACCGATGACAAAAACCCGACACCGGAGCCGATGCCCGGTTACAAGAAAGTCGTGCCGATGGTCTACTGCGGAATTTATCCGGCAGAGGGCGAGGAGTTTACGGCCGTGCGCGAAGCCCTCGAAAAACTCCAGGTGAATGACGCGTCGCTGACCTTTGAACCGGAGAGTTCACAGGCGCTCGGCACGGGATTTCGCTGCGGATTTCTCGGTCTGCTGCATATGGAGATTATTCAGGAACGGCTCGACCGTGAATTCGATCTGGCGATTATCACGACGGCGCCTTCCGTGATCTATCATGTGATGAAAGAAGACGGCACCGAACTTTCGATCCAGAATCCGAGCAATCTGCCCGATCCGTCGGAGATCGCCTGGATGGAGGAGCCGATGGTGCGGGCATCCGTCATGACGCCGAAAGAATATGTCGGAGCCGTCATGGAGATTTCGCAAAACAAACGCGGCAATTTCATTTCCATGGACTATCTCGATGAACGGCGCGTCACGCTGCACTACACACTGCCGCTGAACGAAGTCATCTACGACTTTTTTGACGCGCTGAAATCCAAAACGCGCGGCTACGCGTCGCTCGACTATGAACTCACGGCCTATCAGCAGTCGGAGCTCGTTAAGCTCGATATTTTGATCAACGGAGAAGCGGTGGACGCGTTTTCGATGATCGTGCACGCCGACAAGGCGTATGAACGCGGCCGACAGATTGTCGAGCGCCTGAAAGAAGAGATCCCCAGACATCAGTTTTCGGTGCCGCTGCAGGCCGCGATCGGTTCCAAAATTATTGCCAGAGAAACCGTGAAGCCGCTTCGCAAGGACGTGCTCGCCAAATGCTACGGCGGTGACATTTCCAGAAAACGAAAACTGCTGGAAAAACAAAAAGAAGGAAAGAAACGCATGCGACAGATCGGTTCCGTCGATGTACCGCAGCAGGCGTTCCTCGCCGTGCTGAAGTATGACGAAAAATAAAACGGCGCTGTATGTGCACTGGCCGTTTTGCAGCAGCCGCTGCAGCTATTGCGATTTCCGGGCCTTTCCGCATCAGGAAAAAAGAATCCCCGCCTATGCGCAGGCGCTGTCGGAAGAGATCCGGCTGAGAAAAAAGACCGACGGCACAGACCGGCTGACAAGTCTGTATTTTGGCGGCGGCACGCCGTCGCATATTCCCGCCGCTTATCTGGAGGCCGTGATGCAAACCGTCACGGCTTCTTTTCAGATCGAAGCAGGCGCAGAAAGAACGATCGAGGCCAATCCGGAAGATATCTCCCCGGATTTTACGGCACGGATACACGCGCTCGGCTTTAACCGCGTATCTCTGGGTATGCAGACCTTTGATTCCGCCATTGCGGCAAAGATCGGACGCCGCCACACCAAAGAGGACGCCGTGCGGGCGGTGCGCTGTCTGAAAGAAAACGGCATCGACAATATCTCGGTGGATCTGATGACGGGTCTTCCCGGTCAGACACCGGATACGGTACGGGAAGATATGCAGATTCTTGCGACGCTTCCTGTGACGCATCTGTCCGTGTACGCGCTGACGCTGGCTCCCGGAACGTATTTGCACCGCAGACACAAGGAAAACCCGACGAGTTTTCCGGACGAAGCACAGGAACGACGGATGGCGCATCTGGCGGCGCGGGAAGCGGAGAAGGTGGGTCTTTCCCGGTATGAGATTTCCAATTTTTCGCGCCCGGGCAAAGCTTCCCGGCACAATCTGACCTACTGGAAACTCGGCTCCTATACCGGAGTCGGACTGTCGGCTGCCTCCTACGCAGACGGTGTGCACACAAAGAACACCGATTCTCTGCGATTGTATCTGGAGCGCATCGCGGCCGGAGAACTTCCGGTGGAGGAAGAAGAAATCCTGGATACAAGGGCTTTGCTTTTGGAACTGCTTTTGACGGGCCTTCGTCTGAAGGAGGGGGTCTGTCTCAAGGAAATGTACGAACGCACAGGAATCGATATGGCGAATGAAAAACAGACGGTGTTACGCGGCTGGGAGGCGCGCGGCATGCTTCAGATGCGGGGCTCCCGGATCGCCGTGACCGGGCGCGGCGCCGATCTTCTGGACGCGCTTTTGCTGGATCTGATGCCGTAAAAAGAAAATGAAAGAAACCCGAAAGCCTTCGGCTTGACAAGCGGAGGCTTTCTTCGTATAATTATATTAGCACTCAAGGACACCGAGTGCTAATAAGACAGGAAATGAGGTGAATTCATGCTGGATGACAGAAAGCTGCAAGTGCTGTATGCGATTATCGATCATTATATATTGACCGGAGACCCGATTGGCTCTCGTACGATTACAAAAAAATACGACCTCGGTGTCAGTGCGGCCACCATACGAAATGAAATGAGCGATCTGGAGGAACTCGGGTTTCTCGGCAAACCGCACACGTCGGCCGGCAGAATTCCTTCGGATAAAGCCTATCGGCATTATGTCGACCATTTTCTGGCTGCGAACCTGCTTGAAACGATGCAGCTTCATTCGATCCTGCGCATGGATGCCGGTGAGGTAAGCGATGCGCAAATGAAGGAACTGCTCGAACTCGCCACGAATATGCTCGTGCAGTGGACGCATTATACGGCGGTCGGAAAAGTTTCCGATCAGGCGGACGAACGACTCAGCCATATCCGGCTGCTGCCCGTGGATGCGGGCCTGCTGCTGGTCGTGCTCGCGTACGCCCATAAGAAAGTAAGAAACCACCTGCTGCCGTCCGCGGAAGAGATCCCGCACGAACAGGCGCATCAGACCGTGGAGAAGGTGAACCGCATATTGGCCGATGCCGATGCAAAGCTTCCGGAAGCCCTGGATTTTCTGAAAGGCGGTCCGGAGTGGATGAAAAATCTGCACACGCTGCTGACGCATCAGCTGATTCACAATGAAGCACAGTATGTGCTCAGCGGACTCAGCAATATTTACAACTTCCCCGAATTCAGCGAAGCCGGCAAAGCGAAAGACATACTTCTGTTTTTTGAGGATGATTCCGCTCTGGCGCAGCTGTTTACGGAAGACTGCGAGGAGCTGGTGATTCGAATCGGCGAGGAAAATGAAGAAGAAAGACTGAAAGACTCGGCCGTCCTGACAGCAAGTTACGCGATGGGGGATCAGATCGGAAAGATCGCCCTGATCGGACCGACGCGAATGGACTACGCCAAATCGATGCGCGCGATCCATATGATCGCCGACAACCTGCACGCGATGTTCGCGCCTGAAGACGAGAGAAAGGACGGTTAGCGTGAAAGAAAAAGACAAAGAGCAGATCCCGGAGGAAGAGATTCCCGAGGAACAAACAGAAACAGCTCAGCCGGAAAAAACGGCAACCGACGATGTAGACGAGCAGATGGAAAGCCTGCGCACCACGATTGCAAGATTGCAGGCCGATTTTGCCAATTACAAAAGCCGCACCGAAAGAGAACACAGCGACCGGATGCGACTTTCCAACGAAGGACTGATTCAAAAGCTTCTGCCGGTGGTAGATAATTTTGAGCGTGCCTTCACCGATCAGGATCCGGAGGATCCCGGCTGTGCGGGTTTCTACATGATCTACAAAGAACTGATGGAAATCCTGCAAAAAGAAGGCGTCAGCGCCGTTGATTCGGATCATCAGCCGTTTGACCCGAATCTGCACCACGCACTGTTTCTGGAAGAAAGTGACGAAATTGAACCCGATCACATCATCGAAACATTCCAGAAAGGGTATCGCATAGGAGATAAACTCATTCGACCGGCTATGGTCAAAGTAAGCAAACAAAAAGCATAAGGAGGAAACAAGTATGGGAAAAATTATCGGAATTGACCTGGGGACCACCAACTCGGCCGCCGCTGTAATGGAGGGCGGTCAGGCAACGATTATCCCCAACGCGGAAGGAAACCGCACCACACCGTCTGTTGTCGCATTCACCAAAGGCGGAGAGCGCCTGGTGGGAGAAACCGCAAAACGACAGGCAATCACCAACCCGGACCGCACCATCACATCCATTAAGAGAGAAATGGGTTCGGATCACAAAGAAAAAATCGACGACAAAGAATATTCACCGGAAGAAATCTCCGCGATGATTCTGCAGAAAATCAAACAGGACGTGGAAGCTTATCTCGGAGAAACCGTCACGGAAGCCGTCATCACCGTACCGGCCTACTTCACCGACAGTCAGCGTCAGGCCACCAAGGACGCGGGACAGATCGCGGGCCTCGAAGTCAAACGGATCATCAACGAGCCGACGGCTGCCGCCCTTGCCTACGGAATGGACAAGGAGCAGGCTCAGCATAAAATCATGGTCTTTGACCTCGGCGGCGGTACGTTTGACGTATCGATTCTCGAAGTCGGCGACGGTGTGTTTGAAGTTATGGCGACCCGCGGAAACAACCGCCTGGGCGGCGACGACTTCGACGAGCGCATCATCGACTGGATGGCGGCCGAGTTCAAAAAAGAAAACGGCCTGGATCTCAAACAGGATGCCACTTCGCTGCAGCGACTGAAAGATGCCGCGGAAAAAGCGAAAAAAGAGCTTTCCAGCACCATGAGCTCCAATATCAATCTTCCGTTTATCACCGCCATCAACGGCGTGCCGGCGCACCTGAACATGGATCTTTCGCGAGCGAAGTTCAATGAACTTACCGCCGACCTCGTGCAGGACTGCATGGGACCGGTCAATGACGCGCTGAAAGACGCCGGTGTAAAAGCCAATGAAATTGAAAAAGTTCTGCTGGTCGGCGGTTCGACCCGTATTCCCGCCGTACAGGACGCCGTGAAGAACCTGATCGGCAAGGATCCGCAAAAAGACATCAACCCTGACGAATGTGTGGCACTCGGCGCGGCTATTCAGGGCGGCGTGCTCTCCGGAGAAGTAAAAGATCTCCTGCTGCTCGATGTTACCCCGTTGTCTCTGGGTCTGGAAACACTCGGCAATGTCACCACGAAACTGATCGAACGAAACACCACGATCCCGACCAAGAAGAGCCAGATCTTTACGACGGCCGCCGACTCGCAGACATCCGTCGATGTGCACGTGCTGCAGGGCGAGCGTGAATTCGCAAGAGACAACACTACCCTGGGACGCTTCCAGCTGACGGGAATCCCCGCTGCACCCCGCGGTGTGCCGCAGATCGAAGTAACCTTCGACATCGACGCCAACGGTATTGTCAACGTGTCCGCGAAAGACCTGGGCACCGGCAAAGAGCAGAAGATCACGATTACGGCCAGCACCAAAATGTCTGATGACGAAATCCAGAAGAAAGTCGCGGAAGCCGAGCGCTATGCCGACGAAGACAAGAAACAGAAAGAACTGGTCGAAGCGAAAAACAACGGCGAATCCATGATCTATCAGACCGAGAAAACCCTGAAAGATCTGGGCGACAAAGTCACGGAAGACGAAAAGAAAAACATCGAAGAAAAAATCGAAGAACTGCGCACCGCACTCGGATCCGATCAGGTCGAAGAGATCAATCAGAAAACCGAAGCGCTGACGCAGGAATTCTATCAGATTTCGCAGCGCATGTACGAAAACACAGGCCAAAACGCAGAGCAGCCCGGCCAGCCGGAAGATGACGGCGTGGTGGATGCAGACTACGAAGTGGTCGATGACGAGGAAGACGCACAATAAGCATTCCGAACAGGATAAAAATGGCATCGGTACCGCAGATGCCATTTTTACTTGGGCCGCCGTTTGGGGTCCCCGGGATGTTGTGATAGAATAGTGGGAGTTTTGTAGCAAGGGAGTTTAAAAGACGTGAGCAGGCTATACGAGGTGCTGGGTGTGCAGGAGCATGCGACGCAGCAGGAAATTAAAACCGCATATCGAAAACTGGCAAAAAAATACCACCCGGATCTGAATCCCGGCGACGATGAAGCCCAGGAAAAACTGAAAGAGATCAACACCGCCTACGAAGTGCTGGGCCACGAAGAGCGCAGACAGCAGTACGACCGCTACGGCGACGCGATTTTCCAAAACGGAAACGGAGCGGGCGCAGGCGCCGGCTTCGGCGACATGGGCGATATCTTTTCGGATCTGTTCTCGGATCTTTTCGGCGGGGGAGCCGCCCGCGGGCGCGCCCGGCGCACGGGACCCCAGGTGGGCGCGGATGTGCGGGTCGACCTGCAGATCTCCTTTAAGGACGCCGTCTTCGGATCGGACCAGGAAGTGTCCTATACGAAGGCTGAACACTGCCATACCTGTCACGGCAAGGGCTATGAATCCGACGGCGGCAAGAAAACCTGCGAGCGCTGCCACGGCAGCGGGCAGGTCAGCTATACGCAGGATTCCATGTTCGGACGCTTTATCCGCCAGGAAGTCTGCGATACCTGTCAGGGTACCGGCGAAGTGATTGAAAATCCCTGCGGCACCTGCGGCGGGGAAGGGCTGGAACGAAAGAAAAAGAAACTCCGCATTAAAACCCCCAAAGGGGTCGACAACGGCGACGTGCTGCCCCTGCAGGGTGAAGGGCACGACGGCAAAAACGGCGGCCCGCCCGGCGACCTGTACATCGTCTTTCATGTGAAGCCGCATGAGATCTTTCAAAGAAGCGGTCTGAACGTGCATTTTGATCTGCCGATCAGCTTTACCCAGGCGACCCTCGGCGGTGATCTGGAGATTCCGACACTCGACGGTACGGAGTCTTTCGAGCTGAAAGAGGGCACCCAAACCGGCGAACAGTTTCGCCTGCAGGGCAGGGGCATCGAAAATCGCCGCGGACAAAAGGGAGATCTTTTCTTTACCGTGCACATCGACACGCCGCGCGGCCTGAATGACGAACAAAAAGAACTCCTGCGCCAGTTCGCCGCAGCCACGGGCGAATCGGTCAATGAACACAAAAAAGGCTTCTTCGACAAGGTCAAGGATCTGTTTGATTAAGAACCCCGCGCGGGGTTCTTTTTTGATATCTATGGAGAATACACCCTAAAGAAGAAAAAAATCTACGGAGAAAAGCATTCGGAGCAAGCTGTATTACGATCTGTAACTCAATATGTTCCAATCTTAAAACGATCAATAACGTTAATCATCTTATAAACTATTGAAATAGGTTATTCAAAGAATATGTGTTAGTGTAAGAATGGTGTTATTGGAATATCATTGAAGGAGGTGATCCATTGGATGCAAATACTGGCACTGAAGTGGTTCGTCAGCTGAGCCGGCAGGAACTGATGCAGCTGGAGCAGCGGGAAACCACCGATGCCCAAAAGCGCGTGGACTTTCTCATTACCCTGCTGCCCTTATTCACTGGACTATTGGCGATTGCCGAATACATATTTCTGCCGGACAAATACAATAATCCGCATGCAATCCGGTATCTCGTGTTTCTGGCGGTCCCCATTCTGATCTACCTTGCGGTATGGAGCGTTTCGCTGCTGCGCAGGAAGATCGATCCTTTTCTGTATCAGAAGGTCCGGTATAAGGCGCCGTTTTATGCGTCTCTGTTTCTACTGCTGGCCGTGTACGACATTCTGACGCTGAAAACGGGGATTCTAACTCAGCCGTTCATCCCCTGGGTAAACGACATCTTCAATGCCGCTATCCAGGACTGGCAAAACCTTCTGAAGAGTACACTCTTTACCCTGCGGCTACTGTTTTTAGGCTACTTTGCCGGAACGATCGCGGGACTCATTACGGGAATTACCTGCGGCTACAGTGCCTCCGTGCGCTACTGGGTTTCGCCGATTATCCGAATCCTCGGGCCGATTCCGACCGCCACCTGGATTCCATTGATCATGATACTTGCAAGCTCGTTGTTCGGAGGTTCCGTGTTTATTGTGGCACTCGGTACGTGGTTTGCGGTCACCGTGGCGAGTATGACCGGCATCTTTACAATCGATCAATCCTACTATGATGCGGCTAAAACACTGGGGGCCAGTTCTTCGCAACTCGTGTTCCATGTGGCAATTCCCCATGCTATGCCGAATATTCTGCAGGGCATGACCCAGGGGATGAGTTCGGCCTGTATCTCTTTGATGATCGCGGAGATGATGGGTGTGGAAGCGGGACTCGGATGGTATATTACCTGGGCGAAGGCGTGGGCGGCGTTCAATAAGATGTTCGCGGCCATCGTGATCATCTGCCTGACCTTTAATGCGGTGACAAAAACACTGGATCTGATCAAACACAGGGTGTTGCGCTGGCAGTCGGGGGTGGTGAAATAATGCATGAGCCTGTGGAACTGAAGCTGGAACAGGTATCCAAAATTTTTGCGAAGGTTGAGAAGGAAGGCGTGATCCATGCGCTGCGCGACCTGAATCTGCGCATGCAGAGCGGGGAATTTATCAGTCTGGTCGGGCCCTCCGGCTGCGGCAAGTCAACCATATTGCGGCTGATTGCAGGACTGATCTTTCCAACCGAAGGAACCCTGAGCGTAAACGGACAACCGGTCACGAAACCCGCCCCCGAACGGGGCATGGTATTTCAGAACCCGACGCTGTTTCCGTGGTTGACCGTGGAGAAAAACATCGGATTCAGTGACCGAATGACAGGGCAGACAAACCCGGATAAGGTAGACCGCATGATCCGTCTGATCGGTCTGGATGGCTTCCAGGAAGATTATCCGAAGCAGTTGTCCGGCGGGATGGCGCAAAGGGTGGCCTTAGCAAGGTCTATTATTCGGGAACCGGAAATTCTGTTGCTGGATGAACCGCTCGGGGCGCTCGATGCGTTTACCCGAATGAACATGCAGTCGGAAATTCTGGAAGTCTGGGAGCGTACCAAACCGCTGTTTATCATGGTGACGCATGATATCGACGAAGCTCTGTACATGAGTACGCGCATCCTGGTTATGGATGCAAATCCCGGACGGATCAAAGCCGATATTCCCATCGACATGGACTATCCGAGGAACCGGAGCAGTTCGGTGTTTGTAGACTATCGTAATCAGATTCTGGAAATGCTGCATTACGGGAAGAAAGATACATAAAAAAAGGAGAAGAGATAATGAAACGAATTACAAGAGGATTATCGGTACTGCTGTGTATGCTGCTGTTGGGGCTGATGTCCGCCTGCGCGCAGGAGGAACCTGCAACCGAAGTTACTGAAGCAAGCGTAGAAAGCACCGAAGCTGCGGCTACCGAAACACAGGACCCTGTTGCTACGGTAGACGAAGAGGAAGCATGGAAACAGGAACCGGCATACGGACAGCCGATCAAATACTGGCTGGCGGAAGGCTGTACGTCCGGCCCCTTTGTAGCCGATCAGCTGGGGTACTATGAAGCCGAAGGCCTCACAGCCGAAGGCGTACGCGGCACCTCCTACACCGAAGCCCTGGGCACCGGTACGACCGACGTCGCTGTTGGCCATATCGCAACTATGCTCGTACCTTCGACCAATGGGGTCGACCTGACCTTTGTCGGCGGTGCACACATCGGCTGCAAATCGATCTATGTACTGAATGACAGCGAGTATGAAACCACGGACGATTTGATCGGCACCAGCATCTCCGTACCGAACGGCATCGGCGCTAGTGACTATAATATCACCGCCAGCCTGCTGGATTCCGACGGCATCAATCCACTGGAAGAAGTGAATCTCGTACAGGTGGAAACGAGCGCCTGTGTGCAGGCGATGCAAAACGGCGAAATTTCCGGTGCACTACTGTCCGACACCTTTGCCTATGACATGGTAAAAGACGGGACCCTCCGTCGCGTCCGTTCCATGCTCGATGACGACTGGAAAGGCCACCCCTGCTGCAGCATCGCGATGAATGCGACGTTCATAAAAGAAAACCCGATCACCGCCGCAAAAATCGCTGAAAGCGTGAAAAAAGCTCATATCTGGATGGCCGAAAATCCGGAAGAAGCTGTGGACATGCTGTTGGAACACGGCATGTACAGTGGAGACAAGGATATGAATATCGAAATCCAGAATTCGCTTGAATACGGCATTGATGATAACTTCACCGAAGAAGGCATGCGTTCCATCGCCGACGCCTACATCCGCCTCGGCATCATCACCGCCTACGACGATGTAGATGCCGTCATGGAGAAAGCCTGGACCCCGATTGTTCCCGAAAATTAAGTATTTCCTTAAAAGAACCCGCATGGGTTCTTTTAATTATAAACAAAGAATGTAGCCTCAAGGAGTACGCTGTATTTTTATCTATTTACGCAAATTTGTGCGCCGTCTTGTACGTAAAGCTGCAGATACGATACAATACCGAAAGAGGTGAGCATATGCCGTATATGGAAATATCGATACAAACAGACTCCCTGCAGCA
>ERZ1032857.61-NODE-61-length-11721-cov-9.673067_pt1 | contig 11721 bp, 10 predicted proteins | sample MGYA00516688_ERZ1032857 | MGnify/ENA primary metagenome ERZ1032857 (study PRJEB33719, sample SAMN04262500) | wastewater metagenome | biome: rural village; feature: composting latrine chamber; material: composting feces with ash | place: El Salvador | collected...
GCATGACATCCCCGCGAGAGGCGAGGTAGCTTTGGAACTGCGCGTCAGCTTCGTACAGGGCAGCAGCTTTGTCGCCATAGAACGTCACCTTGCCGCCGACGATCTTGTAGTCCTCGCCCTCGGTGTTCGGGAAAACCGTGTGCTGCGGAGTGAACGAGAAAGCATCGGGGTCTTCTTGCTCGCCCCCAGGGAATACATAAGCCTGCATGGTGTCGGGGAAAAAGTAGCTGTCGAACGGGGGCGAGGCGCGCAACACGTTGCGCGCGGTCTCGTAGTACTCCTCCCCCATGTACTGTCCTCCCGGCATCCCGGCCAGCGAGGCGCCCGCCAGGTGAGAGACACCTGACGTACCGTGGTCAAATTGGCCGCCAGTGCCACCGGCGCTGCCCGGAGGCTTACGGTTGGGGTTGTAACTCATTCCGTCTCTTCCTGGTTGCTGTTCTTAAAGACATTGACATCGGCGAGGTAACCTTCGCCGTAGCCGATTCTGATCGGGTGGATAAGCGAGACAATTCCCTGGTCTTCGAGAGCCTCGGCGACGCCCTCATGCTCGCCGTAGTCGGGAATGAAGACCTGTCCCGGAGGAGTGTACATGCCGTATCCGGCCATGTTGACCGAGAATATCTCCCTATCGCCGTCCGGGTATTCATAGATCAGCGCGTTCGAGCCGTCGGCGTAGGCTTGGTCGAACGTGACCGTGCCCTCCGGGAACACGTATCCGTTCTTGTTCGTGAACGAGGCGGTGGGGAACGTGCGCGGGGCGTCCAGTTCCTCGTCGTCGAGAAGCGAAAGGTCTACGGGCTCCCCGAGATCGGGTCGGTTGGACGACAAGTCCGCCCCCGACGGGGATGCCCCAGCGGTGGGGCCGTAGTCAAACTGTCCTCCAGTGCCGCCGGGTGCTCCGGGCGGCTTGCGGTTAGGGTTGTAGGTCATCGAGGGTGTCCTTTCTTAGGAGGCGTGCCCGGCACTGTGCCAGTACACGCGCTCGCGAATGTCCATCTGCTGTTGTTCGTCGAGTCGATCCCACGCACGCTGGCCGATCGCGTTGACAACAGTTTGCGCCTCAGCCTCGGCGATGGCCTGATCGTGCAGGCCGTCGTAGAATCCTTCGTCTCCTACGGGGTCGCCCGAGGTGTAGTCATCCCACTGCTGCTGGGTGAAGTACGCGCTGAAATCTGGCTCAACAACGGCGTTGTCTTTCAGGTAGGCATCGACCCTCACATCGGGGTCACCATCAATCTCGGCGAGAACAAGTCGGTCGAAATCCTTGGCGTGTGGCCATTGAGAGTGGGCGGGGAAGTCCGGGGTGAACGCCTCATCAATCTCGATCTGGGTCATCACCGTGGAGCCGTCTTCCGTGGTGACGAGGAACCTGTCCTCCCCGGTCCGCTCAGCGATGGTGATCTCATCATCGTCGTCCTCGTAGACGAAGAAGGTGGTGTCCCCGGCTTGCTCGGCACACGCCGACGTGTCTGATGTCGCCAGGCGTCCCCACTGGGTGAGCGGACTAACCCGCGCGGTGTACTCATCTGTGCGTGTCACGCGCTGCTCAGGGGTGACCGTATTGGCGACGTGGTTATCAACGAGGGCCCGCTCAACATCACCCTTGTGTGCCCAGTCAGGGTGGGCAGGGTGTTCGATCGGCACCATGAACTCGACCTGATGCTCAACAACTTCTCGCAACTCACCGTCACGTTCGATGTGGTAGAGGCCGTCTCCGACATGGGTCACGGTGGTGGTCGGACCTGCGTCGGGAACGTAGGCGTAGACCGGCTCGCTGTACTCATCGTCGCGGACGATAGAGCAACGACCGTCGGCGGTCGTCACCTCGACATAGCCACCGTCGGGCTGAGTGCGCAGAGAAAAGTCGTCATAGACACGTGTGATGTAGACATCGAGTTGCGCTCCCGAGGAGGACGCGCCGGTAGCGTTGCCATAGTCAAATTGTCCGCCCGTGCCTCCAGCACTGCCCGGTGGCTTGCGGTTGTAGTTCATAGGGTGCGTCCTTATGTCTGGGTCTCACGGCGTCTTGATCGGTATCTTGTACCAACAACGCGAGCCCCGGATAGAGGCTCGCGCTGGTGGTTAACGGTAGATTCTTCGAAAGCTCCGGCGGAAGAAAATCCAGCGCCGTCGCAGGTAGGGCCGAGGCGGTAGACGCTTGTCCCGCCCGATCATTCGTCGTCCTGTTGACGCTTCATCTGGATGGCCGCGGCGCCAAGGATAAACATGATGACCGTAACGGGGATGACGACCTTCGCTAGGTCAGCCCCCGTCTGCCTCAGTTGGTCGGGGGCGTCGGCTTCCTCGACCACCACATCCACGTCAGTACCGCGATCAGCAGGGCCCCCAACACTAGGGGTGCTGTCGGGAAAGGAGGCATCATCCTCCGTGGTCGGCTCTACGGTCGGCTCCACCGTCGGCTCGGTGGTCGGGTCTACTGTTGGCTCCACCGTCGGCTCTACGGTCGGGTCTGCGGTCGGCTCTGCGGGGGTGACAGCTGCCTGTGGGCAGTGGGTGTTCATCGAGTCCACGAGAGCGGTGATGTCAGCCTGAGCCATCGAGAAACCGTACTTGTGGTACTTCTCTAGCACGTCAGAGGTACGGATAGCATAACGGCACTGGAAGATCGGGTCGCTGTTCGCTGGGAGCCACTGGGAAGGTCCCTTATCTGACTTTGACCCGTTGGTCGGTCCATCGACGGCCAGGAGGTTGAGCGGGTCATTGGCGAAGGCGATCATGACCTCTTTCCCACCGCGCTTAGCCAGATCGTGTCCGCCATAGGTGTAGGAGTAGCCCAGCGGAATCACGTGGTCGATCTGCACCTTGGAGGAGGTGGACTGCCCACGCTCGAAGTTGATGACCGTGGTCGAGCTGTTGTAGTAGTCGATCAGGTCGCCCGCGTAGACAGTCTTGTTCCGGCAACTAGGGATGCCCCAGCTGGCTTCCTCGATGCCTTGAACACCGTCGATCTCGTCGTTGTAGTCGATGGTGCCGGGTACGAGGTCGCGGGTGAGAATGTCGTTGCGCTGGTCGCACTTGTTGCCATCAACATCGATCCACGCCTTGCCGTAGAGGGTCGTGCGGTTGCCGGTGTACCCAGACGTGCCACCTTCGCCGACAACTTCCTTGTTTTCGTCAGTGACGGTGGCCAGGAAAGCGATCGACTGCTGTGCGTGCGCCCCGAGGTCGGCCTCAGCAATATAGTCGATCGGGTAGGCGTAGGGGTCGGTGACCGCATCCTGCGCCGCCAGCTCGGTCAGATAGCCGTCGTCGGTAGTGGCGCCTGCCGGAGAGACAAGCAGGCCGAGCGAGAAGACGGTGGTAAGGATGGCGCTTAGCTTCTTCAACATGTGTCCTTTCGTTGATGCCAACAGGCTATCGGGTTAGGGCGATATTGTCTGCGACAATCCCGACCGGGCGGTACTCCCAGTGTGGTGAGTCCAGCAAGGTGTAGTGACATTCGGCGCTAAACGGGTCATCGTCGTCTTGACCGTTGGCGATCTCAATGAACACCTCGTCGATAGCGTCGCGGGCTTCCATGTCATCGGGGTCATAATCGCGCCCCAGCTTCTCTTGGCAGAACGACTGGGGGTTGAACACGAACGAGGGGGACGGCTTGCCGTAGTGGTGGGTGGTCTCTAGACCACCAAAATAACGAACGTAGCGGGCAAAGACCGGATTGATCTTGCACGCGATCTTGCGAACGTCCTCTTTGGCGACGCCATCAGGGTTGAGGAGGTCAATAATGGGGTGGGACATAGCATGTACTCTTTTCTCGACTAAAGACGTAGGCGTGAGGCTCCAAACCCGACGTTCAAGCCGGTGCCCGAAAGCCCCAGACCTATGATAACCACCTTACATAAGGTGGGGGTGCGGGGGCAAAAGGTTAGCCGACAAGCGCCACCCCCGCAGCGAACCGGGCGGTCTGCATATCTTCACTCACGCGCTTGCCACCGGGGTTTTCTGCCGCCATCAGCGACTCATAGGTGGTGGTCAGCACCTCGTAGTTCTTCCGGTCAGGATAGACCTTGCCGGTATAGCGCGACCGGAAGCCCAGGTTGTCGTAGGCCACCTCGTTGGAGCGGTAGCCGCCTCCCAGTCTGGTCGGGCGCATGTCAGGGGCGCCCACCTGCGCTTTGCGTTCATCGATATACAGTCGCTGCATCTGGGCCAGGACAGGAACATTCGTCTCGGCCAAGTGGGTCATCTCGTGTACGGCGGTCTTGTACTCCTCGTTCGACCCGCGAGAGCCCGAGACCGCGAGCACCGATGTCCACTGTCCTCCAGTAGCGACCCGGCGCTTGCGCGGACGGCGCCAGCACCCGGCCTCTTCGTGAAACTCCCAGCCACGACCCGAAGGCTTGTCTTTGACAAACTTGACGTTGTACTGGGTCTCCTTATAGGAGGTCAGGTATCCCTCGTCGTCATATTCAAGGTCGGTGTAGCTGCGGTTGGCTGTGTTCACCAACCGCGAGTATGGGTCATCGCGGTGGATGCGTGTCCACGGCCCGACCTTGTGCTCGACCTCGTGATCTACCATCGAGTAGCTTTCGACATACTGGCGGCTTGTCCACGATCCACGTGCCTGAGTGTGGCGGATATAGGCGTGAGAATCTTCGTCCATCCACTCACGAGGGAAGACCGGGGCGATCTCGTTGACGAGGGAACTGATACGCTTGTCTGATTTTTCGGCAGCGGTGATACCGGGGCTGGTCTCACGGAACTTTCCAAGCGCGTCGGCCCAGGCGCGGGCCTTACGCTGAGACAGGTCGAGAACCTCGCTATCCATCTTCGCCGAGACCTCGCTGACCCGGTTGACAGCATCTCGCACACGTCCAACGTCTACCCCGTACCTGTCGTAGTGGTCGGCGACCTTGTTCAATGCGGTAATCGACTTCGGGTTCGACAATGTTGCCCACGAGGCGTTCTCGCTGACGCCTCGCAGTGATGACCAAACCTCTTCGTTGCTACTCAGGGCGTCGATGAGAGCCTTCGACTCACGCTCGATCGTGTCGGCGTGCTTGTCATGGAGGCGGCGTTCTTCATCATCGAACATGTCGAAACCGGCCCGGTCGAGCATGATGTCCCCGGTGTTTTCCACCACGTCGAGGTAGTGGCGACGCTGATCGTCTGTGGCGACGTGGCTCCCGGCCATGTGGAGGACAGGGCGAACCTGATCGACAAATTCGTGTACCTCATCATCGCTCGCGCTCGCATCGGGAACAACAATCTGGCCGTCAAGAAGCTGGCTGACGATATAGCGATCAGTGTCGGGGTAGTGACCAAAACGAGAGAGCAGGTCAGCCTGAATCTCTCCGAGATCGGCTCCCGCAGTCATCCCGTTGCCCGGCTTGAAGTCGTATTCTCCGCCAGTGCTCGCCGGTGCTCCGGGAGGCTTACGAAAAGGGTTGGTAATCATCTGTGTCCTTCCTTGGCTCGCCTCTTATCTTGTACCCGGCGCCCTGCGTTAAACCAAGGTTCGATAGAGACTGGGGTGCAAAACAAGGCCGCCCCGCGCTAGCCAATGAAAGGAAGTTAAACTTGGCGCTCGCGGGGCGGCGGGGGAGCAGCGGGGGTACGGACCCGCTACGCAGAAGTGTATCACCGATGTCCGGCGCCGAACATCATGCGGGTCAACCTCGCGGGCAAAGCCGGGGCACTCGGTGCCACGTGACAAGAACGCCCCGCGTCAGGCCAAGCAGGGAGGAAACTTGGTCTAACGCGGGGCGGTCGTGGTGTGGCAGGAGGATGTGGCAGGAGGAGACCCGCTACCAAGAGTTTAGCACCTTGTAGGCGCTGGGGTGTTAACCAACGTCCAAGTAGGTGTCATGACGGAACTGGTCTGTTTTCTCCCGAGCTGCATCATCGCGGTAGGCGTCGTTTGGCTCCAGCACGGTGACCCACACCGGGATAGAGCGCTGCTCGGCACGCAACACACAGTCGGCGGCAGCCGGGGTGCTGGCGAGTGTACCCATCGGGAAGGCCAGGCACAGGTCGGCGCCCAGATCGACCATCTCGGCGTTGCGCAGCGGTCCAGCACGGCGGCCAAAGCTGCGCCAGTTAGCCTCGTGTTCTTCGGTGGTGTACCCGAGTTCCTGGGCGTAGGAAGCCACCACCCGGTCAGCACCGGCAGAATTGCCGTGGACAAAAATGATGCGTCCACCAACCTCCTCGATCGCCCGATCAACAACGTCGTAGACGGCGTTGTCCTCGGTAACAAAGCGCGACCCGCACACGATGATGCGTGGACGGGAGGCGTAGTCACTGTGCCTGGCCATGTCCACGTCGAGGGCGAACAGGCGCCCCACCAGACGCGAGGTGAGCGGGGTTGGCGGCCACGTGTCGATCACCAGCATGACGGCGCGATGAATGTCTCCGTGGTCGAGCATATCGGCCACGGCTTCTCTTGCAGCGCCGGGAATGTCCTTAGACCCGACAAGATGGCCTCGGCGGATGTTCTCAACGAGGCTGGCGATCTCGCGTTGGATGTCCACCTTTTTCGTCCTCGGTTGTCTCCTGCACCGTGCGGGCTTGTCTCGCCCAGTTTTGAAGATTCTGGAACGGGACATCGAGCACAGTGGCGATATCTTTCCACGACGCGTCCGGCACGTCATTTTTCTGCCGGGCAAGATCAACGATAGCGCCATGAACCAGCGGGGTCAGCGCGGCGATGATCTGCGCCTGTGCAATAATGTCCTGCTTCGACTGCGCCGTCCTCTGCAAGATTCTCATGTCGGTGGCGGACACATAGTCGAACAGCTTCGCCATCGGGTCAGGGTTGTCTGCCCAAGCTCCCACCCATGATTTAGCCATGGAAGGGTCCTGCATAGTCATCGGGCCCGACTTCGCGTTCAGTGATCGGATCGATAAGGATGTCCTCCCCGGTCTCCGGGTCAACCGTCCAGATGATCTCGTTCCCGGTGTTTTCGTCGTACAGCTTCATGGTGTCACCTCACCTCCGGGTAGATGGGACCTTCCCTCTACACTTTTATGTGTACCCTCCATGCTACGACAACCACCTGACACGTGTCAACAACTGAACACCCCCGCCTCAGCGAGACGGGGGTGTTCAGTTAGCGGTGGAAAGGTTACCGCGTCATGTCCTGTCGGCGTTTAGCAACAGCCGCGCCACCACCAAGCAGGGTGGTCGCCATTGCCAGACCGGCAAGCCCAATCATGGACCCTGCTCCAGTCTTGCGCAGGACTTCAGTAACCGGGGGTGCCGGAACCTTGCCGTGCCACAGGTCGGAGTCGTCAACCACCGTATCGGTGTAGATCGACTGACCCGTCACATCGACATTGTTGGCATGGTCAGTACCCGCCTGAACACCGGACAAGACGCCCTCACAGGACACGGTTTCACCCATGCCCAAAACGAGGCCATCAAGGTCGGTCTCACACTGGATATCGGTGACCGTGCCGGTTCCGTCGATCGTCTGGTCAACAAGGGTGATGTTCTTGAGCGGAACGTTGCCCGTGTTGGTGATCTCGAAGCCGATCATGGTCTGCGCACCTGCGGTGAGCGTCAGCGACTCATCGGCGCTGTCGCGGTCGCCCGCATCCATGCCGGAGGCAACGTCGAACTTCTCAACCGTGATCGACGGGTCCTCAGGAGTGTGCGTGGTGACCTTGTTGGTCACCCGCTCAACGTCGTTGTGGGTTTCGGTGAACTCATTGTCCACCGTACCCGGACGCAGACGCTCCATCTGGACATAGGCGCTAAAGCCGCCCTCGATATCGAGACGGGTGTTCAGGACATCGAGGTAAGCCTCGCCCACCGTGAGGGTGAGAACGCCGTCAGCCTCGGTCACCGTAAAGGCGCCGGGCATCGCAGCTTCACCCTCGCCACTGCGGTCAAGGACATCACCGGCGGAGGCCACAAGGGTCTCCCCGTCGTAGAGGTCGCGCGAGGCTGTCACCAGCCACTGGCCGGTGTAGGCGTCATAGACCTCATCGAAGTCATCGACGATCTCCCACGCGGTCGAGCCATAGGCACGGTCGGCAGGCAGGACAGACGAGTTCAACTGGTAGTTGAAGGTGGAGTAGAGCTCGATCTCAGCTCCATCGACCGACTCACCCGCAACGTCGATAACGACATCCTTGGTCGGGTTAATCTCGACCAGCGGGTTGTAGACGGTACGGGTCTGCTTGGGCGTGTTTTCAAGAATCTGGTGGGCGGTGTTCTTGATGACGTACTGATCGACTTCCTTGATGACCTCGGTATCGAGGATCACCCAGTACTGGTGACCAAGAAGCGACTGGTCAATCAGCGGATCGTTCAGCGGGTCAATGTCTGCCCGAGCGTATGCGTCGAGGTCTTCCGGCTGTTCGCCATCCACGTGCTTGGCAAAGATGTAAGCCACACCGTTGCTGATCTGGATATTGAACATCTCGGTGACATCTTCACCCGTCTCCTTGTTGATGACGGAAATGTTTTCCACATCAAGCTGGAGGTACTCGTGATCGTAGTCGTCGATCATACCGAGCTTGTGAACCGGATAGGCCAGTTCATCGGGGCTGACGGAGGCGTCCATCGTCAGGCGGTAACGGATGATGTCGCCGAGGGTCACGGTCTTGCCGTCGATATCGACGTTATCGGTGTTGAGGTCTTCCTTGTCAGGATTGAAACCGGGGATACGGACACCAGGGATATTGGTCGCGGTCTCGGTCTCGTTAATGACCTCGGTCGCCTGGTTGGTCAGCGTGTACCCGTCTTCAACGTCCGCGTTGACCATGCCGCTAAAGGAGAGGGTCAGCCAGCCGTTAGGCGAGCCGCCTGCCAGATTCTCGGCAATCCACTCGTCGGTGAACTCAATCGTGAACGAGGTCGCCTCGTCATCCCACGTCAGCGTGTACTGATCGGTCGGAATGACTGCATCGGTGCGGCTGTCGGTCAGCGTGACCGACTCCTTGTTCGGGATAAACATCGGGTCGTAGTTATCGACCACAGCAAAGCGGTCGATATCGTAGGAACGCTCCACCGGAATCTCGGTGTCGATGTCGATGCGGTAGTCGATTGCCTGACCGGGCAGGACCTGACGATCGTCAATCGACGATTCGTCTCCACCCTGGGTCGGGGAGGACACAACATCCTTGGCCGGGTCCGGGGTCAGCGTGGAAGCGTGCCACGGGTCATCGTCGGTCACAGCCTGGCCGTCGAGAACCGAATGTCCGGTCACGGTCGCGAGGTTCGCGTGAGTCGAACGTTCCTCGACACCAGACAGCGTGCCCGTACACGAGATACTCTCGTCGGGCGCCAGCGTCAGACCGTCAAGGTCGGTCTCACACTGGGTAACGGTGACCGTGCCGGTGCCGTCAGTGGTCAGGTCGGTCAGCGAGATGTTCTCCAGCTCAATGTTGCCGGTATTGCGGATATCGAAACCAATTTCGAGGTCCTTACCCGCCTCAATGCTGAGCGCTGCGCCAGCGCTGTCGCGGTCACCCGCCGGGAAACCGGAGAGCACGTCGTACTTTTCAAGGCTGATCGACGGCTTGTGCGGGACGCGGCCATGCCACGGGTCAGTGTCGGAAACCTTGGTGCCATCGACAGCCGACTCGCCTGTTGCGGTGGCCGTGTTGGCGTGAGAGCTTCCGACCTCAACGCCAGAGAGCACGCCCTGACAGTCCATGGACTTACCCGGCTCAAGGGTGGTGCCCGGACACGTCAGACCAGTGACCTCGCCAGACCCCGTTGTGGTCTTATCGGCCACGGTGACGTTGTTAAGCGCCACGTCGCCGACGTTCGTCACGCGGAAGGTGATCCCGACATCTTGCCCAGCCTCGATCTCTAGCGCCGCGTCAGCACTATCGCGGTCACCTGCCGGGAAACCGGAGGGCGCGTCGTACTTTTCAAGGCTGATCGCCGGGTTGTTGGGCTGGAAGTTGAGGGTGACAGGTTCATACTCGTTCATCGCCACACAGACCACGCGAGGACGGTCGCCAATATTAGCGAACTGGGTGTCGAACTCGCCGCGGATAGCCTGAACGCTGGCAGAGTCGTAGTCGCCCGTCAGACTGCGCAGAGGCCACACACCAGAGTCGAAGTTCGACCTCATTGCCGAGCTGTAGCCAAGCGAATGTCCGGTGGGGTTACCAGTTGGCTTATCACCGTAGACATAGGTCAGGCCGACCACACGCGCCCGCTTGGGGGCTTCTGGGTAGTCGGCAGAATGGCGAGAGATCGCCTGTTTCATCGCGTCGCCACAGACTTTGAAGATGACATCTTCGCCGTAGCCGTCGATGACGCCTGCTGGGTGGAGGTTGTGGCCGGTCGCGGCATAAATCTGATTGAGGAAGTAGCGGGTGGAGTTATCGCCCCACCCCTGGATGGGATTACCGTCAACGGTAGCTTGGGCGTCGTCCCTGACGAGGCCGGTGTAGCGGATATTGCCGATCGCGGCACCGCCACCGCCGCCCGAGTCAGAGCCACCGCCGACAGCGGCCTGTGCGTGCTGATATGTCGGGGCAGGTCCGCCAGCGATGGCGCCTACCCCGAGGAGGGCGAGCGCTGAGAAGGCGAGCGCACCTCGGCGCAGCTTATCCTTGATACTCACAAAATTATCCTTTCCGTGCGAGTAATGATGTCACCGAGTGTACACGACAAAAGGGGAGGACAACGAGGATGTGTGTCAGTTAGCCGAGGGATGTTCGTCACCGAGGCGATGCCGGTTAGTACTCGACACCGCTTTCGAGCATCCTGGCATACACTCCGGCGACCTCTTGGAGGGCGGGTAGCGGGAGATCGCAGATGTATTTGTACCAGTGGCGAGGCTGTGGCCACGGGAAGACATCATCGATATCGCGCTGGTTCAGTGGCTTCCATCGGTGGGTCTCGTAGGCGTAATCAATATCGAGCAAGAAAGGCTCGCTCGTTCCGCAGATCGAATGGGTAGCGAGGACTTCTTCGCGGATTTTCCCGCACCCGTAACACATGGCCTGATCGCTGGTCAGCGCCGGGGTAATAGAGTAATTGGAAGCTGCGAAAATCACCCGGTCGGGTATCTTAATCTGTCTCGCGCGTTCCTCGATCGTGTCTTTGACCCGAGCCAACGCATGTGGCTTGCACCGCTGGAGGTAGGGCACCCACGGAGGAATAATTGTCCCGCCAAAAAAGCGGGTCAGCTCAGAGACAGTCAGTAGTTGTTGCGGGTCTTTGTCCACGGCTCGCCTCGTCAGTCTTTTCAGCGTAGCCAAACTCAGCGGCGGCTCGGCGCCCGGCGCGTATCGAGTTCTGGCCACAAGTGTTCTCCAATGTCGGGTCTATCTGTGTGACACCGTAGCCTATGCCGGGCGAGGGCGTCAACTGGTTTACACACTGCTTGCCAGACGCAGACGGCTGACAACAGTGTTCTTCTTCCCGTCGAACATGTCGTGGTCTTTAATCACGCCGGAGGTTGCGGTCAGGACCTGGCCTTTGCGGAAGTCTCGGGAGCCGGAGGCAAACCACGTGATCTGCCGGTTGGCGTCGTCGAGCATCGAGACAATCGTCGTCATGCCCCACATCGTCGAATGGCGCAAGGTGCGCTGAACCGTGAAGGTGGTCCCATTGGCGATCTTGTCGCCGGGGCTACCTCGCCAGTCGTCGTTGATCGACGCACGCGCCTGCTCGCGTCTACGTTTTTCTTGGTCACGCCAAAAGGCCACCGGGGCATAGGCGAGAAGGCCGAGTACCCGCGCCTTGGACTCGGGGGTGACCAGCGGGCCGTAGTCGGACTGCGG
>ERZ1032857.62-NODE-62-length-11696-cov-8.349798_pt1 | contig 11696 bp, 11 predicted proteins | sample MGYA00516688_ERZ1032857 | MGnify/ENA primary metagenome ERZ1032857 (study PRJEB33719, sample SAMN04262500) | wastewater metagenome | biome: rural village; feature: composting latrine chamber; material: composting feces with ash | place: El Salvador | collected...
CACGCCCCCGCCGGGGGGCTGAGGAGCAGTCGGCCCGGGGCGGCGGTTGGGGTGACCGGATGAGGGCAACATACACTGGTTACCCATCACACGTCGTCTGAGCCAGGAAGGCCTATTCGTGAGCGAGTCGAGCGAGAACACCACCGGAACCGCACGCGTCAAGCGGGGCATGGCCGAGATGCTCAAGGGTGGCGTCATCATGGACGTCGTCACCGCCGAACAGGCCAAGATCGCCGAGGACGCCGGAGCGGTCGCCGTCATGGCCCTCGAGCGAGTTCCCGCCGACATCCGCGCCCAGGGCGGGGTCGCCAGGATGAGCGATCCCGACCTGATCGACGGCATCATCGAGGCCGTGTCCATCCCGGTCATGGCCAAGGCCCGCATCGGCCATTTCGTCGAGGCCCAGATCCTCCAGTCCCTCGGGGTGGACTTCGTCGACGAATCCGAGGTGCTGACCCCGGCCGACTACACCAACCACATCGACAAGTTCAGCTTCGACGTGCCGTTCGTCTGTGGCGCCACCAACCTCGGCGAGGCACTGCGCCGCATCACCGAGGGTGCGGCGATGATCCGCTCCAAGGGCGAGGCCGGCACCGGTGACGTCTCCAACGCGACCACCCACATGCGTCAGATCCGTCAGCAGATCCGTGCACTGTCGAGCCTGCCGTCCGACGAGCTGTATGTCGCGGCCAAGGAGCTCCAGGCTCCGTACGACCTCGTCAAGGAGGTCGCGCAGACCGGAAAGCTGCCCGTGGTCCTGTTCACCGCCGGTGGCATCGCCACCCCGGCCGACGCCGCGATGATGATGCAGCTCGGCGCCGAGGGCGTGTTCGTGGGCTCGGGCATCTTCAAGTCCGGCAACCCGTCGGAGCGCGCCAAGGCGATCGTCAAGGCCACCACGTTCCACGACGACCCGGAGATGCTCGCGAACATCTCCCGCGGGCTCGGCGAGGCCATGGTCGGCATCAACGTCGACGACATCCCGGAGCCGCACCGCCTCGCCGAGCGCGGCTGGTGATCCGGGGCGGGGCGCCGTCCGCAGAGGACGTGACGCCCCGCCCGGTGTCACCGCGAGAATCCGCCCGCCCGGACCCCACCGACTCGCCGTCGGGGTCCGGGCGGGCTCTGTTGTCGGGCCGCGCGCGCGGCATCGCTACGATCGGACTATGAACGCACACTCCGACCGGGGTCGGTGACCCGCGATGGCCAAGATCGAGGACATCCTCGACATTGAACGATTGGACCGTGACCTCTACCGCGGGGCCGCGATCAGTACCCACCTCCAGCGAACCTTCGGCGGCCAGGTGGCCGGCCAGACGCTGACCGCGGCGGTCCGGACGGTGGACGACGACAAGCACGTCCACTCGCTGCACGGCTACTTCATCCGCCCAGGTATCCCCGACGTTCCCACGATCTTCCAGGTGGACCGGCTGCGCGACGGCCGCAGTTTCGCGACCCGGCGTGTCACGGCGATCCAGGAGGGCGAAGCGATCTTCTCCATGTCCGCCTCGTTCCACCTGATCGGACAGGACGGTATCGAGCACCAGGATTCGATGCCCCGGGTGATCAATCCCGAGGAGATCGCCGTACCGACCTATGAGGATCTGGACGAGACGCACCGGGTGTTCATCGACGAGTGGGCCCAGTGGGACATCCGGATCGTGCCCAGGGACCGGCTCGAGACGCTCTCCTCGCTGGCCGCGCAGCAGCGGGTGTGGTTCCGGTGTGTCGACACGCTGCCCGACGATCCCAATTTCCACGTCTGCACGCTCGCCTACATGTCCGACATGACGTTGCTGGGTTCGGCGAAGATCCCGCACCCCGACGAGCCGACACAGGACGCCTCACTCGACCACGCGATGTGGTTCATGCGGCCGTTCCGCGCGGACGACTGGCTGCTGTACGACCAGACGTCGCCGTCGGCGTCCGCGGGACGGACCCTCACCCAGGGCCGCATCTTCAACCGTGCCGGTCAGCTCGTGGCGGCCGTGACCCAGGAGGGCCTGTCCCGGCGGCTGCGTCCGGGGGCACAGTCGTTCCCGCTGGACCTCACCGGGGCGGACGAGCACACCGAGTCGGCGACCGGCCGGTGAGCCGGCCGGCCCCCACGATCGGAGTCCTCGCCCTCCAGGGTGACGTACTCGAACACCTACGACACCTGGAGGAGGCCGGGGCGCGTGCCATCCGCGTGCGTCGTCGGTCGGAACTCGACGCCGTCGACGGACTCGTGCTGCCCGGCGGGGAGTCCACGGCGATGAGCCGGCTGCTCGACGTGTACGACATGTACGACCCCGTGGCCGAACGAATCTCTTCGGGGATGCCCGTCTTCGGTTCGTGCGCGGGCATGATCCTGCTCGCCACGGACGTGCTCGACACGCGCGCCGACGCCACCTGGTTCTCCGCGATCGACATGACGGTCCGACGTAACGCCTTCGGAAGGCAGGTGGATTCCTTCGAGACCGACCTCGTCGTCGACCCTCTCGGACCCGAACCACTGCGCACGGTGTTCATCCGCGCACCGTGGGTCGAGACCGTCGGCCCCGAGGTGGAGGTGCTCGCCAGGGTCCGCGCGTCCGACGGCCGCGACCACGTGGTCGCGGTGCGGCAGGGCGACGCCCTGGCGACGTCCTTCCACCCCGAGGTGACCACTGACGTTCGGGTGCACCGATACTTCCTCGACATGGTTCGCGCCGCGACCTCGTAGACTGGGCGGTCAGCGAGACCTCGCGCCGGGATACGCACGCTGCGCTTCCCGGACCCAGACACACCCCCGGAGGGCGGAAAAACACATGGCAGGCCATTCCAAGTGGGCCACCACCAAGCACAAGAAGGCGGCTATCGACGCCAAGCGCGGCAAGCTCTTCGCCAAGCTGGTCAAGAACATCGAGGTGGCAGCCCGCACCGGCGGGGGCGACCCGGCCGGTAACCCCACGCTCTTCGACGCCATCCAGAAGGCCAAGAAGAATTCTGTCCCCGCGGACAACGTCGAGCGGGCGCGGAAGCGCGGTGCCGGCGAGGAGGCTGGCGGCGCCGAGTGGGAGACCATCATGTACGAGGGCTACGGCCCGAACGGCGTGGCCCTGCTGATCGAGTGTCTGACCGACAACCGCAACCGCGCGGCCAGTGAGGTGCGCGTCGCGATGACTCGTAACGGCGGCAATCTCGCCGACCCTGGGTCGGTGGCGTACATGTTCGCCCGCAAGGGCGAGATCGTGCTGGACAAGGGGGAGCTCACCGAGGACGACGTCCTCATGGCGGTTCTCGACGCCGGCGCGGAGGAGGTCAATGACCTCGGTGAGCAGTTCGAGGTGGTCTGCGAGCCCACCGACCTGGTCCAGGTGCGCAGTGCGCTCCAGGAGGCCGGGATCGACTACGAGTCGGCGGAGTCCGGTTTCCGCGCCTCGGTCGAGGTGACCGTCGATGCCGACGGCGCGAGCAAGGTGTTCGCACTCATCGACGCGCTCGAGGACTCGGACGACGTCCAGAACGTCTACTCGAACATCGACGTACCCGACGACGTGCTCGCCGCGCTCGACGCCTGACGGTCAGACCACTGGTAGAGTCTCGAACGTAGGTTCTACCAGCGTCCGGCGAGAGGTCGTTATGCGTGTCATGGGTGTGGACCCGGGTTTGACCCGTTGCGGGCTCGCCTTGATCGAGACCGCGCCGGGACGCTCCGTCGTGGCATTGGATGTCGACGTGGTGCGCACCACCGCCGAGGAGCCGTTGGAACGTCGGCTTCGCGCGGTGCATGCCGTTGCCGACGAATGGATGGGTATCCACGGTCCGGACGTCGTGGCGATCGAGCGCGTCTTCGCCCAGAACCAGGTCTCCACGGCCATGGGCACGGCCCAGGCGGCCGGGGTCGTCGCGCTCGCCGCCGCCTACCGTGACATCCCGGTCGCCTTCCACACCCCGTCCGAGGTCAAAGCGGCGATCACCGGTAGCGGACGAGCGGACAAGAAGCAGATGACGCTCATGATCACCCGGATCCTGGGGCTGCAGAAGCCGCCGAGTCCGGCGGATGCCGCGGACGCGCTCGCCCTGGCCGTGTGTCACAGCTGGCGGGCCCCTATGCAGGGACGTGTCGCCTCGCACAGTGCCGAAGTCGCCCGTACGCGAGCGGGGTTCGAGGCCAAGGTCGCGGCGGCGCGTGCCGCCGTCGACTCCAGGGGTGTGCGGGGTGGCAGTGCCGCCGCGGACCAGGAACGTGCCCGGGCAGCCGCCCGGGGGATGGCTCGAACGAAGGGAGTGCGCTGGTGATCGCGTCTATCCGCGGGGTCGTGGCGGAGATCGGGCTGGACCGCTGCGTGGTGGAGACCGGGGGCGTCGGAGTGCTGGTGCACACCACCCCGGCTGCGCTCGCGGGCCTGCGGCGTGGTTCGGAGGGGATGCTCCACACCGAGCTCGTCGTGCGGGAGGATTCCATGACCCTCTACGGTTTCGATTCGGTGGAGGCCCGGCGGCTCTTCCTCAAGGTTCAGACAGTGTCCGGCGTCGGGCCCCGTCTGGCGCTCGCGATCCTTGCCACCCTCGAACCGAACGAGCTGATCCGGGCACTCGGAACCGGCGACGTCAAGTCGTTGACCAGGGTCCCCGGCGTGGGTAAGCGCACCGCGGAGCGGATGGTGCTCGAACTCAAGGACAAGGTGGGACCGATCGCCGGTGACAGCGCGGACGCGACCGCCGAAGTCACGCCCACCGCGCCCGCAGCCACCGAGGTCGCCGAGGCACTCGAGGGATTGGGGTTCTCTGCAGCGGAGGCCGAGAAGACCGCCGCCGCCGTGCTCGCGTCGGATCCGGGGCTCGGCGCTGCTGAAGCACTCCGTCTGGCGCTCAAGTCGCTCGGGAAGCGCTGATGGCGGATCCGTACCTCGATCCGGGCGAGGGCGCAGACGGCGAATTGTCTGCGTCGCTGACCCCGTTCGACTCGGACGTCGAGGGGGCGCTACGGCCGCGGAACCTCGGCGAGTTCATCGGTCAGGAGACCGTTCGAGAGCAGCTCGACCTGGTCCTGACCGCCGCCACCCGGCGAGGGGTTGTTCCCGACCACCTCCTCTTCTCCGGCCCTCCCGGCCTGGGAAAGACCAGCCTGGCGATGATCGTGGCCGCCGAACTCGGCGGCTCGCTCCGCATCACATCCGGACCTGCTCTCGAGCGGCCCGGCGACCTCGCGGCGATGCTCTCGAACCTGATCGAGGGCGACGTCCTGTTCATCGACGAAATCCACCGCATCGCCCGACCGGCCGAGGAGATGCTGTACCTCGCGATGGAGGACTTCCGGATCGACATCATGGTGGGCAAGGGGCCTGGCGCCACCTCGATCCCACTCGAGATCGCCCCGTTCACTCTCGTCGGAGCCACCACCAGATCAGGTGCGCTGACCGGCCCGCTACGGGACCGGTTCGGGTTCACGGCGCTCATGGACTTCTACGCGGACCAGGATCTGGCGCGAATTGTCACCAGAGCTGCGGATATCCTCGCGATTCCCGTGGATCCCGACGCCGCACTCGAGATCGCCGGGAGGTCCCGGGGTACGCCCCGGATAGCCAATCGGCTGCTCAGGCGCGTTCGGGATTTTGCCGAGGTGCGCGCCGACGGTCATATCACCGTCCCCGTGGCGCGAGCGGCTCTCGAGGTCTACGAGGTCGACGAACTCGGGCTGGACAGGCTCGACCGCGCGGTGCTCCGGGCGCTACTGGTGCAGCATGAAGGGGGCCCGGTCGGTCTGAGCACGCTGGCTGTCGCCGTGGGGGAGGAGGCCAACACCCTCGAGGAAGTGTGCGAGCCCTTCCTCGTCCGTGCCGGGCTCCTCGCCCGGACGCCTCGGGGCCGGGTCGCCACCCCTGCAGCCTGGGAGCACATGGGTCTCCCACGGCCGCAGCAACGGTCAGGCGAGCCGATGTTGCCCGTCGAGATCGACGGGGGACCCGACGCCGTACGCTGAGCCGGGGGCTGGCATCCTCGGACGAGACCGTCCGTCACCCGGACCAGAACAAGGGCCTGCAGCCGCGCCGAGGCCACACCAGGAGGACCCACATGGGACTAGAACTGCTTCTGCCGCTGATGATCATCGTGCTGATCGTGCTGATGTTCCTGCAGAGCTCCAAACAGCGTAAGGCGGTGAAGGCTCTCCGGGATATGCAGGACTCACTGGCAGTCGGGGACAAGGTGCTCACCACATCCGGAGTCCACGCCACGATCGTGTCGATCGGCGAGGAGACCCTCGGACTCGAGATCGCGCCCGGCGTGCGTACCCAGTGGGACCGTCGGGTCATCCGCGAGAAGCTCGACACGGACACCACCCCCGGGACCGAGTCCGGCTCCGACACCTCGGGGTCTCTCTAGAGCGCTGCCCGGCAGTAGGGTGGTAGGGCCGTCCAGTCGGAGGCCCCAGACGTAACAAAGCGAGGAAGTTCCCCGTGACACCAGCTCGTTCCCGGCCCGCGGACGCGAGACCACAGCCATGGAGATTGCTGTTCAGCTTCTTCCTGGTGCTCTTCATCATCTTCATGGGTGCTTATGCGGTCGCGGACCGGGGGCTCACTCCGAAACTGGGGATCGACCTCCAGGGCGGCACGCGTGTCACACTGATCCCCAAAGGACAGCCCGCAGAAGAGGACCTGCAGCTCGCGCAGGAGATCATCCGCGACCGCGTAGACGGCCTCGGCGTGGCCGGCACCACCGTGGTGGTCGAGGGCAGCAATATCGTTCTCACCGTCCCCGGAGAGGATTCGAGCCAGGCCCGGGATCTCGGCACCACCTCGCAGCTCACGATCCGCCCTGTACTCCAGACGCAGCCCGTGGCCGAGGGCGACCTCGAGCCGGTGGACGCCGCCAAAGGCGACCGGGAAGCCGTGGCCCAGGAGGTCGCCGAGGCGCGAGAGGCCAGACAGGGCGACCCCCAGCAGCTGACGGAGGCACTCGCGAGCTTCCGCTGCCCGGAACGCGATGTCCTCGCTGGTTTCGATGATCCGTCGCAGGCCCTGATCGCCTGCGGTGAGGGCGCCAAGTACGTTCTGGGACCTGTCCCGCTGCTCATCGGTGAGCCCGAGGACGGCGTCCGCCTGGACGGGCAGCAGATCGTCAAGGACTCCGTCAGCTCCGGCTTCAACCAGCAGGCGGCGAAGAACGAGGTCTCCTTCCGGTTCAATGCCGGGCCGGGTGAACAGGGGAGCGCTACCTGGTCGCAGTTGACCCAGGAGAACCTGCAGCGCCAGATCGCGATACTCCTCGACGGGTCTGTGATCAGCGCACCAGTGGTCCAAGGAGTGACGCCTGTCGGCTCCGCCACCTCGATCACGGGTGATTTCTCTCAGGATGAGGCGGCCACCCTCGCGGGCAACCTCCGCTACGGCGCGCTGCCGATCTCGTTCGAGGACCCGAACGTGGATAACGTCCCGGCGTCTCTCGGGCTCGCCTCGCTCGAGGCGGGCATCCTCGCCGGGGCGATTGGTTTCCTCCTGGTTCTCATCTACTCGGTCGTGTTCTACCGTCTGATCGGCGTGCTGGCGTTCGTCTCGCTCGTGCTGTCGTTCGTGCTGACGTACGGAATGCTGGTGTTCCTCGGATACACCGTCGACTACAGCCTCGACCTGGCCGGCATCGCCGGCCTGGTGATCGGCATTGGCATGACGGCCGATTCCTATGTCGTGTTCTTCGAGCGGATCAAGGACGAGCTACGCGACGGGCACAGATTCAGATCCGCGGTTCCCCGGGCGTGGAAGAGCGCGAGCCGAACGATCGTCACCGGCAACATGGTCAGCTTCATCGGTGCCGTGGTGCTGTATCTACTCGCGAGTGGCGAGGTTCGCGGCTTCGCGTTCACACTCGGCCTGTCGACCGTCATGGACGTGTTCGTCGCCTTCACCGTGACCTGGCCGCTCGTCTACATCGCCTCCACCAAGGATGTCTTCGCCAAGCCCTGGGCCAACGGAATGGGCCGCATGGCGAACCTCCAGGCTGCCGCCGCCGAACGCCGACGCATCGAGCGACGTGAGGAGAAGGCGGCTGAACAGGCCCGCGAGCGGGGCGTCACCGCCACCATCCGGGGCCCGGGAGGCGCTACGGCGCCCCAGCCCACGACCCGACCCGGTACCAATGAGGAGGAGGGCCGATGAGCACGCCCACCGCAGTCACCTCTGGCAGCGGCGCATCGACCCCGGAGGGGTCGAAACGCACTCTGTTCACGCGTTTGTACACAGGTACCGGTGCCTTTGCGATCGTCGCGAACCGCCGCAAGTACTACGTGCTCACACTGGTGATCGTCGCCGTCTGCCTCGCCAGCATTCTGCTGCGCGGGTTCAGCTTCGGGATCGACTTCACAGGTGGCACCAAACTCACGATGCCCGCCGGCGACGTGGACAAGGACCGGGTCGCCGCGGTGATCGAGGAATCGGTCGGCGAAGAACCCCAGATGGTTCAGATCGTGGGCACGGGCGATGCACGGATCGTCGAGGTCGAGACACGCTTCCTCACCACTGACGAGATCGTCGCGGCCAAGACTGCGATGTTCGAGGAGTTCCAGCCGGTCGCGGCCTCCGGAGAGGTGTCCATCCAGGCGATCGGAGACTCGGCGCGAAGCGAGAGCTGGGGCGGTCAGGTCACCAAGAAGGCGTTGATCGCGCTGGGCGTCTTTCTCGTGATCGTCTTCGGATACATCGCGGTCCGCTTCGAGTGGCAGATGTCTACCGCCGCTATCGTCGCGCTACTGTTCGACGTGATCGTCACCGCCGGCATCTACTCGATCGTCGGCTTCGAGGTCACACCTGCAACCGTGATCGGTCTCCTGACGATTCTGGGCTTCTCCCTGTATGACACCGTGATCGTTTTCGACAAAGTCGAGGAGAACACCAGAGGACTCAGACACACGGCGAGCCACACCTATGCCGAAGAGGCGAACCTGGGCGTCAACCAGACGCTGATGCGCTCGATACACACAACGGTCATCGGCATCCTGCCGCTTCTGTCGCTGATCGTGATCGCGGTGTGGCTCCTCGGAGTGGGCACACTCATGGATCTGGCCATCGTCCAGATGGTCGGCATCATCACCGGAACGTTCTCCTCGGTGTTCCTGGCCACCCCGCTTCTGGTCTCGCTCAAGGAACGCGACCCGGATATCAAACGCCAGACCGAGAAGGTGCTGGCCCGACGCGAGAAGGCCGAGGCCACCGCATGAATCAGTCCTCGTCGGTCACAGTCTCCCCGGCGATAAGCTCGTCGGTGGAGCGCCTCATGCGGCGCGTGGAGGACTTCCCCTCCGCCGGGGTGCAGTTCTGCGACCTCACCCCGGTGCTCGCCGATCCGGACGGCTTCGACGCGGTCGTCCACGGGCTGGTCGCCGGACATGAAGTCGGGTCCGTCGACTATGTCGCGGGACTGGATGCCCGGGGCTTCCTCCTGGCCGGCGCCGTGGCCGTACGGCTGCACACCGGTGTGCTCGCGATCCGCAAGGCGGGCAAGCTCCCACCTCCGGTGCACTCACGCTCCTACGAGCTCGAATACGGAGCGGCCACTCTGGAACTCCCCGCTGACGGGCTGGACCTGCGGGGTAAGCGGGTACTGGTCGTGGACGACGTACTCGCAACCGGCGGGACCCTGGGTGCGGCCGTCGGCCTGCTCGGTGACTGTGGCGCGATCGTCGCGGGCTTGTCCGTCGTTCTCGAGGTCCCCGGCCTCGGGGGGCGGGATAGACTTGCCGGTACACCGCTGACCTGCCTGACAGTCGCGTGACCCCCGGCCGCTGACAGCGGCTCGATCCCCAGGGAGGAGCCGAGCATGACGCAACGACCGAATCCCGCCGGGCATCCGGGGGGAGGGACGCCCGACGGACCCGCCGGCCAGCCCCAACCCACCACACAACCACTGCCGGTGATCCCGGGGACGAGACCATCCGCGGGGCGGCGGGTGCGGTCTCGGTGGGCCAGGCGCCTGACATCGGGGCTGACCGTCACCTCGCCCCCGGCGGTCCTCGAGCCGCTCGTCCGTGTCCATCGCATCCACCATCCCAAAGCGGACGTGGGTCTGCTCGCACGCGCGTACGCCCTTGCCGAGAGGCAACACGAGGGTGTGTACCGCAAGTCCGGCGACCCGTACATCACCCACCCGCTCGCCGTGGCGACCATCTGTGCGGAGATGGGCATGGACACCACGACCCTGGTCGCGGCTCTCCTCCACGACACCGTGGAGGACACCGACTATTCGTTGGAGCAGCTGTCCACCGATTTCGGCGGCGAGGTGGCGCACCTGGTCGACGGCGTGACCAAACTGGACAAGGTCGACTTCGGGGAAGCGGCCGAGGCCGAGACCATCCGCAAGATGATCATCGCGATGGCGCACGACCCCCGGGTCCTCGTGATCAAGGTCGCTGACCGTCTCCACAACATGCGGACCATGCGCTTCCTGCCGCCAGAGAAGCAGGCCAAGAAGGCTCGCGAGACCCTCGAGGTGATCGCGCCCCTGGCACACCGACTGGGGATGGCCACCATCAAGTGGGAACTCGAGGACCTGGCGTTCGCGATCCTCGAGCCGAAGAAGTATCAGGAGATCGTGCGTCTCGTCGCAGACCGCGCACCGAGCCGGGACGTCTATCTGGGCACGGTCACCGGCCGGGTCAACGCCGAACTGGAGAAGGCCCACATCCAGGCGACCGTCGAGGGGCGCCCCAAACACTACTGGTCGATCTATCAGAAGATGATCGTCCGGGGCCGTGAGTTCGACGAGATCCACGACCTGGTAGGTATCCGGGTGCTGTGCGAGGACGTACGCGACTGTTATGCGGCGATCGGCGTGGTGCACTCGACCTGGAAGCCCATGCCCGGCCGCTTCAAGGACTACATCGCCCAGCCGCGGTTCGGCGTGTACAGGTCACTGCACACCACTGTGATCGGCCCCGACGGCAAACCGCTCGAGATCCAGATCCGCACCCATGAGATGCACCGCAATGCCGAGTACGGCATCGCGGCCCATTGGCGATACAAGGAGACCAAGGGCAAACACCACGGTACCCAGGCCGAGGTGGATGAGATGGCGTGGATGCGGCAGCTGCTGAGCTGGCAGCGGGAAGCGGCCGATCCCGGCGAGTTCCTCGACTCGTTACGGTTCGAGATGACCAGCAAGGAGATCTTCGTCTTCACCCCGAAGGGTGATGTCGTCAATCTCCCGGTCGGTGCGACTCCCGTCGACTTCGCATATGCGGTGCACACCGAGGTCGGGCACCGGTGTATCGGCGCGCGGGTCAACGGCAAGCTCGTCGCACTCGAACGGCCGCTGGAGAGCGGCGAGGTCGTCGAAGTCTTCACCTCCAAGGATCCCAACGCCGGTCCGAGCCTGGACTGGCAGAAGTTCGTCGTCTCCGGCAGGGCGAAGAGCTCGATCCGCCAATGGTTCGCGAAGGAGCGCCGCGAAGAGGCGCTCGAGCGGGGTAAAGAGCTCATCACCCGCGAGGTCCGACGGGGCGGTGTGCCCGTCCATCGTGTGTTCTCGAACGAAACCATCGCCGCCGTGGCGCGGGAACTCGGTTTCGCCGACGTCACCGCGCTGTACACGGCGATAGGCGAGCACCATGTCTCGGCCAAGGGGGTCGTCGAACGCCTGATCGGTCGCATCATTGCGGGTCACATCGGGACGCACAATCTGCATCTGCGCCAGCCGCTCCGCTACGACAGGATCACCGAACACGTTGCGCTCAATCACAT
>ERZ1032857.64-NODE-64-length-11632-cov-17.477498_pt1 | contig 11632 bp, 10 predicted proteins | sample MGYA00516688_ERZ1032857 | MGnify/ENA primary metagenome ERZ1032857 (study PRJEB33719, sample SAMN04262500) | wastewater metagenome | biome: rural village; feature: composting latrine chamber; material: composting feces with ash | place: El Salvador | collected...
CAGCACACTCACTCGCTGCTGACACTGCGCCCCCGACACCGCTGCCAGCGTTGCGGCTTTGCCGGGCAGCCATTGCACTGGCGCTGCCCCAGCTGCCGTAGCTGGGGCACCACACGCCCCATTACCGGTATCGAGGGCGAATAAACTCTCAAGCGTCGGCTAGCTCCTGCTCGATGGCCTCCAGTGCAGCCATGGGATCTTTTGCCTGCGTGACCGGACGGCCGATGACCAGGTGGGTGCTGCCCGCCGCCACCGCCGCAGCAGGTGGCATGATCCGGTGCTGGTCCCCGCGCGCTGCAAAGTGCGGCCGTATACCGGGGGTTACCTTGAGGAAGTCCTCACCACACAACTGCTTGAGCCGTTCAGCCTCCTGGGCCGAGCAAACCACTCCATGCAAACCGCAATCGCGGGTCAGCAATGCCAGTCGCTCAACGTGATCCGCCAACGCGCCTGCCACACCAAGCTCGGCGAGATCTTCCGTACCCATGCTGGTCAATACAGTAACAGCGATCAAGCGCGTTTCCAGACCATGTCGCTCCAGACGTTCCCGCGCTGCCTCCATCATGCCCCGCCCCCCTCCGGCATGCACATTGACCATCCACACCCCCAACTCCGCCGCGGCCTGAACGGCTGCCGCCACAGTATTGGGAATGTCATGAAACTTGAGGTCAAGAAAAACCTCGAAACCGCGTCCATGCAGCGCTTCGATAACAGCGGGACCGCTACGGGTAAACAGTTCCTTGCCCACTTTCACCCGACAACGGGTCGGCTCAAGCCGGTCAGCCAGACACAGAGCGGCATCCAGAGAGGAATGATCAAGGGCAATGATCAAGGGTGAGTCACAAGTCACGTCGGCGCTCCAGCAGGGGTCGATGAACGGGATTATATCAGGCCGGCGCGCCAGCTGATTGAATCCGCACTCTCTTACCTGAACGATTCTGAACTATGCTGATTTGTTAACGAACGGCGTACCTCATCATCTTTCATGCGGCGTCGTCTGCGACATACAACAATAGCTTGCTCTACGCCAGTGGACCGGGAGGACTCCATGACCAGCGAACAGCGCATCGTTCCTATCACTCTGCCTGATAACCGAGCCCTGCGTGTCGTAGAAAGTTTGCTGGATGGTTCGGGTGTGACCTTGAACGGTGATGCTCCCTGGGATCCGCAGATCTATCACCCCGACTTCTGTTCGCGCGTGTTACGCCATGGCACTTTGGGGCTGGGTGAGTCCTATATGGATGGCTGGTGGGAGTGTGAGCGTATCGATGAACTGGCCTGCCGCCTGCTCCAGCATGGCTTGGGTGAGCGTGCCCGTCACCCCTCCGAACGCTTGATGTATCGCCTGCAAGCCGGCCTGCTCAACTTACAAAGCAAAGCGCGTGCCTACATCGTGGGTGAAACCCACTATGACCTGGGTAACGACCTTTTCGCCCAGATGCTCGACGCTACCATGTGCTACTCCTGCGGTTACTGGAAAGACGCTGACAATCTGCACCAGGCGCAGCTTGCCAAACTCGACCTGGCGTGCCAGAAACTGGACCTGCGACCCGGCATGCGCGTTCTGGATATTGGCTGCGGCTGGGGTAGCTTCGCCGAACACGCCGCCCGACACCATGGCGTATCGGTCATAGGCATCACCATTTCCCGCGAGCAGGCGGAGCTGGCCCGGCAACGCTGCAGTGGCCTTCCCGTCGATATTCAACTCATGGACTATCGCGATCTCGCCGGGCGTTTCGACCGTATCGTCTCGATCGGCATGTTCGAACACGTAGGACATCGCAACTACGCTACCTACTTCCAGACAGTCGAGAGACTACTCGATGAAGAGGGGTTGTTTTTGTTGCACAGCATCGGCTCAAACAGCTCCGAAGTCAGCATCGACCCCTGGATCGATCGCTATATTTTCCCCAATGGGGTGCTGCCTTCCGCCAGGCATATTGTCGACAGCAGTGAAGGGGTACTGCTGCTTGAGGATTGGCACAATTTTGGCCCTGACTATGACCGCACCCTGCTGGCCTGGCGCGATAACTTCGATGCTGCCTGGCAAACGCTAGCCGAGCACTACAGCGAGCGAACACGACGCATGTTTCACTACTATCTGTCGGTATGCGCCGGCGCCTTTCGTGCACGTGAACTGCAACTCTGGCAGGTCGTTTTTTCGCAAGGGCGGACCTCACGTTATGACGCGCCGAGATGACCGCATCAGTAGCGGATTTTCATGCGCAATGGCATCATTGTGGTCAAGGATTTACTTACCGCTAAAATGGTTGAGGTTACGAAATACATGTTCGAACATATTGAGCGGGTCCCCGGGGACGCCATCCTCGGCTTGATCGAAGCTTTCAAGAAAGATACCAATCCGAACAAGGTCGACCTCGGCGTTGGCGTCTATAAAGATGCTCTGGGTAACACGCCAGTGATGCGTGCCGTCAAGGAAGCCGAGGCCCGGCTGCTCAAGAATGAAGCCACCAAGACTTACATTGGCTCTCACGGCGCGCCTGAATATGGTTCCGCTGTACTGCCGATGGTACTGGGGGCAGAGTCGCCCGTACTTGCCGCCGGCCGCGCGAGCGCGACACAGTCTCCCGGTGGTACCGGTGCGCTGCGGCTGGCCGCGGACTTCATCAGCGCCCAGCTACCCGGCAAGGGGATCTGGGTCAGCGATCCAACCTGGCCCAACCACCACGGTATTTTCACCGCTGCCGGTATCGAACTGCACAAATACCCCTATGTCGATGCCGAGAACCGTCTCGATTTCGAGGGCATGCTCGCTGCGGTCAAGCAGATTCCCAACGGAGATGTCATTGTTCTTCACGCCTGCTGTCATAACCCGACAGGCTTCGACCTGAACCCCAGCCAGTGGCAGCAAGTTCTTGAAGTCGTGCGCGAGCGCAGTCTGCTGCCTCTCATCGACTTCGCCTATCAGGGTTTCGGCGAAGGGCTCGAAGAAGACGCCTATGGCGTGCGTCTGTTCGCCGAAAACCTCGACGAGGTGATCATTACCAGCTCCTGCTCCAAGAACTTTGGCATTTACTGCGAGCGTACCGGCTGTCTGATCATGGTGGCCAAAAATAACGAACAGATGGAAAATGTACGCTCGCAAGTGGCTATCGTGGCGCGGGAGAACTACTCCAACCCGCCCTCTCACGGCAGTGCAATTGTCAGCGAGATTCTGCATTCCGCCGAGCTGGCGGCCATGTGGCGCGAAGAGCTCACCGAAATGCGCGACCGCATCAACACGCTGCGGCGTGATTTTGTCGAAGCGCTGAAACCTTATGGTCTTGAACAGAAATTTGCCTGCGTCGGTGAGCAGCGTGGCATGTTCTCCTACACTGGACTCAAGCCTGAACAAGTTGATCGTTTGCGCGATGAATTCGGTATCTACATGGTGCGTTCAGGGCGCGCCAACGTGGCCGGCTTCTCCCAGGAAAACCTGGCCTATCTGGCCAAGGCTATTGCTGCTGTTAACTGATTGACCGTTTAGCCCGACCGACCTTTCTGCCATGCTTCGGTACGTAACCGAGGCATGGCGGATTCGCTTTTATAGTACCGCTATACTTGCCGGCTATGACGATTGGTCTACTTGACCGATTAGTCAGCTCACGGCCAAACTCCATAGCTTACAGGCAACCTAACAACACAAAGAGGCCATACATGGCTACTCCCCCGGTCCACTACCCCTGGTACAAAAAGGAGGATACTGATGCCTTCTTTGCCCTGTTCCAGAACAACATCGCCAACTTCGTCATTATCGCCATCTCCATGCTAAGCATGGGCTTTCCCGCTTCCATCGTTTTCGGTCAAGTTCTGCCCGGGGCGGCGGTTGCCGTCATGGCAGGCAACTTCTATTACGCCTGGTCGGCAGCACGCCTGGCGCGCAAGGAGAATCGGGCTGATGTAACGGCACTCTCCTACGGCATCTCGACACCGGTCATGTTCGTCTTCCTGTTCGGTGTGCTGCTACCTATCAAACAACTGACCGGTGACGCTGAAACCGCCTGGAAAGTGGCAGTCGCAGCCTGTCTCATCAGCGGCGCCATCTCGGCAGCTGTCAGCTTGATTGGCCGCTGGGCCCAGTACCATCTGCCCCGTGCCGCCATGCTAGGCGCCGTTGCAGGTGTTGCCCTTACCTTCATTGCCGGTGAAATGTTGTTCAAGACACTGGAGATGCCGGTTATTGGTTTATTGGTGCTGGCAATCATTATCGTTGGTCTGGTGGCACGGGTCAGCATGCCGTTCCGGCTACCAACTTCGTTGTTCGCTATCGTTATTGGCACCGCCATGGCCTACTTGATCGGTGATGCTGATGGTGCAAGTTTTAGCGACGCCTTCGAGCATCTCGGTTTCTACCCGCTGCTGCCCAGTCTGGTGTGGTTCGAGGGTTTGGGACTGCTGTTCACCGGTATGCTGGCCATCCTCACCGTGGTGCTGCCGATTACGCTGTATAACGCCATCGAAACCATGAACAACGTCGAGGCAATGGAGGCTGCTGGCGACAAGTATGATGTGCGCGAATGCCAGGCGGTCGATGGTGTTGGCACCATGATCGGCGCTCTGTTTGGCGGTGTTTTCCCCACTACGGTGTATATCGCTACCGTGGGCGCCAAGTGGATGGGTGCCGGACGCGGCTATAGCATTCTCAACGGTGTGGTTTATGGCTTCGCCACCATGTTCGGTCTCATCGCAGCCCTGGCGGCCATCATTCCGGTTTCAGTAGTGGCACCCATTCTGGTGTTTGTTGGCATGTCGATGATTGCCACCGCTTTCCAGTCCAACGATACTCGCTACTATCCCGCCGTGGCACTGGCCATGCTGCCCTACTTTGCCAACTACGTGATGACACGCTTCAATCGCGGTGCCGGTGAAGTGGTTGCCGATATCTCCGGTGGCATTGTTGCCATGGGCCAAGGCGCCATGTTCATGGCCATTTTCGTAGGTGCCATGACGGTATCGGTGATTGACCACCAATTCCGTCGTGCTGCGGTGTTTGCCGGAGTAGCGGCCGCTTTCTCCTTCGTTGGCCTGATGCATGCTCCGGAGCTGGCCTTTAATGCCGCCTGGGACTTCACCCTCGGCTATTTGGTAATGGGCGCACTGTTCCTCTATTTTTCCTGGCAGGAAAAAGAGCAAGCTATGGCCCACCCAGCTGCCGTACGCCCTGCCTCGGTACCTCCTGCTTCACCCACCGAGCCTGACCAGGCATGACAAAGAGGCCCTGTCTGTGGACAGGGCCTCTTTTATTGGAACAATGCTGAACGGTAGGCAAGCGGCTACCGCTGCCGCTCGGCTTACCGGGCAGGCTGTCCTTGTTGTGGTAACTGGTTCTGCAGATCCCGCATCTGCTGTTGCTGCTGCGCTATGGCGTCATCCAGGCGTTGGCGTTGATCGTCGGTAAACACCGCTTCGATACGCGACTGTAACAGGATCGTTTCGGCTGTGATATCGCCTGTCAGCTCACCCAGCCGGGTAGCATCCCGACGTACAGCACTCTCATCGACATCAGGCCCCACCTGCTCGGCCAGATTGGCCTGCAATGTCTGCGCTTCCTGCTCCTTGGGCGCCAATTCGCGTTCCGCCGTCTCCATCAAGCGACGGATCTCCTGCTGCTGACTCTCCTCCAGGTCAAGCAATTGATCAAGCTGCTCTATCGGGTCGCCCTGAGATGGCGGCGGCATTTGCTGCGCAGTTGCTGCCCCGACAATGCCCAGAGTGAGTGTAAGCGTGATTAAAAATTTGCTGAGCTGCATGGTTAACCCCAGTCCATAGAGTATTACATGGCTCGATCAATCGAACCATGGCGCTCCTACCTTGACAGTTTTTCGTCCAACAGGTTCGTTTTCAACCTGATTTTGCCGTGCTCTGGGATGTACGCCTTGTCAGCACAAGCCGTATCAATTGCCAGGCCAGCAGACCCGCCAGCACGTTACCGATAGCGGCGCCAACTGCCAGGCCCGCTAAGCCGCCCCACACAGCACCTAACCAAAGACACGGTAAGTAACACACAAATAGCCGTACTGCCGACATCAGCATGGCCCGCAACGGTAACCCCAGCGCATTGCCGGCGGAAATCACCAACATGCAAACCCCCAGAGCGGTATAGCTGGGCGGCAGAAAGCGGATCAACAGTGTCAGCTCTGCCTGAACATCAGGACTACCTGTCAGCAGTTGCGCCAGGCCCGGTGCCAGCACTGCCAGCATCACCCCCAGACCGAGCTGCCAGATCATGACCACGCGCAGCGCCAGACGCATCAGTCGCCTGACCTGCTGCCAGTCGCCAGCGCCGTAGCAACGGCCAAGCCAAGGCGGCAGCGACATGGTCATGGCCAGTACCAATACCAGTGCCAGCGTTTCGAGCCGGCTGGCCAAGCCCCAAGCGGCCACTGCCGACTCTCCGAGTCCGGCAACCACTATAATCGCCAACATCGCCGCCAATGGTGGCATCAGCTGGCTGACCATCGCGGGACCCGCGATACCGAAGAAAGGCCGGGCTGACGCTGCCAACTCCTCTCCTAGCCCATGCCTGGCAAGCCAGTCACGCCCACGCAGCTGATTGACGAGAAACAGCAGGCCACCGGAAAAAGCGATCACCGAAGCCCAGGCGGCCCCCGGGAGCCCGAGCCCTGACCAGGGACCGAGGCCAAAGATCAGCAGCGGATCGAGGGCCAGATTGACCAGACTCATGAGCGCCATCATCATGCCGGGCAGACGCGTATTGCCATGGGCGCGAAACAGACTGTTGAAAAAGTAGAACATGGCACCCAGCCAGCCGGCCAACAACTGGGGTGCCCAGTAATCACGAATCAGTACCCGGGTTGCTGCATCCGCTCCCAGGCGGATGAAAATCGCCTCTTGCGCCCACCACAACAGGACCACCAACAGCGCAATACAGACTCCCCCTGCCAGCAGCACCAGCGAGCCGAGGCGCCGCACCCTGGCTGTTTCACCCGCTCCAAGAGCGCGTGAAATCTGCGCGGCAATAGCGATACCCAGCCCCACCTGTACGCCGATGATAAGAAAGCTTAGCGGAAAGGTGAATGATTGCGCCGCTAGGGGAGCAGTGCCCAAGCGCGCAACAAAGGCACTGTCTACCAGCTGGAAGCTCAGCAGCGCCAGCGCGCCAATGGCCATGGGCCAGGTCTGACGCCAGAAAATGACCCCCAGCGAGGGAGACAAACCACGATTTGTCACAAGCAACCCTATGTGGCATCAATAACAAAACACCCCCGGCAGTTACCGAGGGTGTGACAAACCAGTGTTGCGTCAAATATTACTGACGAACACCTTCAAGCGTGACGTAGAGTTCCAGCTCGTGCATCACCTCGGGAAAGGCGCTCAGGTCGATACCGAAGTCCTCCAGCACCAGCGTGGTGGAACCTTCGAAGCCAGCACGATAGTTACCCCATGGGTCTTCACCGTGGCCGATCAGCGTCACCGGCATCTCGATCTCGCGGGTTTCGCCCTTCAGCGTCAGGTCACCGATCAACACGCCTTCATTTTCACCGCTCGGCTCAAAGCTGGTAGATACAAAAGTGGCAGTGGGATGCTCGTCAGCAGCGAGGAAATCATCACTCAAGATATGACGATCACGCTCGGCATGGTTACTGTTGAGGCTGTTCACCTGCACTTCCATTTCCACGCTGGAAGCTTCAAGGTTCTCCGGATCGTAGTGGAAGCTGCCAGCAAAAGTTTCGAAGTTGCCCAGCAGCTGTGAAAAGCCAAGGTGACTGATATTGAACTGGACAAAAGCGTGCTGCCCTTCAGTGTCCACCACGTAGTCATCGGCCACGACCTGACTAACGACACCCAGTGACATGGCGCCAACAGCAGTGGCGAGTGCAGCTTTCTTGAAAGTGTTCTTCATGAACATGTTTTTCTCCTGAAGGTAGTGCGCCAAAGGCGCGGACTGGCATTCAACGGCGACGCGAACGCGCCGGATTGAGTATGCGCACGAGGGTATCGTGGCGATCAACGAAGTGGTGTTTCAGAGCGGCCAGCGCATGGCCCGCTGCCAGTATCATCAGAGCCAGGGCACTGTACCAATGAATCTCACCGGCAATACTGGCCTGGTTGGGCAGATGACTGATCAGTGCGGGAACTTCGAACCAGTCGAAGACATTGACGCCGCGACCACGCGCAGTCGAGATCAAGTAGCCACTGACCATTACCACCAGCATCAGCACATAGAGGCCAAGATGCCCTGCATGCGCAGCCAGTTTTTCCCAACGGCTACCCTGCGCTGCGGGGGTTGGCTGAACCAGCCGCCAGAGCATGCGCAACAGAATAGCAAACAGCAGCAGCATGCCAATGGAGCGGTGCCACCAGGGCGCACGGTTGTACCAAGGGTCAAAATAGCCCAGGTCGACCATCCACCAGCCAAGGAGGAACAAACCCACTATCACCACAGCACTGAGCCAGTGGAAAAGAATACTGACCAGCCCCCAGCCTGAACGGGTGTTGCGCCACATCGGATTACTCTCCTTCACCGCGTTGATAACGAAGGCTAGCATAACCCAGACATGCGGTAGACACGCTGAATAAAGCCGAACACAGCATTCGTAAAAATTGCTGCCAATCAATTGCTCAGCGCATCAAGCCCCCGGGCCAGGTCGGAACGGATATCCTCAATCGCTTCAAGCCCCACCGCCACACGAATCAAGCTCTCGCTGATACCCGCCGCCGCTTTCTGTTGTGGCGACAAGCGTGCGTGGGTCGTACTCGCAGGATGTGTGATCGTACTCTTGACGTCGCCCAGGTTGCCGGTAATAGAGAGCATCCGGGTCGCGTCAATAACCGACCAGGCCGCCTCGCGCTCGCCCTGCACCTCGAAACTCAGTACTGCACCGAAACCGCTTTGCTGACGCGACGCAAGTTCATGCTGTGGGTGTTCACGTAACCCGCTGTAGTGCACCCGCGCTACCGCCGGATGTGCCTGCAGCCACTCCGCCAGCGCCTGGGCATTGGCGCAGTGGGCCCGCATGCGCAGGTCAAGCGTCTCTAGTCCCTTAGTGAAAATCCAGGCGTTGAACGGGCTGAGACAAGGTCCGCAGGTGCGCACCACGCCAAACACCTCGTCAAGCTCCTGGCGACGTCCCACGACGGCACCGCCTACTGCACGCCCCTGTCCATCCAGATACTTGGTGGCGGAGTGAATCACCAGATCCGCCCCCAACGTCAGCGGCTTCTGTAGTGCCGGCGTCAAGAAACAGTTGTCGATGGCCAGCAGCGCATCGTGGCGATGAGCTATCTCGGCCAGCGCCGCAATATCGACCAGTTCGGCAAGCGGATTGGAGGGCGTTTCGGCAAACAACAACCGCGTCCGGGGGGTGATCGCTGCCTCCCACGCTGCTAGATCGGCCAGCTCGACATAATGTGTCGTAATACCGAGTTTGGCGAAATACTTGTCAAATAGACTTACGGTGGAGCCAAACAGCGAACGCGAAGCGACGATTTCATCCCCTGACTGCAACAGCGCCAGCACCGTTGAGAGAATTGCCGCCATGCCGGAACTGGTTGCTACACAACGCTCACCATTCTCCAAGGCCGCCAAGCGCTGCTCAAAGGTGGCCACTGTCGGGTTGGTGAAACGTGAGTAAACGTTGCCTGGCTCTTCGCCACTGAACTTGCGCGCCGCCTCTGCAGCACTGGCATAAACAAAACTGGACGTCGGAAAGATCGGCTCAGCATGCTCTTGCTCATGAGTCCGCTTATGACCGGCACGTATTGCCAACGTTTCCAGCGCCCACCCGTTACCGGGTGTCATGTCATCTTGCATGGTGGTCTCAGTCATCAAAGTCATCGTCCTGATTGTGCATGCCCACCAGCGCATGCACTCCGGCGTTATGCTTCTGCTTGGCGGCGTCGCTACGCGATACTTCCAATGCCGTCAGATAGTCGGCATCAATATCATTGGTCACGTAGTTCCCATCGAAAACCGAACAGTCGAACTGGTCAAGCGCCGGGTTGACTTCATGGCAGGCCGCCTTCAGGTCCTCAAGGTGCTGATAGAAGATACGGTCAGCACCGATCAATTCGCCAACTTCGGCCTCACTACGACCATGCGCGATCAGCTCGCTGGCGGATGGCATATCGATACCATAGACATTAGGGTAGCGTACCGGCGGTGCTGCCGAAGCAAAATAAACCTTGTTGGCGCCAGCATCACGCGCCATCTCGATAATCTGCTTGCAAGTGGTGCCGCGCACAATGGAGTCGTCAACCAGCAATACGTTCTTGCCTTTGAATTCGACACCAATGGCATTGAGCTTCTGACGTACCGACTTGCGGCGCTGGGTCTGGCCCGGCATGATGAAGGTGCGCCCGATGTAACGGTTTTTCATGAAGCCTTCACGGTAAGTCACGCCCAGGTATTGAGCCAGCTCCAGCGCTGACGTACGTGACGTGTCCGGAATCGGAATGACCACATCGATATCATGATCCGGCCAATCGCTGCGAATACGATCCCCCAGCTTGCGGCCCATCTGCATGCGCGTGCCGTAGACATAGGCACCATCGAGAATCGAGTCGGGGCGCGCCAGGTAGACATGCTCAAAGATACAGGGTGAAAGCTTGGGCTCATCGGCACACTGCTGGGTATGCACCGTGCCATTCATATCCACAAAAATGGCCTCGCCGGGCGCCAGATCGCGCTGTAGCTCAAAGCCGCCCATATTAAGGGCCACCGATTCCGAGGCGATCATCACCTCTTGCCCCTGCCCTTCATCACGGGTTCCGAACACCACTGGACGAATCCCGTTGGGATCACGGAATGCCACCAGCCCTACGCCGTTGATGATAGCTACCGCGGCATAGCCGCCACGACAGCGCCGGTGTACCCGACGCACTGCATCGAAAACATCACCATGGGCGAGATGCAGCCCCTGTTTGCCCAGCTCATGGGCAAAGACGTTGAGCAGCACTTCGGAGTCAGAGCTGGTATTGATGTGACGCAGATCGGAAGAAAAAAGCTCCTGCTTGAGCTGCTCGGCATTGGTCAAGTTACCGTTGTGCGCCAGCGCAATGCCGTAGGGAGAGTTGACATAGAAAGGCTGCGACTCCGCCTCGCTGGAACAACCCATAGTGGGATAACGCACATGACCAATACCCAGATTACCCTGCAACCGGGCCATATGGCGGGTATGGAATACGTCGCGCACCAGGCCATTACTCTTGCGCAGCAAGAAGCGACCTTCGCTCCAGGTCATCATTCCGGCAGCGTCCTGACCGCGGTGCTGCAGGACTGTCAAGGCGTCATAAATCGCCTGGTTCACCGCCTGCTTGGCCAAAAGGCCGACGATACCGCACATTCCACCTTACCTCGCTTGCAGGGCGCCGACCGGGTCGGCAAAGAAAACAGTACTATTGATGGATCACGTTTTTAGCGGTCACGATCGCTCGGGAAGCGGCAAGTTGCGCCAGCTCTCGGGGGCTTCTGGTACACGCCCTTCCCAGGCTTCGAACTGATCTACGGCCCATTCTCGCAGCTCTTCGAAAGCGGGCCGCACCTCTGCATTCTGCCACGCTTGCAACTGCGCCAATGGCGTCAGGCCAATCAACACGGTAGCCACTACCAGTATCGCCGCCCCGCGTGCTGCTCCAAAACAGGCTCCGGCCACACGGTTGAAAAATCCCA
>ERZ1032857.65-NODE-65-length-11582-cov-9.814262_pt1 | contig 11582 bp, 11 predicted proteins | sample MGYA00516688_ERZ1032857 | MGnify/ENA primary metagenome ERZ1032857 (study PRJEB33719, sample SAMN04262500) | wastewater metagenome | biome: rural village; feature: composting latrine chamber; material: composting feces with ash | place: El Salvador | collected...
GATCGAACTGTCGCACAGGCTGCAGGATCCGCCGGATGTATACACCGGCTTTTTGGACACGCCGTATGCGCTGGATGATTTTCGGGCAGCAAAGATCGGGCTTGCCACCGACAGCGGCAGCGCGGGGCACCGGGGCTTTGTGACAGAGCTTTTGTCGCCGGAAAACTATGACGCCGTGTATGCGTGCGGCCCGACGCCGATGCTTGCGGCGCTCAAATCGCTGTGTGAAGGAAAGACCCGGCTGATCGTATCGCTCGAGGCGCACATGGCCTGCGGGGTCGGCGCGTGTCTGGGCTGCGCGGTGCCTTCGGGTGACACCTATGTGCGCGTGTGCAAAGACGGCCCGGTATTTGAAGCCGGGGAGGTGGAACTGTGAAAGTGAAACTGTGCGGACACGAACTGAAAAACCCCGTCATCGCAGCCTCCGGCACCTTCGGCTACGGTCGCGAATACGAGGACTTTTACGACCCCGCCATTCTGGGCGGCATCAGCTCCAAGGGGCTTACGCTCCGGCCGCAGAAGGGAAATCCCGGGCAGCGTCTGCATGAAACACCCATGGGGCTGATGAACTCCATCGGTCTGCAGAATCCCGGAGTCGAATGGTTTATCGAACACGAACTGGCCGACATGCTGACGATCGACACGCTCACCCTGGTCAATCTCGGCGGTCATTCCATGGACGACTATATCCGGGGTGCGGCGCTGCTGGATACAACGGACGCGCCCGTGATCGAACTCAACATATCCTGCCCCAATGTCGACGCCGGCGGCATGGCTTTCGGGATTCAGTGCCACAGCGCGTCGGCCGTGGTTCGCGAAGTGCGAAAGGTCACCGACAAAACTCTGATCGTCAAACTTTCGCCCAATGCGGAAAATATCGTAGACATCGCGGTTGCCTGTGAGGAAGCCGGCGCCGACGCAGTCAGTCTGGTCAATACCTTTCAGGCGATGGCAATCGATGTGCATACAAGAAGACCCGTGTTTCACAGAGGTACGGCCGGACTCTCCGGCCCCGCGATTTTCCCGATCGCCCTTCGCATGGTGCGCGATGTATGTAAAGCCGTACAGATCCCTGTGGTGGGACTGGGCGGTATCGCCACCGGAGAAGACGCCGTCGCCATGATCCTGGCAGGGGCCGCGGCCGTGCAGATCGGCACCGCCGCGTTCACACATCCTTTGCGCCTGCCTAAGATCATCGAAGAAATGGAAGATTACCGGAACCGATACGGCATACAAAGCTGGGATGATATCCGCGGCACCGTCTAACCAAAGAAAGGACCTTTCCATGGAAGAACTCCTCAAACAACATCACAGTCTGCTCGAAGGACATTTTCTTCTTTCTTCGGGCAAACACTCCAATAAATATGTCCAGTGCGCCCGGCTCACAGAAGACCCCAAAGTCGGAGAAGCCGTCGCGCAACGGATTGCGGAAAAACTTGAAAACGTGGAATTCGACACCGTTGTCGGACCCGCCATGGGCGGCATTCTCATCGGCTACGAACTGGCCCGCCAAACGGGCAAACGGTCTTTGTTTACCGAACGCCAGGACGGCGAAATGACCTTGCGACGCGGGTTCGAACTGACCCCCGGCGAACGCGTCCTCATCTGTGAAGACGTCGTCACCACCGGCATCTCCTCCATGGAGACCGCCCGCGCGCTGGAAACCGCAGGCGGAAAGGTCGTAGGCATCGCAGCCATCATCGACCGCACCACGGGACCCGTCGATCTTCCGCTCTACGCCGCCTACCGCGCCGAAGTCGAAGTCTACGAACCCGAAAACTGCCCCCTCTGCCGGGCGGAAGTCCCACTCGTCAAACCCGGCTCCCGCGGCAACCGCTAACGAACAGGGTCCGGCCTGGTAAAAATGACTTTTTCGCAGCTTTGTAACAAAGGGTCAATAAAATCAGGCCGAACCCCGTTTTTGTGTTAAAATAATGATGCGGTTTGTATTTGGCATACCACAAACAAGACAGCGGTTTCCCTACTCCCTACAAAAGGAGGCAGAATGTTTTTACAGAAAAAGAAAGTACACGAATTCACTTATACGGAATTATACATAGTCAGTCTGTTTTTTATTACGGTCGCTTTTTTGTTCCAGAATCCGGAAGAGATTCTGGAGGGCATGAAGCTGATTATTTTGTCTCCCAGCAATCTGATTACGGACTATATGCTGATCGGAGGCGTCGGTACGGCGTATTTTAACAGCGGGATTTCCATGCTGTTTACGCTGTATACCGCCGAGCGCGCCGGAGCGCGGCTTACGGGGGCGCTGGTCGCGGGGATTATCACGGTGGCGGCGTTCAGTTTCTTCGGGAAAAACCTGATCAATATGTTTCCCGTGCCGATCGGTGTCTATCTGTACACCCGGTTTCAGAAAACGGAATTCGCCCACGTCATGCACGTCGCGTGTTTCAGTACGGGCATCGCCCCGATTGTCAGTGTGGGCATGTTTGGCATCGGCCTGCCCTATTACATCGCCATTCCTTTCAGCATTGTGATCGGACTGATTGTGGGCTTCACGATCGTGCCGCTTTCGGCGAGCATGCTGAACTTTCACCAGGGCTACAATCTCTACAATGTCGGCTTTACGATCGGCATTATCGGACTGGCTGCCGCAGGACTCGGGCGGATGTTCGATCAGCCTCTGAATCCCGTCCGTTTTATCTACGGCGGCGACGACACGATGCTCGTTGTGATTACCCTGATCGGGTGCGCGCTTCTGATGCTTGCGGGCATTTATTATAACCGTGGATTTTCGGGGTATAAAGAACTCCTGGAGAGCAGCGGGCGGCTGGTCAGCGACTATGTCATCGAATTTCCCAAAGGCATGGTTATGCTGAACATGGGGCTTTTGGGCCTGATCTCGCTGGCTTTTGTCAAAATCAGCGGCGCGGCCCTGAACGGTCCCGTCATCGGCGGCATTCTGACCGTCGTCGGCTTCGGCGCGTTTGGAAAACATCCGCGCAATATGATCCCCGTATTGATCGGGGTCTATCTGGCCTCCGCGATCAATATATTCGACCGCAGCGGCACGGAAACCATGCTGATTGCCCTGTTTGCCACCACGACCGCGCCCATTGCCGGCCAGTTCGGCTTTTTTGCGGGGGTGCTTGGCGGCTTTATCCACTGTGCGATCGCCGCCAATGTCGGCTTTTTGCACGGCGGCATGAATTTGTACAACAACGGACTCGCCGGCGGATTTGTCTGCGGACTCATGGTCCCGATCTTCCAGGCGTTTCAGGAAAGGAAAGAAGAACTGAATGAGAGAAAGACTCAAAGCAAAGCGAATCAGCACTGAGCTGATGGACTATTTTCTGCGGCAGGGTTTCACGAGACTGCAACTTGCCCTGGATGTCAGAGACAGCGAATCGGTCATTCAGATGACCGGCGACATCCGCCCGAGCTGTGAGAATGTCCAGGCGCTGTTTGAAGACCTGAACGAACCGCGGATGCCGGAATATGACGACTACTACGATGAACTGCTGGGCACCGATCAGGAAGAGGCGCTGCATCACGTGGCGTATCTTACAGACTCCGCCGAAGTGGAGCGCAGCGACAATACCATACGCGTCACGGTGCGAAGAAAACATCTGTAATTGGGAAAGGACCTGCCCGCGGGCAGGTCCTTTGTCTTCTAAATCTGTATCGCGTCGATCCCGTTTTGCTCCAGCAGCTGCATCGCGTATTCGTCGATCCGGTAGCCTTCGTGATAGTAGATCTTTCGAATCCCCGACTGAATCAGAGACTTCGTGCAGTGCAGGCACGGAAAATGCGTAACATAGGCCGTGCAGCCCTTTACGGAAATCCCCTCTTTGGCACAGTACAAAAGGGCGTTCATCTCCGCGTGGATCGTGGCGATGCAGTGGCCGTCGCGCATCGTGTGGCCGACGTCATGACAGTGGGGGTTACCGACAATCGACCCGTTGTAGCCGGTCGACACAATCCGGTTGTCATCATTGACCAAAAGACAGCCGACATACGCGCGGTCACAGGTGGAGCGGGTCGCCACCTTTTGCGCAATCTCCATAAAATACTGTTCCCAGGGAATCCGATTCATCCTCCACCTCCGTGTTTTGCTATAATTGTACACAAGGAACAGACGCTCATGCAAGCGGGAAAGGAGATGCCATGAAAGGACTTGTACTGCAGGGCGGCGCTTCGCGCGGCGCCTATATCATCGGCGCGTACCGGGCGCTGGAAGAAGCCGGCAAACAGTATGACGCCATCACCGGCACCAGCATCGGTGCCATCAACGGCGCCATGATCGCCCAGGGCAGCGCGCAGGAAGCCTGGGATCTGTGGTATTCGCTCGAATACAATCGCGTGATTCGCACGGACGAGCCGACCATGGAATATCTTTCCTTTGAAAGAAGCTGGCAGTCGATCCCCCTGTGGATCCAGGAGGGACTGAAAATCAGCCGAAACAGAGGCCTGGACATCAGCCCCCTCAGAGAGCTTCTGCACGCCCACATCGACGAACGGCGGCTTCGAAACGCAGGCATCCGCTTTGGACTCACCACGATCAATCTGACCCGGCGAAGAATTGAACAGCCGTTTTTGGAAGACATGCCCCGGGGCACGGTCGCGGACTATCTGCTCGCATCGGCCTCCATGGCCGTGTTTCGTTCCGAGCCGATCTTCGGCGACCATTATCTGGACGGCTGCTATTATGACAATCTGCCCTGGAGCATGCTCACCCGCATCGGCTGCAAAGACCTGACCCTGATCCGGATCCAGGGCGGCGGGCGCGTCGTCTGGCCCCCGCCGGAAGGGGTCCGCGTCATCCAGATCGAGCCGTCAGAAGTCCTGCCCGACAAGATGGGCTTTCACCACAGCCTCACCCGGCATACGCTCCGGCTCGGCTATCTCGACACCAAACGCATTTTGGGAGAAACCAAAGGTCTCCATTATTATATCCTCGCGGACACCATCGACCCCGAAGAATACTCCCTGCTGTATGATCTGGAGGAAATGGCGCGCCACTTTGAACTGAACCGCTACCATCTCTACGAATGGGAAGACTTTCTCTTTCGCCTCTATCAGGACCCCAAATTCCATCGAAACCCCGGCTGGGAGCCTCAAAAACAGGCCATCCGAAAACGCCTCGGTCGTTTGTAGCGACCGGGCTTTTTTGTGTCATCAATCTCTACCAAAAGGGTATATGTTACACTGACTATACTATACGGGAGAGGTGTCATGACACAGGAATTGAAGCTTACGGAAGTGATGGATCACGGGTATGTGCGGCTGGTGGATACGCTGGGGAGTGATCTGACGGTGGCCAATGCGGCGCGGGTGTCGTATGCGAAGGAATCGAAGGAACTTACCGAAAAGGATCGGCGTTTGATCCGGTATCTGGCAAAGCACGATCATACGTCGCCGTTTCGCCATGCGGCGCTGCAGTTTGAGGTGTATGCGCCGCTGATGGTGGCCAGGCAGTGGTGGAAGTATATTGTCGGGTCGCAGCATCAGGAAGGCATTGCCGACAGTCTGAATGCTTGGAATGAGTCGAGCCGGCGCTATATTACGGAAGATCCGGTGTTTTATGTGCCGCGGGCGGATCAGTGGAGAGAAAAACCGGAGGATTCAAAGCAGGGAAGCGGCCTCGCGCTGCCGGCGAAACAGGGCGAGGCCCTGACAGACGAACTGACGGCGCTGGTTGAGCGGTCGCTTGCGCTGTATGAACAGGCGATGGAAAAAGGCGTCTGTGCGGAACAGGCGCGGCTCTTTTTGCCGGCCTACGGCATGTATGTGCGCTGGTACTGGACGGCGTCATTGCAGTCGGTGTGTCATTTTCTGGAGCAGAGACTGGCCGATGATGCCCAGGTGGAGATTCAGAAGTACGCGCAGGCGGTGCTCGGTTTTGTGAAAGAAGCCTTCCCGACGGCGTCGGAAGGACTTGCAGGCGCGGGGGAATAGGCCGCGTGCCGGCTCTTTACTTTCCTTCGCGCATAACTTAAGATAAGAGCCATGAATGCGATCATACAATGGATTGAAAACTATATACACGGCCCGCTGCTCGTCTTTGTGGTGTCGATGCTTCCGATTGTGGAGCTCAGAGGAACCATCCCCGTGGGTCTTGCCATGGGGATCGATCTTTGGCATACGTTTTTCCTCGCGTATCTCGGCAGCTGCCTGCCGGGGCCATTTATTATTCTGTTTATTCGCGATATATTCAAATGGCTGCGCAATTTTGACGGCTGGCGCGTCTGGATCGAACGGCTGGAGAAAAAGACCATGGCCCGGGGCGACCGGACGCGCAAATTCGGGCTGATCGGGCTGTTTCTGTTTGTGGCCATTCCGCTGCCGGGCACGGGCGTATGGACGGGGAGTCTGCTTTCGGTTCTGCTGGGCTTTCGCTTTTTGCATTCGGTCATTGCCGTGTCGGTGGGAAACTTCGTGGCGGGGCTCCTGATCCTCGGGTTGAGCTACGGTGTGTTTCATGTGATCGGATAAGTAAAAAAGAGTGGTAAATCCCGTTGCATTATGACGGGATTTATTGTATAATTAAATAGTCAAAGAAAGTCAAAGAACAATTTTACCTTATGAATACGCAGGGACGAGAGGAGGAAGTCCATGGAATATAAAGATTATTATAAGATCCTTGAAGTAGACAAGAAGGCATCGAAGGACGAGATCAAGCGCTCGTTCCGCAAACTTGCCAAAAAATACCACCCGGATATGAATCAGGGGGACGCCGCTTCGCAGGAAAAATTCAAGGATATCAACGAGGCCTACGAGGTGCTGGGCGATGAGGAGAAAAGAAAAAAATACGACATGATCGGCGCGCAGGGGTACAGCGGCGGCCAGCCGTTTGATCCTTCGGATTTCGGCTTTGGCACCTACACCTATACCGGAGAGGACGCCGGCGGATTTTCGGACTTTTTCAACTCGATCTTTGGCGGCGGAGGCTTTTCGGGTTTCGGCGGCCAGACACAGGGCGGAGCCGCGGGCTCTTCCGTGTTTTCGGGCTTTGGCCGGGGCGCCAAACGCCAGCCGCCGCGCCAGCAGTACACCACGGAGATCTCTTTGAGTTTGCAGGATGCGTTTAACGGCGGACAGAAAAATCTGCTGCTGAACATCAACGGCCAAAACGTCGACGTGCCGGTGAAAATTCCAAAGGGGATTCTGCCCGGCAAGAAAATCAAAATGCGCGGCGAACCCTACGGGCTCGACGGCGATATCTATGTAAAGATCAATATCATCGACACGAGAAACACGATCGACGGCCTCGATATTACGACCAAAATGGAGCTCACGCCGTGGGAGGCGTGGTTCGGCACGAAAAAAACCGTCGACACGCTGCACGGCCGCCTGAAGGTGAACATCCCGAAAAAGGCGCGCGCGGGTCAGCGGGTGCGGCTGCCCAACAAGGGTTTCCGCGACATGAAAGAAAATCTCGGGGATCTGTATCTGGAATTTGTCATCAATAACCCCGAAACCCTAACCAAAGAACAGGAAGAAGTGTATCAGACGCTCAGTCAGGAGGGATAGCGATGGATACCAATAAATTCACACAAAAAAGTCTGGAAGCCATCCAGACGGCGCAACAGGACGCCATCAAAAACGGCAATCCCGAGGTCAGTGAGCTGCATTTACATGCGGCTCTTTTGGAGAACGGAAACGACCTCGTTCCGAAAATTCTGAGCCTGGCCGAGATCCGCTGGCAGGCGCTCAGAGACGAAGTCAATCAGAAAATCGGCGCCCTGCCGATGCAGGAGGGTGCGGCAAATATTTATCCTTCCACGCAGTACACGCGCATTCTGCTGAAAGCGGAAGATGAAGCGAAAGCCATGGGCGACGCTTATGTCAGCGTTGAACATCTGTATTTGGCTCTGCTCAAGGAAAAACGGACCGAATCGGAAACGCTGCTGAAAAAATACGGCGTCACGGCGCAAAAGTTTCTGCAGGCGCTCGAATCGGTCAGAAAAGACCAGAAGGTCACCTCGCAAAACCCGGAGGCCCAGTACGAAGCGCTCGAACGTTTTGGACGGGATCTCACCGAAGAGGCACGCCACGGCGATATCGACCCGATTATCGGTCGGGACGAGGAAATCCGCCATACCGTACGCATCCTCTCCCGCCGCACGAAGAACAATCCCGTGCTGATCGGGGATCCGGGCGTCGGAAAAACCGCAATTGTGGAAGGGCTCGCGCAAAGGATCGTCAACGGCGATGTGCCGGAGTCGCTCCGCGACAAAACCGTATTTGCGCTCGACATGGGCGCGCTGATCGCCGGTGCGAAATACCGCGGCGAATTTGAAGAACGCCTGAAGGCGGTCCTGCAGGAGATTAAGGATTCCGACGGCGAGATCATTCTCTTTATCGACGAGCTGCACAATATCGTAGGCGCCGGACGCACCGACGGCGCGATGGATGCGGCCAATCTGCTGAAGCCGATGCTCGCCCGGGGAGAAATCAGAACGATCGGCGCCACCACGCTCGACGAATACCGTCAGTATATTGAAAAGGACGCGGCGCTCGAACGAAGATTCCAGAAGGTGCTTGTCACGGAACCCTCGGTGGAAGATACGATTTCCATATTGCGCGGAATCAAAGAAAAATATGAAATTCACCACGGAATCCGCATTGCGGACGCGGCTGTCATCGCCGCGGCGCAGCTGTCCGACCGCTATATAACCGACCGTTTTCTGCCGGACAAGGCGATCGACCTCATGGACGAGGCGTCGGCCATGGTAAAAACGGAGATCGATTCGATGCCGGCGCAGATGGATGAAACCAGACGGCGCATACTGCAGCTGGAGATCGAACGGCAGGCACTGAAAAAAGAGGACGACGTGCCGTCCAAAGAACGGCTGGAACGCCTCGAAAAAGAACTTGCGGATGAAAAGGCCGACTATGACACGATGCACGCGCGCTGGGAAGAGGAAAAGCGCAGCATCCATGCGGTAAAAGAGATCAAAGAACAGATCGACGAGACCAAAAAACAAATCGAAGAGGCAGAACGCCGCTACGATTTTGAAAAACTGTCCGAACTGAAATACGGCACGCTGCAGGCGCTGGAACAGCAGCTGAAAGAAGCCAATGAAAAAGAATCAGAGCAGGCGGAGGAACGCATGCTCAAAGAACAGGTAACCGAAGAAGAGATTGCGGAAGTCGTCTCCAAATGGACCGGCATCCCCGTAACGCGGCTGGTGGAAACGGAACGCGAAAAACTGCTGTCTCTGGAAGATCTCCTGCACAAACGGGTCATCGGCCAGGACGAGGCGGTCACTTCCGTTTCCGATGCGATTTTGCGCGCGCGTTCCGGCATGAAAAACCCGAACCGCCCGATCGGCTCGTTCATCTTTTTGGGCCCCACCGGCGTCGGAAAGACCGAGCTCGCCAAGGCGCTCACCGAAGCCATGTTTGATGACGAACGAAATCTCGTGCGCATCGACATGTCGGAATATATGGAAAAGCATGCCGTCTCGCGGCTGGTCGGAGCGCCTCCGGGATATGTCGGATACGAAGAAGGCGGACAGCTCACAGAGGCCGTACGCCGAAAACCCTATTCCGTCGTGCTGTTTGACGAGATCGAAAAAGCGCACCCCGATGTATTCAATATTCTGCTGCAGGTGCTCGATGACGGCCGCCTGACCGACAATCAGGGAAGAACCGTGGACTTCAAAAACACGATCCTCATCATGACGTCCAATATCGGTTCGCACTATCTGCTCGAAGGCGTCAACGAAGCGGGGGAACTCGAAGAATCCGCCAAAAAGCGCGTCGAGGAAGAAATGAAAGTACACTTCCGTCCGGAATTTCTGAACCGGATCGACGACATTGTCCTGTTTACGCCGCTGTCGAAGAAAGAGATCTTCGCGATCATCGATCTGTCGATGCAGGCGATCGAACAAAGACTTGAAGAACGCCGTATGCAGATCCACTTCACCGAAGAAGCCAAGGAACTCGTGCTGGCCAGATCCTACTCCGCCCAGTACGGCGCGCGTCCGATCAAACGCCATCTGCAGAAGCATGTGGAAACAGAACTCGGCCGCATGATTCTGAAAGGCGAGGTGACAGACGGCGATTCGATCCGGGTCACCGTGGAAAATGACGAACTGAAACTTGCCCGGGTATAAACGCTTTATGAAACCCGTATCCGATCAAACCGCAGAACAATATCTGCGGTTTTTTCTATTTATATAGGTAGCGGACCGCCGAAAATCCCCGAATTTTGCGACTTTACACAAACTTAACAGAAACCTAACTTCAGATTTAACACATACTTCGTATACTCAGGGCGTATCAAAATTTTGGGAAAAAATAGGAGTGTGAACAATGCGTAAATTGATTACCTTACTAGCTCTCGTAGCCATGATGTCGGTTCTTCTGGTGGCCTGCGGAGACAACGGCACTACAGAAGCAGCGACCGACGCAACCGTCACCGAAGCAGAAGCTACAGAAGCTGCAGACGACGCAACCGAAGCAGACAAGGACGCTGCTGCGGACGAAGACACCGAAGCGGCTGACGCTGCTGGCGAAGGACTTACCGGCCCCATCACCGTCGTATCGCGTGAGGACGGATCGGGAACCCGCGGCGCATTCGTTGAAATCGTCGGCGTAGAAGACGAAAACGGCAACGACATGACCGTCGGATCGGCGATCATCGGAAACGGAACCGACCAGGTGATGACCACCGTACAGGGTGCTGCGGACGCGATCGGCTATATTTCGCTCGGATCCTTGAACGACACGGTAAAAGCACTGCAAATTGACGGCGTAGACGCAACGGATGATCTCATCAAAGAAGGACAGTATCCGATCGCACGTCCGTTCAACGTAGCAACCAAAGGCGAACTTTCGGAAATCGCACAGGACTTCCTCGACTTCGTAATGTCCGCGGAAGGTCAGGCCATTGCAAGCGACGGCTACATCTCGGTCGACGACAATGCGGCTGCCTATGAAGCAAAAGAAGGCCTCTCCGGCAACATCCAGGTCGGCGGATCCACATCGGTTGCTCCCCTGATGGAAAAAATGGCGGAAGAGTATATGACCCTGAACCCCGATGTCACGATCGACATTCAGTCGACCGGATCGACCGCAGGCATGACCGGCGCGATCGACGGAACGCTGGAAATCGGCATGGCTTCGCGTGAACTCACCGACGAAGAAAATGCGGAACTCGACGGACTCGTCATTGCAAACGACGGCATCGCAGTCATCGTAAACAACGACAACCCGCTGACAGACATCTCGCTTGAAAACGTAAAAGGCATCTTCCTCGGCGAAATCGTAAACTGGGAAGACGTACAATAAAATTTTTGGAAGGATAGCATAACCTATGGAAAGTACCGGAAACCAAACCCGCATGCGGGAAACCGTGATGCACATTGTGTTTCTGGCCACTGCCACAGCGTCGATCATCTCCGTACTCCTGATTTCGGGCTTTATCTTCTTTACCGGAATCCCGGCGATGGCGGAGATCGGACTGGGCGAGTTTCTTCTGGGGCAAAACTGGTTCCCCAGACACACACCCGCCCAGTTCGGGATCTTTCCGATGATTGTCTCGAGCATCTATGTGACCATAGGTGCTATTGTTTTAGGTGTACCCCTGGGGGTTCTGACCGCGATCTTTC
>ERZ1032857.67-NODE-67-length-11410-cov-7.862528_pt1 | contig 11410 bp, 12 predicted proteins | sample MGYA00516688_ERZ1032857 | MGnify/ENA primary metagenome ERZ1032857 (study PRJEB33719, sample SAMN04262500) | wastewater metagenome | biome: rural village; feature: composting latrine chamber; material: composting feces with ash | place: El Salvador | collected...
GGGCACGGGCGCGCCGAACTCGCCGGAGACGCGACGCAGGACGCGCAGCGAGTCCACTGCGCGGACCTCGGTGAACTGGCCGGACTCGAGTGCGCGGCAGTAGATCTCGTACGGGGGCCGACCGCCGTCCGCGGGATCCGGGAACACGTCGTGGATCAGCAGCGCCCCGCCGATCTCGACCCACGGGGCCCACCCCTCGTAGTCGGCCTGGGCGGCCTCCGAGGAATGTCCGCCGTCGATGAACACGAACGAGGCGGGTGTGCCCCATACGCGGGCGACCTGGCGGGAGCTGCCCACGGCCGCGGTCACCACGTCGTCGAGTCCGGCGTCCCAGATGGTGTGGCGGAACGCGCCGAGCGTCTCGAGTCTGCCGGTGTGCGCATCGACCAGGTCCGCGTCGTGGTACTCCCAGCCGGGCTGGTGCTCCTCGGATCCCCGGTGGTGGTCGACGGTGACGATGCTGCCGCCGGTCACCCGGGCCGCCGCGCCGAGGAACACGGTCGAACGACCGCAGTAGGTGCCGATCTCCACCCCCACGCCGTCGCCCAGGTACTCGCAGGCGATCTCGTACAGGGTGGTGCCTTCTTCGAGCGGCATGAAGCCGGGGGCGGCGAGCGCGACGGCCAGCAACGACGGTTCGATCTCGGGTGCGGTCATGGGCACCAACCTAGTCGGCGCCTCTCAGCTCTCGGCGCGGCGGGCGGCCTTGCGGGCCCGTGACACGTGCGGGCCCACCACGTTGCCGAGCTTCGTGCCGTTCGGCCAGCCCGCGTAGTAGCAGAGGAACAACACGATCTCCTCGAGCTCGTCCGGGGTCAGCTCGCCGTTGCCGAGCGCGGCGCCCACCTGGATGTCGGCGACGTCCGTATTCCCCTGCGCGGTGAGAGCGCCGAGCAGGAGCAGACGGCGGTCGCGGTGGCTCAGACCCGGGCGGGACCAGATCCGGCCGAACAGGTGATCCGCCGTCTCGGCGAAGTAGTCGCCCGGACCGTCCGACATCTCGAAGCCATAGGCCTCGGTCATCATGGCCAGTCCGTGTCGGCGCTCCGGGCTCATCCCGGTGTCCGCGGTGTCGTTCATCAGTTCTCCTCGTCGTCGTCGCGGTCGTGTCGGTTCCCACCGGCGCCGTCGGAGTCGGCGACGCCCGCGCGGCGCGCGATCTCGCCCGGCCCGACGCCGAAGCCGGTGCCCAGGTCGCGCAGGGCGATGGTGCCGAGCGGAAGGTCCACGTCCAGGCGGTCGGCCAGACCGAGGGCCAGCGACAGGTCCTTCTCGCCCAGTCCGCGGACGTGTGTGAAGATGCTGTGCCAGAAGTCATCGGGATCGATGGGTGCGGTCGTGTCGCGGAGCATCACCGCACCGGCGCCACCGGTGATGGCGTCCGTGTGGCGGACCACCCGGCCCAGCTTGGCGATGTCGATCCCCGCCGCTTCGGCCAGGCGCGAGGCCTCGGCGGTGGCGGCGAACGAGATGAAGTGCAGCAGGTTCCGCGCCAGCTTCATGCGGGTGCCCGCGCCCACCTCCCCGGCGTGCACGGGCATCGCCGCCCAGAGCCGGAAGGCCGGCTTGCAGGCCTCGTAGACCTCGCGGGGGCCGCCCACCATCACGGCGAGCTCGCCCTTCTCTGCGCCGGGGGCACCACCCGACACCGGCGCGTCGACCAGGTGCACGCCGGCGGCAGCACACACCTCGGCCAGCTCTACTGCTGTCGAGTCGGAAATGGTGGAGTGGATCGCGATCACGGTGCCCGCGGCGGCGGTGCGCAGGATCCCCTCGGGGCCGTCGACCACGTCGCGGACCTGGGTGTCGTCCAGCACCGTCACCGACACCAGTCGCGCGGTCCGCGCCACGTCCGCCGCGGTGGCGGCGGCCGTCGCCCCCTCGGCCACGAACGGCTCGGTGGCCTCGGCCCGGACGTCACACACCACGAGTCCTCCGGGCCAGGCGAGAAGGCGTCTGGCGATGGGGGTACCCATGTTGCCCAGGCCGATGAAGCCGACCGGTGCGGGGGAGCCGTCCGGGGAGCCGGGGCCGATCAGGTCGTCGGCCGGGTTGGTTGGCGTCTCGTCGGCGGGGCTCAGGGGCGGATGGTCGTTCATGACCTGATGACCTGTCCGCCGTCGACGTTGAAGATCTGGCCGGTGATCCAGCTCGCCTCGTCCGAGAGCAGGAACAGGAGCATTCCGACGAGATCCTCGGGCTGGCCGATCCGCTTGAGCGGCAGCTTGTCCACCATCTCGTTCACGATGCTCTGCGGGGTGGACGTGCGGTTGGCCTCGGTGTCGATAGGGCCGGGGGCGATCGCGTTGATCCGGATGTTCGAGCCGCCGAGTTCGGTGGCCAGTTGCTGGGTGAGGCCGTTGACGCCCACCTTGGCCAAGCCGTAGAAGCCTGAGTAGAGCCACGCCGCCGTGGAGGACTGGTTGACGATCGCGCCGCCGCCGGCGGCCGCCATCTTCTCCCAGCAGGCCCGCACCATGAGCAACTGACCGTTCAGGTTCACCGACATGAACTTCTCGTAGTAGTCCCACGGCACGGTGATGAGGAAGTCCAGCTTCATCCCACCGAAGATCGCGGCGTTGTTGACCAGCATGTCCAGCCGTCCGAAGCGCTCCACGGCGGCCTCGGCGCAGGCGCCTGCCGAGGACTCGTCGGAGACGTCGGTGTGCTGGAAGAAGGCGTGCCCGCCGGACTCGATGATCTCGGTGGCCACGCGCTTGCCCTGTTCCTCGGACACGTCGGCCACCACCACCTTGGCGCCCTCGGCCGCGAGCGCCTTGGCGTACTCTTCACCGATACCGCCGGCCGCGCCGGTCACGATCGCTGTCTTGCCGTCGAAACGTCCCATGTCTGTCTATCTCCTGGAAGTGGTTGCGGTGTTGCGGGTTCTGGGGTCGCCGACTCAGGCCGGGGTGGCGACGGACTTGATCTCGAGATACTCCTCGAAGCCCGCACGGCCCATCTCGCGGCCGATGCCGGACTGCTTGTAGCCGCCGAAGGGCACGTCGGCGCCGTACCACTGACCGCCGTTGACGCCGAGCGTGCCGGTGCGGATCCCGGACACGACCTTCTCGACCCGCTCCGGGTCGGTGCCCCACACCGCGCCGGACAGGCCGTAGGGGGAGTCGTTGGCGATGCGGATCGCGTCCTCGTCGCCGTCGTGCGGGATGATCACCAGCACGGGACCGAAGATCTCCTCCTGCGCCACCCGCGCGGAGTTGTCGAGCCCGGAGATCAGAGTCGGCTCCACCCAGAAGCCGCGGTCGAAGCCCTCGCCGGTCGGGCGGCCGCCACCGATCTCGATCGTGCCGCCCTCCCGGGCCGCCAGCGCGATGTAACCCTCGATCCGCTCGCGCTGCGCGGCCGAGATCACCGGGCCGCAGAACGCGCCGGGATCGTTGGGGTCGGTGGGGGCGAACGACGCCATGGCGCCCTTGGCGGACTCGACGGCCTCGGCGTACTTCTCGCGCGGCACCAACAGGCGGGTGGTGAGCGCGCAGCCCTGCCCGGCGTGGGTACAGGTGTTGAGCGCGGTCATGAAGCAGGCGGTGCCGAGGTCGGCGTCGTCGAGCACGACCGAGGCGGACTTGCCGCCCAGCTCGAGGAAGACCTTCTTGAGCGAGTCCGCGGCCGACGCCATGATCTTCTTGCCGGTGGCGGTGGAGCCCGTGAAGGAGATCAGGTCCACGCGGGGGTCGGTGGTGAGCTGGGCGCCCACGCCGTGGTCCGAGGAGGAGACCACGTTGAGGACCCCGGCGGGGATGTCGGTCTCCTCGGCGGCGATGCGGGCCACGGCGGCGGCGATGAGCGGGGTGTCGGGCGCGGGCTTGAGAACCACGGTGCAGCCGGCGGCCAGCGCGGGCCCGATCTTGGCCAGGTTGATCTGGTTGGGGAAGTTCCACGGGGTGATGGCGCCCACGACGCCTGTCGCCTCGCGCCTGGTGGTGCGGTGCGAGCGCACGCCCATGATCTCCGACTCGCCCAGATCTTCGGTCCACTCGTAGGACTCGACGAGGTCGGCGAGCCAGCCCAGGTCCGCGACGGGCCCCTCGAGCTGGGGGCCGGTGGTGAACATGTGGGGCGCGCCGACCTCGGCGATGGTCAGCGCGCGGAGCTCCTCGATGTGGGACTGCAACGCGTCGCGGAGCTGGCGCAGGCATCTCGCGCGAAAGGCGTGGTCCGTCGACCAGTCGGTGGTGTCGAAGGCGGTGCGGGCGGCGGCGATCGCGGCGTCCATGTCCTCGGCGGTGGCGTCAGCGGCGGCGCCGATCACCTCCTCTGTGGCGGGGTTGAGGACGTCGAACGTCGCGCCTGAGGCGGCGTGGCGTAGTTCGCCGCCGATGAGCAGCGGTGCGGTGTCGGTGGTGCTCGTCGTCACGTGGGGCCTTCCGTCGGTGTCAGTGGACAGCTGTCTAGACGATAGTCCGGGAATGGTGTACTGTCCAGACACATGTCCACCGATGTCCGCTTCGAATCCACGCGACGGCGCCTCAACGGCCAGCAGGCCGAGACCGTCGGCCGTCTGACCACTGCTGCCGTCGAGGTGCTGCGGGAGAAGGGCCCCGGGGGTCTGGCCGTCCGCGCCGTGGCCGCCCGGGCGGGTGTCGCCCCCGCGACCGCCTACACCTACTTCTCCTCCAAGGGACACCTGATCGCCGAGGTGTTCTGGCGCCGCCTGGACGAGCACACGACCGAGATCTCGGACGACGGCTCCACCGCCGACCGTGTGGTGGCGGTCCTCCGCGACGTCGCACTGCTGATCGCAGACGAGCCCGAGTTGTCCTCGGCGGTCACCGCCGCACTGTTGGGTGACGACCCGGAGGTCTCGCACCTGCGCGTCCGGATCGGTGCCGACATCCGTCGCCGTCTGGTGGCGGCGTTGGGGGACGACGGCGACGACGAGGTGGTCACCGCACTGGAGATGGTCTACGCCGGGGCACTCGTCAGGGCGGGCATGGGCTACGGCTCGTACTCGGACATGGCCGACGCGATCGAATCCGCCGCACGACTGATCCTGAGGTGACGCACCCACATGACTACCGCAACCCCCGCTCCGCTCGTGTTCAGCCCGTACGACTACGCGGTGCATGAGGACCCGTATCCGTTCTATGCCCGGCTCCGGGCCGAGGCGCCCGTCTACCACAACGCAGAGCTCGACTTCTGGGCCCTGAGCAAGTACTCGGACGTGCGGGAGGCGTTCCGCGCCCCCGAGGTGTTCTCCAGCGCCATGGGGGTCTCGCTCGACCCCGCCGCGTACGGGCCGCACGCCTACAAGACCATGTCGTTCCTCGCCATGGACGATCCTCGCCACGCCCGCCTGCGGCGGCTGGTGAGCAAGGGCTTCACCGCCCGCCGCGTGGACGGACTAGGGGAGGGGGTCGAGAAGATCTCGCGGCAGTACTGGGACGAGTGCCTGCAGCGTGCGGCTGACGGCGAGACGATCGACTTCGTGGACGACTACGCGGGCAAGCTCCCGATGGACGTCATCTCCGACCTCATGGGGGTTCCCGAGGTCGACCGGGCGGAGCTGCGCCGGCTGGCGGACCTGGTCATGCACCGCGAGGAGGGCGTGCAGGACGTCCCCCAGGACTCGATGGTCGCCGCGCTCGACCTGATCACCTACTACCAGGGGATGGTCGCCGAGCGACGCAGGTCGCGCACCGAGGACCTGACCTCGGCGCTGATCGACGCGGAGGTCGACGGCGAGAAACTCGACGAGGACGAGATCCTGTCCTTCCTGTTCCTCATGGTGGTGGCCGGCAACGAGACCACGACCAAGCTGCTGGCGAACGCCCTGTTCTGGGGCCACGAGCACCCGGAGCAGTCCCGGCTCGTCCTGGACGACCCGTCGCGGGCACCGCAGTGGGTGGAGGAGACCCTGCGCTTCGACACCTCCAGCCAGATGGTGCTGCGCACCACCACGGCCGACACCACGATCCGGGGCGTGACCATCCCGGCCGACGAGAAGGTGCTCCTGCTCATCGGCTCGGCCAACCGCGACCACGAGATCTTCCCCGACGGCGACGTCTATGACCTGTCCCGCGACACCTCGGCGAGCCTGAGCTTTGGCCAGGGGCCCCACTTCTGCCTGGGCGCCCACCTCGCCCGGCTCGAGGGCCGCATCGCGCTGGACATGATCGCCCGGTCCATCACGGGATACGAGCTGCTCCCCGGCGCCGAGCGTGTGCATTCGTCCAACGTCCGTGGTTTCGCGCACCTGCCCATGCGGATCGAGGTGGCGGGCCGATGAGCCTGAGGTTCCCACCCCAGCTGGACACCTCGGAACGACCGGTGCTGGTCACCGGTGCCTCCTCGGGGATCGGCCGGGCCTCGGCCGAGGCACTGGCCGCGCTGGGGCACCCCGTCGTGGTGGGCGCTCGCCGCGCCGACCGCCTCGACGAACTTGTCGCGACGATCCGCGATGCCGGCGGCGAGGCCACGGCATGTGCGGTCGACGTGACGGACGCCGACTCCGTGTCGGCCTTCATCGCCGCAGCGACCGGAGCCTACGGCGACCCGGAGGTGTTGGTCTCCAGCGCGGGAACGCTCACAATGGCGCGCGTCTGGGAGATGAGCCCGGAGGATTTCGCCGCCCAACTCGACATCCACCTGATGTCGGTGCACAGGCTGCTCCACGCGATCCTGCCCGGCATGATCGACCGCCGCCGCGGCGACGTCGTCGTCATCGGCTCCGACGTGGCCTACACGGCGCGGCCCCGCTCCGGCGCGTACGTCGCCGCCAAGGCCGGGCTCGAGAACATGGCGAACCAGGCCCGCAAGGAGCTCGAGGGCACCGGGGTACGGCTCGGCGTGGTCCGTCCCGGGCCCGTCATGACCGAGATGGGCACCGAGTTCGACCCGGCCACCGCCGAGGCCGTCATCGACGACTGGGTGCGTCACGGTTTCGGACGCCACCCGCGCATGTGTAAGCCCGCCGACCTCGCCCGCGGGGTCGCCGCCATGGTGGCGATGCCCCGAGGCGCCCAGATCACCGAGCTGGAGATCCAGCCGGAGGCCCCCATCGAGGAGGACTACTCGTGACCAGCACTGGCAACCCCGTAGAGTTCCCAGACTTCTCAACACTCGACGAGCCGGGACGGGTGTCCGGCGGCGAGGGCGAGCTCGGCCATATGGACGAACTCCGTGAGGACCCGATCAGCCTGTTCTGGCGTGTCCGCGAGGAGTGCGGCGACCTGGGCGTGTTCCGGATCGCCGACCGCGACATCTGCCTGGCCTCCGGTGCCGCCGCCAACGAGGCCTTCTTCCGTGCACCGGACGAGTCTTTGGACCAGGCGGCCGCCTACCCGTTCATGACCCCGGTCTTCGGCGAGGGCGTCGTCTTTGACGCCAGTCCCGAGCGGCGTTCGGAGATGCTGCACAACACCGCGTTGCGTGGTGAGCACATGCGCCAGCACGCGGTGACCATCCCTCACGAGGTCGAGCGGATGGTGGCCGAGTGGGGCGAGGAGGGTGAGATCGACTTGCTTGAGTGGTTCTCGGAGCTGACGATCTACACCTCCTCGGCGTGCCTCATCGGTCCGAAGTTCCGCGAGCAGCTCGACTCCCGGTTCGCGCATCTCTACCACGATCTCGAGCGGGGGACGGACCCGCACGCGTACATCGACCCGTACGCCGACATCCCGTCGTTCCGAAAGCGCGACGCCGCGCGTGAGGGGCTGGTGGAGCTGGTGTCGGAGATCATGGACGAACGGATCGCGAACCCACCGGAGGACAAGGACGACCGGGACCTGCTCGATGTGTTGGTCTCGGTCAAGAACGAGGACGGGACCTTCCGGTTCACCCCGGACGAGGTCACCGGCATCTTCATCTCGATGATGTTCGCCGGCCATCACACCACGTCGGGCACGAGTGCGTGGATGTTGATCGAGCTGCTGCGGCATCCGGAGTACCTGGCCGAGGTGCTGGCCGAGCTGGACGAGATCTATGCGGACGGGGCGGAGTACTCGTTCGGTGCGCTGCGGCAGATGCCCAAGGTCGAGAATGCGCTCAAGGAGACGTTGCGGCTGCACCCGCCGCTGATCATCCTCATGCGAGTGGCGCAGGAGGACGTGCAGATCGGCGACTACGTCGTGCGCGCGGGACAGACCGTGGCCGCCTCACCCGCGGTCTCCAACCGCCTACCCGAGGACTTCCCCGACGCCGACTCCTTCGACCCGGACCGCTACGCGGAGCCGCGGCAGGAGGACATCGTCAACCGGTGGACCTGGATCCCGTTCGGTGCCGGACGGCATCGATGTGTGGGTGCGGCGTTCGCCCAGCTGCAGATCAAGGCCATCTTCTCGGTCCTGCTGCGCGAGTACGAGTTCGAGCTCGCCCAGCCGGCCGAGAGCTACCACAACGACCACTCGAAGATGGTCGTCCAGCTGGCCCAACCGTGCGTGGTGCGCTACCGCAAGCGGAACCGCTGAGGCGTAAGGAGCAGCAGATGAGAGTCGAGGTCGACTTCGACCTGTGCCAGGGACACGCCGAGTGCCAGGCCGAGGCCCCCGAGTGGTTCGCCGTCGGCAAGGGCTCGGGGGCCAAGGTCCGTGCCAAGCGGGGACAGGTCCCCGCCGATCAGCTCGAGGCCGTCAAGGCCGCCGTCAAGTACTGCCCGACTCAGGCACTGCGCCTGGTCGAGGACTGAAGCGAAACCAGGAGAAGAAGACGTGACCCGATACGACCGCGCCGAGATCGCCGAGTTCGTCCAGAAGTGGATCGACGCCAACGCCGAGTGCGAGCGCAACAAGGACTGGAAGCCCCTGGCCGAGTTCTACGCCGAGGACGCCACCTACGGCTGGAACTACGGCACCAAGGACGACTTCATGGCCGTCGGGATCGACGAGATCCGTGAGATCGCCCTCGGCCAGGAGATGGCCGGCCTCGACGGGTGGGAGTACCCCTACATCCGGACGATCATCGACCCGGAGACCGGCGACGTGCTGTGTTTGTGGAAGCAGATCGCCCGGGACACGGTGGACCCCGAGACCGGCAAGCCGTACGAGGTGCACGGCCTGGGCGGCTCGTGGTTCCTCTACAACGGCAAGCAGCAGTGGGCCTGGCACCGTGACTTCTTCGACTTCGGCAACGTCGTGGACCTGTTCATGCGGATGTACGAGGCGGACGCACTGACCGACTCCATGAAAGCCCGGTTCGAGGCGGCCGGAGACAAGCCCAAGGGCTGGTACCGGATCTCCGACAGCCCGGCCCCGCTGTGGCCGGTCTCGAGCCCGGACGAGGTCTGAGGACCATGAGCGAGCCGTCGCGCCGAGACCCGCTCGAGGGACTCGACCACGCCACCCTGGCCCGCCTGCTACCGGATCTGCTCCTGATCGGTCAGCTCATCGACAGGGCGGGGATGCCCGCCCTGCTCAGCGAGTTCGGTCTGGACGGGATGCGCGATGTCGCGATCGAGGAATGGCAGGCCGCCAGCCCCCACTACACCCGACGGATGAAGGAAGCACTGTCGATCACCGGCGACGGCGTCGCCGAGATCTTCAAGGGCTTCCAGCTCGACGTGGGGGCACCGCCCGAGTTCATGGACTTCCGGTACGGGGTCACCGATCACGGCACCGGCGAGTTCTGGCTCGACCACTGTGGCGCGCTGATGGACGTCGAGCCCATGGGTGAGCGGATCACCAAGACGATGTGCCACGACATCGAGGACCCCACCTTCCCGGCCACCGCCCTGGCCACCAACCCGCGCGCGCAGGTGGTGCCGATCCACCGCCCGCCGCGTGATCCGGAGGGCCGTACCCCGCACTGTCACTGGAAGGTGTGGATCGACCCGGAGGCCGAGCCGGCGCCGCTGCCGGAGCCCGCGGTGGAGTCGGCGACCAGTCGGCTCATCGACTTCCGGTTCGCCGCTCCCGCGCCGCGCGACACCACCGGCCAGGGGGAGCGGGACGACTATCGCGGGCCGCTGCTGACGGACCTGGTGTTCTCGGAGTTCACCTCGGCGGCGCTGATCCGGATCATCCGCGAGGTCTACCTGCAGATGCACCTGCTGGCGGTGGGGTTCCACCAGTCGGTCCGCCGTCGCTCGGACCGGGAGACCGCCGACCGGCTGCTCGCCTACCAGGCCACCGGGATCTCCGGGGTCGCAGGCGGACGGCTGCGCGAGGTCCTCGGCGTCGACGGCGACGCCCGGGGGCTCGCCGCAGTCCTCGACGTGCACCCCCTGTCCGGGCCGGTCGCCTACACCGGCTTTAAGTCGCGGGCCACCGACGACGGCGCAGGTCTCATCGTCTCGTGGGACACCTCTGCCGACGGTTTCCACGACGACACGTGGCTGCCACTGCTCGCCGCCGGCGACCTACGCCCGCTCGAGACGGCAGCGCAGGGCGTGGACCCGCGCTGGACCGTCGAGCCCGTGATCGGCGACGGCGCTTGGGTCGAGGCCGTCCTGTGGCTCGGCGACGAACCCGCCGAGGAACCGGAGGAGGTCGCCGTGACCCGCATCAGCACCGGGGCGGCGTTCAGCTTCGGGCCCACCCGTACCGCTCTGCCCATCACGCCCGTCTGACCCGGACCGACAGGCCGACTCGTCATATCCGCATCTCCACGAGCCCCAGCACCTGAGCTGCCCCCACGACCGGAGGACACCGCAATGGCACACAACCTGGCAGATCTCTTCGAGCACGCCGTCGACGCATACGGCGACGACCGGTTGGCCGTGGTCGAGGACGACCGGCGGCTCACGTTCGCGGGACTGGAGGAGGAGGCCAATCGCTGGTGCTCCGCCCTGTCGGACCTCGGGGCGGGGGCCGGCGACCACGTCGCGGTACACCTGCGCAACGGCGTGGACTGCCTGGCGCTGATCCTCGGCATCCTCAAGCTCCGCGCGGTGCCGATCAGCATCAACTACCGCTATTCGGGCTCCGAACTGCGGTATCTCTACGACTATTCCGATGCCTGCGTGCTGGTGTTCCACCGGGAGTTCGGCCCCGCGGTGGCGGCTGCCGTCGAGGGGCTCGACGCGGTCCTCCCGGCCGGGTACACGCTCAACACCCCCATGGGCGGGATGTTCCTGTGGGCGACGCTGCCCGAACCGTTCGACGCGAACGAATCCGTCATGGACGCGGTGAAGGCGGGGGTCGTCTACATCCCGGGCACCCAGTTCTACGTCGCGGATCCCAAGCCGTCCACCCTGCGACTGAGCTTCGTGTCGAACTCCGTCGACGTGATCGCCGAAGGCCTGGAGAGGCTGCGCACCGTGTTCGAGTGAACCCGCTCGAGTGGATCTGGTGGTGTCCAGGCGCGCGGGGTCCGCATGTCGGGATTCGGATGTCAGACTGTGGGCAGTGCGACGAGCACTGACACCGACCTCCCTCTCAGCTCTCTTCGGAAGGTTCTGCTCGTGGACGCGTTCCTTGCTTTCATCGACAACGTCGACGGTTTCCTAGGCTAT
>ERZ1032857.68-NODE-68-length-11305-cov-9.006933_pt1 | contig 11305 bp, 11 predicted proteins | sample MGYA00516688_ERZ1032857 | MGnify/ENA primary metagenome ERZ1032857 (study PRJEB33719, sample SAMN04262500) | wastewater metagenome | biome: rural village; feature: composting latrine chamber; material: composting feces with ash | place: El Salvador | collected...
CGGATAGTCTTCGCGCTTGGTGCGATAGGCGCTCGACAGCCCCGCATACAGGGCAAGGACGGCCACCGAGTTCACCCAGAACAAGGACGGCGGAAAGTCCACGGTCGGCCATATCTGCTGCAGGGCAGCAGGAGAGGTCGATACTTGTAGCGCCATCAAGCTCGCCCCGACGGCGGCGATCGCCGAGGGACGAAGCTTGATAAGTCCTCCCACAACTTCGCTGATCCACGCTAGCGGGTTGGCGGTCGCGCCGAGGGCTTTGACCCAGCGATAACTGTCTTGGCGGGCGACCTCAGCCGGGGTCGGTTCGTAGTTTTTAGCTCGCGAGGACAACTGAGGTGCTGGCTCCAGCATGACGGTAGCCACCACGACGAGGGCGCACACAAGAAACGGGAAAAACGAGAACCACCACGCAGTGGCGGTGGTGGCAACGGCTACCACCCAACCGAGAAAAGCGATCGACTGGGGTTCTCTTTGACGGGCTGCCATAGGGGTCCTTTAGCGGGTCAGGGCGTAGATAACATCGGCGATACGTTCATCGCCGTGCTCGCGCCACTTCTTGTGGGTCAGGCGTTGACGCAGGGTCTTGGGGTCTATCACCTCAGCGTCGGGGACACGCAACATCGAGGTGGAGACCTTTTGGCCGGGTCGAGATGACCACACGACCAGCGACGGGGTGAGAATCGTGAAGTCTTTGATCCCCTTGCTGACCAAGTGCAGCTCGATGCGGTCGCGCGCCATCCCCATCGTTTTGCTCGACAGGTAGGGCATGTGGGTTTTGCCGCGATACGACTTCCCGCGCAGCGTCCAGTAGCGCCCCGGCTCCCACACCTTTGAGTCCACAATCCAAATGCGTGACCCGGAGACAAAGATATGGTCGGCATTGGCGCTGTGAGCACCGGGGATAGACACATCGTGGAAGACATCGGTGGCGTAGTCATCGGCGCACAGGTCGTGGACAAGATCGGCGGTTTTCTTCTCGCCGATGCCACCGACCTTGGCGGTGTCGGCGTTCTTGGCCCACGTGGCGCTATCACCCAGGGCCCCGCCAGGGGTTCCATAAATCATAGGGCGGCCACCACCATTTCGATGATGATGACGAGGGTAACGATGGCGAAGAAGACCGTGATAATCGGTCGGCCTTGGCCACTGTGGTAGCGGGAGATGTCGGCTTGCTTCTTTTCAGCGTCAGCACGGATATTGTCGAACATGGCGTCCTTTCCTAACGTCGGCCTTGGCCGGTCATTGAGGGGTATTGACTGTCGGTGTAGTGATGCGCGGGCGCAACTAGTGGCGCTGGCGGTTGAGTGAGTCCTCGATCAACCAACGGCCTTGTCCACAAGTTTACACCCTCACCCCTCAGGTGGGCAGGGGACTGGGCGAGGGTATTGATCGTCTGGACGGCGCCAGCAAGATGACCAGAGATGTCCATCTGCGCACCGGCGAGATGAACCGTGTCCCCGGCGATCGAGTTCGCGGTCAGGGAGGAAAAATCCGGGGAGGCTTGATTGGCGGCCGGGAAGAAGTCTGTCCACGAGGCGGTGAAAATCCGGTGAGGTGCATCGTCAACAGACGAGTCCTCCCACCCGTCAAGGCTCTCTTTGATGCGCTTGGTGATGCTCGACCGGCGCGAGTCAGAAGAATCAGGCGGGGCGGCGATAACAAACAGCACGACAAGGCCCGAGCTGTAGAGAGTGCGGCGGTTCAGCAGGTCGCCCCAGCGACGCACCTTTTGGGTCAGGTGCGGGGTGGAAGACGCCTGTGTTTCGACTGCGATGCGTAGACCGTCGTCGCGCAGCCACGTGGCATCGGCTGTCCACGTACCGCTGGACTGCATCCCCTTACGCCCTAGCCCTGACCCGGCGAGTAGGTCGGCGCTCGACAGCGCCTCCCCCGCAATCGCCCCTACCCCCAGCAGGGTCGAGGCACGCAGGGACGCTTCGGTGGTCAGCACGTTATGCCGGTCGGTACGCGAGCCACCTAGCACGTTGCGCCCACCCATGAGGTAGACCCGTTCGGGATAGGACAGGGAGGGCAAGAACTTGTTTCGCCACACGGCGCTCGCTGACGGACGGACCAAGTAGGTGTCTTCATCGACCGTCTTTGACAGGCCGTGGACGTGGACACCGATATCGACCATGCCGACCCTGAACGCCCAGCGGATCACCGCCCGCGAGCGAGGCGATCCGGTAAAGGCACACACTTGGGCGATCGTCGTTGTCCGCCACGAGTTGATGACCCCGAGCGTGGCCAAGACGACCGGCAGGTAGCGCGAGCAGGTGAGCCTGTCCCATGCGTGGTCTTCGTCTGGCCACCATGAGGCGGGCAGGGTGGACACACCCGAGACTAGCTGCTGGTGGGCAGCAAGGGTCGTGGTCCACACTCCCTGACCGCCCGGAACCCACAGCCCGCCATAGTAGGGGTCAACACTCACGGCTCTGCCCTCACCAAGCGTCCATCAGCGCCGTAGTCCCATCCGTTATCGGTAACGAACGCCCGGCGGGCATCATCACCCGTGTCACCCCAGAAAGCACTCTTGACGGTGAAAGATGGCTGGGTGGCACCGCGAGCAGACGTAGAGATCAGCGCATGGTAGTCCGGCAGGGTCGTGATGTCCTCGGGCGCCCACGAGACCATCGAGGTAGCTCCGATACGCTGGAGGACAATCTCGGCCTGGTTGGTGTCGCGCTGGCGCATAGCGATGAACGTATCGGTTGCGAGCAGGACATCGACAACTTTGTCCGGGACACGTTTGAGGTTCTGGGTGGCATAGAACGGCTTGACCCCGTACTTGCGTCCCTCGTTGAGCCACCACTCAACCGTCTCGGTCGTTGTTCCCACCACACGGGAAACCTCGTCGAAGACGACCGTGATCTGCTTTCCTTGCGCTCCCCAGTCAACACACAGCTGGGGAACTTTGTCGCGCAATGTTCGCGCGAGCGCAGCGGTGTAGAAGTTCGACACCTCGGTGGGCAGGGTCTGGTTAACGCCATCGACGCGGGCAGACCCGGCGGTCACCAGTAGCGTGGCGTAGTCGTTGATAATGTCCTCCCACGTAAAGACCCGTCCCTCAACGCGAGCGTGTCGGGTGGGGAAAATCATCGGGGCGATCTGCATAAGAAGACCGACCTTGTTGCGCGGGGAATCAAAGTAGGAATCACGCTCGCGCGAGGTCTTAGAAAACAGCGTAGACAGTGACCCGACAGCGGTGGCCAGTTCCTCATCGGAGGGGTGAGACTGAGAGTACTCCCGCAGAGCTTCAAACAAGGGTTTCGCGTTCGCGTCCCCGTCAATGCCACCCATGAGGGCGTACATGTAGTACAAGATTGTCTCATCTTGGGCGAGCGTGCATCGGTCGTGGTCGCGGGCAAGAGACACAATATCGTCGTTGACGAAGCTGGCAGCAGTGGCGGTGATGCGTACCGCGTCCTGGCTTCGCGCCATGATCGACCCGTCGGCAAAAGACTCTCTCCACACCGAGGCCACATTGGCGCCCCATGACTGCCGGGAGGGGTAGGTACTCGGGTCACCGAACATGTCGAGGACATAGCCCTCGTGGTCAACTGCTTTGACGACATAAGGCGCGGGGGCGCCAACAATGGTTGCCCAGTGGAGTATCGACTCGATCGAGGACTGGTCTTCTTCAACAACGACAATCGCGTTGTGCTTGCCGGGGTCACCGGGCAATCCAGTGGGACATTCTTTGTCGGCCATCATGTACGCGACGTGCGTGTGCAACGTGGCCGATTTACCTGAGCCAGGAGTACCCAGCAGTGACACACCCAGCCGGGTCGAAGAAGATGGCAGGTAGACAGGAGTGTCCTGAGAGTGTCCTGCCACCACCCCGGTGCGGTCGATCAATGGACGCGGGACAAGGCGCTCAACGGTGGTGGATTGCTCGGTTGCTCGCGGACGGACAATGCCGATCCACGACTCGACCGGCAAGACGATATTGCGGTTATCGAGCGGGTAGATCGTCTTGGTTGGGTCGTTGAGATTCTTGTGGACGGTGCCTTGGGAAAACTCGATCTGGCCTTGACCGTTGACCTCCTTGTTGCGCTTGTGTGCCGAGGACAAGCGGTAGCGAGCAAACGGGTGATAAGGCAGCGGCGGGCGCGGCAAGGCGTTCCTTTTCAGGTGGCGCTCAACGCGCGCATAGCGGGTGGGGACAAGGTGGACGATCGATAAAACAGCACACGCGGCAGCGGCTATTCCTAGCCCGATCAGGACCGGGAGTGGGGTGTCAGGGAGGGAAAATGTTTGCCCGGCTTCGATGATGCCGCGGTCAACAAGGAGGGAAGAAAAGGCGTCATTTAGCCACGGGTCAATCTTGGAGTTAACGACGTTGTATAGCCCCAGCATAGCGGCGAGGGTGGCGAGAATAATGGTCGGCTTGAACTTCTTAGCGGGGCGAAAACTTGGCCACTTGCGGATTTCTTCAACCGTGCGATTCGGTAGCGCGCCATTGAGCTGGCGCAGCATCTGATAGGGACGATCGGGTTCATCGGAGGAGGCATACATGTTGGTCACCAGCGCGGTGGGTCTACCCGCCGGGGAGCTTTGACCGATGCCTCCGCGAGCGTCAATATACATCTTCATGGCGGTGCGCTCCCGTGACCGAAGCGCGCGAACGGAAAACCCTATCCACTCGTTTGGCTGGATAACACCGACCATGTTCTCCGCCACGTGTAGCGGGTTGACCCCGGCGGCAGACGATGAGGTCAGCGACTCGTTACGGGGTGCCTCAGATGTTGACCAGTAACGATGTCGGGGTAGTGAAAACTCGACGCTCTCTAGCGGGGTCGCCTTTGATTTCAGAACCTTGGCCACCTCGACAGCGCCCGCATAAGGCTGGCGTGACTTGGTGTACTTGGTGAGGTAGGCGTTCGTGTTGCCTTGGCTGTCACAGACAAGGAAGACGGAGACGGACTCGACACCAAGCGCTGCGCGGATATCGCCTTTCTTCATTCGCCCCGTTGATTCGAGCAGCATGTTCATGGCGCGGTTAAGGGAGGACGTGAAGTCGGCAATATCGCCTGAATCAAGATCACCGCTTGCGCGAGAAAAGGTAAAGGCGTAGGTCGTTTTTGCCATGGAATAGTCTTTCTGTGACGGGGGGAGCCTACATGTCTATGTGTAGGTACACATACGTGTGTAGGTCTTTTGGGCTACCCCAATCCTACAGGGGATTTTTGGGTTTTTGTAAAAGGGGTACGTGCCCCGCTTATTTTGTGGGGTGGCGCCCCGACCCTGCCCCCACCATTAGATAAGTCAGGAGATGTTGTGCGTCGAGGTACACATATAGGTGTAGCTGGGAGCCAACGTTCTTGCTTAGCCAGAGATGAGGTTCGCTAGGGAAATTGTCGCTCACACCATCTCTGGCTTCGCTCGACCGGGCTACCCAAGCTACACGTTGATGTGTATGTACCTCGACGCGGGCGGTCTGACTTATCTAGGCGCGGCTACCGCGCGGGGTGGGGTCAGGGTCGCGCTGACGGGAACGATACGCGGAATCGATCAGGTCGCGATGAGTAAGACGAGGGCGAAGGTGAGGCGGAGCCACACGGGAAACGAGACGGACACATGAGGCGATCCAGGGTGGAGGGCGAACGAAGAACGAACGACGACGAGAGAGCGGTAGCGATCGAGGAGGAGTAAGTGATGAGTGAGACCGACATCCGGGAGCTGATGTGGAGGCGAGGTTCTGTGGGGCGATAGCGAAACGGAGCAACGAGACGCACACAAGAGGGATATGTGAGATGGAGGGGTAAGTGACCGGGAGCGTTGGCTGACGGGGCACGTGAGTGTAGGTGAGCCTAGTGTCAGGGTGGCTGGGGCGAGGGTGGTCACCAGCGTGAGGTTGCGTACCGGAAGACCGAGCAGGGTGCGTGGCGGACAGCATTGGCTACGTGAGCGAACGTGAGCGAAGCTGGCGAAGTCAGCGTAGCTCATATCTTAGACACCTGGCGAAGTCAGCGTGGCTCTTATTCCCATGCAGGGGGAGGACACACCGGCGCCTAACGGCGAAACCATTTTGTCCTCCCCCACGCCTGACGGCGGGGTGAGTTGGTGATGCCAATCCTCCCTCTCGCTGCTAAAGCCGGGGTGAGTTTGTCTCATCAGTCCTCCCCCTCGCTGCTAAAGCCGGGGTGAGTTTTGTGGTGCCAATCTTCCCCCGCGCCTAGCGGCGGGGTGAGTTTGTCTCATCAGTCCTCCCTCGCTGCTAAAGCCGGGGTGAGTCGGTCGCGCCAGTCCTCCCTCGCGCCTAGCGCCGGGACTGCGACTCCGCACGCTCGATGGCGCGATAAATGGTGGGCCTAGATACGTTGAACGTGCGGGCCACCGCGCTGACGGACTTACCGCCCTCGATTAGTCCCTTGGCAACCTCAGCTTGTTCGTTGTTGAGCCTCGGCTTCGGCCCGGCCACCCTGCCTTGTTCGCGGGCGCGTGCAACACCCTCACGGGTGCGCTGGACTAGCAGGCCACGTTCCCATTCGGCCAGACTGGCCATGGCACTAACAACCACTTTGTCCGCAGGCCGTGAGGTGTCGATCGCTGGCTCCAGCACCCTCACGTTCATGCCCCGCTCGGCCAAGTCGGCGATAGTGCTTACCGTCTCTGCGAGACTGCGGCCAAGGCGGTCTAAGCGCGTGACAACCAAGGTGTCATCTGGGCGCATGTGCGCCAGCGCGTCATCAAGTCCTGGCCGCTGCCACTTGGTGCCGATGATCGTGTCGGTGTAGACGCGGCTTGCGTCGCAACCAGCCTCGATGAGGGCCCCACGCTGAGTATCGAGGTCCTGTCCTCGCTTCGACGTAGAGACACGTGCGTAGCCGATAAGCATGGTCAATCACCGACCTAAGCGTTGCCCTTGGCGCGGTTGTGCGGCTTACAGAGCAGCTCGCAGTTGCTCTCCTCAGTCGAACCTCCCTTGGACCACGCAGTGACATGATCGGCGTCCATCTCTTTGAGCGTCCACGTCTTCGCTTTCTTCTCGTCGTGACCGATAGCGCAATAGGAACAGTTGGAGATGCCCTGCTGTTTGGCTGCGTCTGTCTGGCGCTTGTAGACACGCTTCTTCACTGCCTCGGTGAACACGCGCACGTTGAGCAGCCTCGTGTCCTGCCTGCCTCCAAGCAGATACTCGTAGACACCCCTCTTGGATTGAATCTGCGGGTCGGACAGTAACTCCTGTGCAGCAGCCGTCATCTCGGTCGCGTTGTAACCTTGGCTCCCGTAGCGTTCATACAGCCTGTTCCATGCCAGACCGCGCATCGAGGAGTCAGTCATCTTGAACACGCTTGCCGCCCAATCGATAACAGCCGCGAAGTACGCCTCCAACTCCCGGCAGTCCTCGTCTTCGCGGTGCTTGGCCATGTAGTTGTCGATGGTCGTGTCCTCGCGCGCAGCGAGCCAGCCCAGAGCTACTTCGAGCACCTCTTGGCGGGCTGGATCGCCTTTGACGAAGTTCGACCACTTCGACATCACGGCAGAACCTGAGTTAGAGAACACTCGCTTCGCGGCAGTAACGAACGGGCCCGAGTACACCGCGTTGCGCAGTTCCTGGGCCGTCAGCGGCACACCAACAATGTTGATGGTCTTGAACCACTCCTTGATCTCAGCCTCCGTGCCGTAGCAGTCGTAGATCAGCAGCTCGGTGTCAAGGATCAGATTCTTCTGGCGCTCGCTCAGCGACGAGAAATACTGCTCGTTGCCGTCGGCGTCTTTGACGACGAAGAGACCGCTCACGAAACGCCCGATGGACGTTATACGCTGCTGACCGTCGAGAATCTCGAACTTGTCTTCGCCCTGCTTGGGCTGGTTGAAATAGATCAGACCCAGTGGGTATCCCTTGAGTAGTGAGTCAATGACGGCAACATCTTTCTTGCCGTCGTTGTAGATGTAGTTGCGCTGGTACTCGGGCTGGATGGTCAGGTCGCCAGCCAAGCCGTACAGACCCCTGCCTTCGAGGTCGTTGTAGTGAAATCCGTCAACGATGTCACGGACCTTGCGGGGGTTGAGTTTTGCTTCCAATGATCTAGACCTCCTTGGTCTGGGGGTGGCGGTGGCGGATGAATATCCGATCGTATGTCTCTTTGCCGTCGATGGTTGTCTTCTTGTCAGACTCCGGGGGCACGCTCTCCCCTCGGTATGCGCGCATAAGCTCAGGAGTCTTAGCCCAACGTCGTGAACCCAGAATCTCAAACTGGTCGGGGTTGTACTTGTCCAAGAACGAGATCGGAACACCCATTACGCCGTCATAATCGCTGGGGATACCCTTGGTCTCCGGCACCTCGATAGCGTCGTAGTTGTCGTACTTGGCGTAGGCGGTTTCACGAACACGCTTCGACCCATAGATCAGGTTGTCCTCCATCGTCATCAGCACAAGCGGCTCGTGGCGACGACCATGCTCGATGTTGGTGAACCACTTAGAAGTTACGGGGATAAGGCGAGTGCCGTCGTCGGTGACCTTTTCGTTCTTGTTGTAAGGCGCGCTAACAGGCACCTCGAACCACATACTGTTGCCGCCGGTGTCCTTGCCGCGACCAAGCCACATGCGGTTGTCTCGGATCAGTGGAAAGACCTCTTTGTATGTAACAGCGTTCATGTTCCCGATGATGGAGAACTGCACGTCGCCCTCAACCAACCACACAAGGAACTCGCGGAACAGCGAGAACGGTGGGTTGGTCACCACGATGTCGGCTTCGTCGCGGAGCCTCGTGACCTCCTCGGAGCGGAAGTCACCGTCGCCTTCGAGGTAATCCCACTGGAGGTCGTCCTTGTTCAATTTGCCGTCGTCATTAAGATCGGTGCCCTGTTCGAGGACGTAGATGCGGCCTCGGTGCCACGTGTCCTCCTCGTTGAACTTCTCGTCCTGGTCCTCACCCAGCATGAAGTCCAACAGCATCTGGCCTTTTTCAGTCACCGCTGGGTTAGATGCTGGGGCGTAGGAGGTCGAGATCAGCTTCTTCAAGCCGAACTTTTCAAAGTTCAGTGCAAAGTACTTGGTGAAGTTACTTGCTCCGGGATCGTCGCACGGCAACAGCACTGTCTTGCCTCTGAACACGTCAGGGTCATATGCCAAGTACGCCTGCATCTCGTTTTCAATATCGTTCCACTGGGTGTAGAACTCATCATTCTTCGCAGCCTTGGCTGCGCCTAAGTTGGCGTTACCCGCCATCGGTCATCACGCTCGCTAGGTCAGTACTAAATCGATCGGACCTGCACGGCGCCCAAAGCAGGACGGGGTGTACGAGGTCGTCAAACATAGCACCAAGTGTAACACGACTAACCAGTTAACGATCTCGTACAATGGGGTTTTCCTCGACCGCTTGTCAACATCTTTGTCAGGGGGTCAACACCCGTGTTAGCCTTATCCGCGTGAAGAAGACATACATCGGCCACATTCTCGCCAGCGGACGACGCGACGGCGAAGTTCAGGCATCGACTCCGCAAGAGGCGATGTCTCTATTTGCCCACCTTCTTCGCCTCCGAGGACGCACGTGTCTGATCGAGATTGACCGGCTGCGCTCTGACTCCAGCAGTGTCGCCGGGTATCTTCGTGACCCAGCCACCGATCGTGTCTGGCGGGTCAGCTCCGAGACCCACAACCCGTTTGCTATCTCTGGCTAATTAGCAACACCAACCCACCGCCCTCGCATATGTTAGGCACTTGACATATTCGGGGGCGGTGTCATACGCTGTGCCCACAGACACCCCAGAAGGAAGTCCGCCAATGTCTACCTACGTTGCCCCCGACCAGCTCGATGATGACCTCGTTTTGGTGGTCGAGACCGACACACACACGTATCGGTTTACAACAACGGACGAAGAAATTGTCCGCGCCACCCTCGACTTTGTTGCCGCGCACAACAACGGCACACCCAATCTTGAACCGGAGCTGGCTTTCCTTCTCCGTCATCTGTCCAGACGCCAAGAATCTCTCCTCATCACCGACAAGGAAACCGGCCACACCGACGCCGCCGACACGGTAGATGCGGACAACATCGTGGCGCAGATGACCCAGATCACCGCGAGACTTGGCTAAAGGAGGCCACCCATGCTCTGCGAACTCTCAGCAACACTACTTAAGCCGTTCGGCGTCCGCCCTGACGCTGAACTCGTATCTACCCGGCTACTGACCCTCGGGTCGAACCCGTCTTTTATCGGCTGGCGGTCAGTGCGTACCTACCGGCTCCACCACCACCTACACGAGAGCGAAGACATCACGTTCATGCTCACGTTCTCTTTGACCCCGACCACCATCGAGGTCACCAACGGTCATCTTCGTTCGTCAACGTCCGCACCGGAGGTTGACTTTTCCAACCCGCGTGGCGAGGCAACGCTGCTGGAGGTCTACGACTTTGCCGACTTCGCCTCATTTAGGAAAGAGTGGAGCGTGCTGTCCACCTTGTCCGCCGCCCAGGAGTATTACCGCGATCATCTGGCGGGCTTGCGTCCCGTTAAGTCGCGATGACAACTGGTTGACACTCAGGGGGAGGAAACGGTAGATTAACTACCAACAGACCTCCCCTAACGACGATTGGCACGACGGTGACAGACCAGACGCTGACCTACTACCTCCCCGCTTCTCGGGTGGAGGATTTTCGCGAGCGCGTCACCCAGGCCAATGAAAGGCTGGACAAGCATGGTATCCCTGGCCGGTGGACGATCGACAAGATCAAGGAGTCCGATGTCCCAGTCACCATCGACGGGGAGAGGTTCATCCACCGTCAGGCCGCGGTCACGCTTAGTGCCCCGCAGGCCACGCTCGACGGGTGGAGGCCGGTCGCCGAGGTGACATTCACCCCGTCCGGGAACCCGGTCGTTCGCCACGCTTACGGACACACCGGCCCCGCCCCCGACCTCGATCAGGACGTGTGCGATGTGTGCCATGCCCGGCGGGCACGGTCACTGCTCTACGTGTTCACCGACGAGGAGGGTCAGACCGCTCAGGTCGGCTCAACGTGCGTGGAAGCTTTCACGGGTATCACCCCGACCGGCATCCAGACTGTGTTCGACACCAGCATATTCGGGGACACCTACCAACCCTCGCGCGCACGCGACGGCGTTGAGCACAGGGATGATGTCTTGCTAGCCGCTATCCGGGTAACCGACGGCGGGAAGGTCCACATCTCCCGAGAGCGCGCCGAACTGTCTTTGACCCCCTCGACCTCAGCTGATGTCCGCCAGATGTTGCGCGAAGCGTTCGATCAGGCCACGCCAGACGAGGAGGCACTGATCGAGCAGATTCGGTCGTTTATTGACGACATCGAGGATGAGGACGAGACCTTCCTCGGCAAAC
>ERZ1032857.69-NODE-69-length-11229-cov-8.277609_pt1 | contig 11229 bp, 9 predicted proteins | sample MGYA00516688_ERZ1032857 | MGnify/ENA primary metagenome ERZ1032857 (study PRJEB33719, sample SAMN04262500) | wastewater metagenome | biome: rural village; feature: composting latrine chamber; material: composting feces with ash | place: El Salvador | collected...
GACGCCCTCGGACACCATGCGCACCGCGACCATCCACTCGTCGGTCGAGTCCGAGAAGGTTCCGATCCGGCTCGACGCCGTGGGGTCGTCGGACAGGACGACGGTGGGGGCGGTTCCGGTGATCTCAGTCAGCAAAGCCGCGTATTCCCGTGCACGCTCCTGGTCGGTGGCGATCACCAGGCCACCGGCGTCGGGGACACCGCCGGCCCGGATCTGACGCAGGCGGGTGTGTGCCGCCTGCAGCACCGCCGGCATCCAGTCGCCGTGAGGATCGAGTGCGACGCGCCAGGCCCGGGACATCTGGTCGGCGCTGAGCGGCTCACCGAGGCGGGCGGAGAACTCCTCGCCTGCATTGGAACGCCAGCGTGCCTCGCCGGAGTACGCGAGGAACACCACGGGCCGGACGACCCCGTCCGCGAGGGCGTCAGCGTAGCCGTAGGCGTGGTCGGCTTTCGAGCGCTGGTGCCCCTGTCCGTCCGGTTCGTAGGTGACGAACGGGATCGGGCTGTCGTCGGAGCGGAACGGCGTTCCCGTCAGGGACAGCCGCCGTTCGGCGTCCTCGAACGCCTCCCGGATGCCGTCGCCCCAACTCTTCGCGTCGCCAGCGTGGTGGATCTCGTCGAGGATCACCAGGGTGCGGCGTGAGTTGGTGCGTTCACGATGCTTGAACGGGTGGGCTGCGACCTGAGCGTAGGTGACCACCACACCGTGGTATTCCGGCGGGAGGGCGCCGGAGGAGTTGGAGTACTCCGGGTCCAGCGCGATGCCTACGCGGGCCGCGGAGGCCGCCCATTGGTACTTCAGGTGCTCGGTGGGCGCGACGACCGTGATCGTGTCGACTGTCCGATCCGCCAGCAATTCATTGGCTACTCGCAGTCCGAACGTCGTCTTTCCGGCACCCGGCGTGGCCACGGCGAGGAAATCCTTGGGCCGGGCCATGAGGTATTTGCGCAATGCGGTCCGCTGCCAGGCGCGCAGCGACGCACCCCCGGCCGGCGGGGTGGTGGTTTCTGCGGTCAGTTCCTCGTGGCCCGGGACCGCTCCGGGGTCACTCACCAGGCTTCAGCGATTCGTAGACGCGTTTGCATTCCGGGCACACCGGCGATCCCGGCTTGGCCGAACGGGTGACCGGGAAGACCTCACCGCACAGGGCGATCACATAGGTGCCCATGACCGCGCTCTCGGCGATCTTCTTCTTGTCCACGTAGTGGAAGAACTTGGGGGCGTCGTCGTCCGTCTCCTCGGTCGTGGTGACCTCGGGACGCTCGAGTGTCTTGGTCCGGGTGGTGCTCACCCCCTCATGATGCCGCACCCGGCCGTCACTGCGCCAACGCTCCAGCACTCGCGCCGGAGTACCTTGGGATCCATGGCACCGGACTTCAGACGTAAGCGGTCCGGGGATCGGGACGACACATCGAGTCCGGTCCTCATCACGGGGGCACGTGAGTCCTACCGTGACGAGCTCGCGGCTCGCAAGAAGCGGTACTTCATCCTGATGAGCGTGCGAATCCCCGCCTTGTTGTTGGCGGCCGGATCGCTCGTGCTCTGGAACAATCCGTGGATCGCGTTGGCGATCGTCGCCATCTCCATCCCGGTGCCGTGGATCGCCGTGGTCGGGGCCAACGATCGGCCCCCGCTCCCCAAGGGCCAGCCCCGTACTTATACTGCGGGCCGCCTCGGTTCTCGCACTCCTGTCGCCCTGCCGCCCGGCCTGACCGGCGGTCCCAACACCAGGGAGAGGCCCGCCCACGATGATCCGGGCGGAGACCGGCCCGAGGACGAGTCGCCGCCGCAAGGCGGCACCGAACCCCGACCCCGTACAGACACAGACACAGACGAGAGCGACACGACACCGTGACCACGTCCGCCTACTCCCTCGCGGGTCTCGCACCCGCACTGGCCGAGGCGTTCCGCCGACACGACTACACCGTCCCGGGTCTGGAGCTGGCCCTGGGAACGGAGGCGGTCTCGGCACTCGCCAGGTCGGATGCGGCCGTTGTCCGCCGTCATGCTCGGGGGGCGGGCCCCGCCGGCGCCCTGCTCCGGCTGTTCGTCCTGGGTGATGCGCTCCCCCACCGCGAGGTGGCGGACTTGCTGCCGGGCGTCGCCGTGGACGTCGGCGTCGAGGCCGGACTGTTCGAACTGCGGGGCGAGGAGATGGTGCGGGCCCTGGTCGATCTGCGCCCCGTCGACACCGGTCACGGCACGCGGTGGGTGTTCGCGGACGTCGACGGGTCGATGGTCCACACCGAGACCCGGCCGGACCATGTCCTGGGGGTGGGCGCGGCAACCCTGTCGCTGCTGCGGATCACGCCCTCCTCGCCCGTCCGGACCGTACTGGATCTGGGGACGGGTTCCGGGGTCCAGTTGATGCACGCCCTCGATTCGGGAGCTGCGGGGACCGGCACGGACATCACGCCTCGTTGTCTCGAGCTGGCGGAGGCGACCCTGGCGATCAACGCGCTGGAGGCCGAGTTGTTGCGCGGCCCGTGGTTCGAGCCTGTCGCGGGGCGTCGTTTCGACCGGATCGTGGCCAATCCACCGTTCGTGGTGGGGCCGCCGGAGACGGGGCATTCCTATCGCGAGTCGGGCCTGTCCCTGGACGGGGCCAGTCGGATGGTCGTGTCGGGCGCTGCCGACCACCTCGCCGACGGGGGCACCGCGGTCCTTCTCGCGTCCTGGGTCGAGCGTGAGGACGTCGACTGGCGTGCCCATGTGGCCTCGTGGGTGCCGTCCGAGGGGGTCGAGGCCTGGGTCCTCCGGAGGGACACGTCCGATCCGGGCCTGTACGTGTGGACGTGGCTGACCGACGAGGGGATGGATCCGCGCGAGGAGTCCACGTGGCGGGCCGCCGATGCCTGGTTGGACCATTTCGACCGGGAGGGGGTGACCGGAGTCGGGTTCGGCTATGTATTCCTGCGACGCATCGCGGGCGCCTCGGCGGTCCTCTGTGAAGATCTGACCCACCCGTTCGAAGCCGGGCTCGGCGACGAGGCCGAGGCCTACTTTGCCCGGACCGCGTGGTTGCGGGCGGCCGCGGAGCTGCACGGCGGTGAGGACCTCGCGTTGGACGCCACCGTGTTCACCGTTTCCCCGGACGTCCACCTGCACATCTCGGAATCCCTGGCCCCCACGGGAGAGGAGGGGCTACCGGCGGGACCGGCCACTGTCGTGGTGGAGAGGGTGACCGGGGCGAGGTGGCGCCATGAGATCGATCAGCTCACGGCCACCGTTCTGCGTGGGGCACGCACCGGTGCATTGCCGCTCGCGGACCTGGTGATCCTCGCCGCCGCGGCAGCGGGCGAGGACCCGGACGAGCTCGCGGCCCCGATCCGCCGGGTGGTGGCCGATCTGTTCCTGCACGGTTTCCTGGTGCCGGTCGGCGTGCAGGACGTGCTACCGCCCGGAGCCGTCGTCGCCGCAGCGGGGGCGGACGCGTGAGGGCGGTGGTCTCACGCGTCACCGAGGCGTCGGTGACCGTCGGCGACGAGGTGGTGGGAGCACTCCCCGGGCCGGGGCTGTTGGTGCTGTTGGGGGTGTCGAACGACGACGACGAGGCGGACGTCGACACGATGGTCCGCAAGATCTCGGGTCTTCGGATCCTGCGGGATGAGCGGAGTGCCTCGGAGACCGGTGCACCGGTCCTGGTGGTCAGCCAGTTCACGCTGCTGGGGAACACTGCCAAGGGGCGGCGTCCCTCGTGGTCGCGGGCGGCGCCGGGTGAGATCGCCGAACCGGTGGTGGACGCGGTCGTGTGTGGACTCCGTGACCGCGGTCTGGAGGTCTCCACCGGGGTATTCGGCGCGACGATGCAGGTCCATTCGGTCAACGACGGTCCGTTCACCGTGCTGGTGGAGACGGCGGGCCCGCGCTGACGGGGAATTTCGACATACCTCGTGACCGAAATCATGCGCCCGGGAACATTCCGGGCACTCCCTCCGTTGTAGATGTACGTGCCCGGAATTCGGATACGAGCCTGATCCGTCCACCAGCGACCGACCGCCGGCCCCGGTCACCGGGCCAGGCAGGAGGAGGAGACATGACGTCAGCCACCACCCGATCGGACCGTCGGACGGAGGCGGATTCGGACGGCCAGAGCCCCAGCGCCGACCTGGTCCGCGTCTATCTCAACGGGATCGGCAAGACCGCGCTTCTCAGTGCCGAGGACGAGGTGGAGCTGTCGAAACGCATCGAGGCCGGGTTGTACGCCAAGCATCTGCTGGCCACCAAGAAGCGTATGGGGGCGGTACGTAAGGCCGACCTCGCGACGATCGTCGCGGAGGGAGAGGCCGCCCGTGCCCACCTTCTCGAGGCGAACCTCCGTCTCGTGGTTTCTCTGGCCAAGCGCTACACCGGTCGCGGGATGCCGCTTCTGGACCTCATCCAGGAGGGCAACCTCGGGTTGATCCGTGCCATGGAGAAGTTCGACTACGCCAAGGGGTTCAAGTTCTCCACGTACGCCACCTGGTGGATCCGCCAGGCCATCACCCGCGGCATGGCGGACCAGTCGCGCACCATCCGGCTCCCGGTGCACCTGGTCGAGCAGGTCAACAAGCTCGCGCGGATCAAGCGTGAGCTGCATCAGCAGCTCGGCCGCGAGGCCACGCTGGAGGAGTTGGCCGACGAGTCCGGTATCCCGGCGCAGAAGATCGAGGAGCTGCTCGACCATTCACGTGACCCGGTGAGCCTCGACATGCCGGTGGGTGCGGACGAGGAGGCTCCGCTGGGTGACTTCATCGAGGACGCCGAGGCAACCAGTGCCGAGAACACGGTCGTGACCAACGTGATGCATTCTGACGTGCGTGCGGTCCTGGCCACGCTCGAGGAGCGTGAGCAGCAGGTCATCACCCTGCGCTTCGGACTCAACGACGGTCAGCCGCGGACCCTCGACCAGATCGGTAAGCGTTTCGGACTGTCCCGCGAGCGCGTCCGTCAGATCGAGCGCGAGGTCATGGCCAAGCTCCGTGAGGGCCGCCGTGCTGACAAGCTGCGCTCCTACGCGGTCTGACACCGTCCTGGCCTGACACGGATTCGTCCCCCCGCCCGGAAACCGAGGGCGGGGGGAACGTTTCTTCATGGCCCGGTGGATCGCTTCCGGTGTCGGTTCGGCTCCGGTGTCAGCGCAAGCGGCGTGGGCCCTCATCGCTGTTGAACCGGGGCGGCGGGCCGAGTTTCACGCTCGCATAGAGCACGGACAGTCCGTCCGGCGCAGCGAGCCCGGGGTCCAGCGACAGCCGACGCATCTCGGGCACGTCCTCCGCGAGGCACGACACCCGGCCCATCAGTTCGATGAGCGCCGCGCGATCGGCCGGGGTGTCGCCCGCATAGCCGTCCAGGATCGGGGCGGCTCGCGGCCGGTCCAGAAGGGCCGCCGCTTCCGTCGGTGAGATGGGCAGTGTGCTGAACGCCCGGTCCGCGAGCAGGTCCGACAGCAGCCCGGACAACCCGAAGGAGATCAACGAGCCGAAGATCGGGTGATCCGCGACCCGGATCGTGACCGCCACGCCCTTGGCGGCCATCTTCTGCACGTGCAACGAGGGCGACCCGGTGGAGAGCTGCAGGTAGTCGAACGCGTGCCGCACGGCGGCGGCGTCGGCCAGATCCAGCCGCACCCCCGACTGGTCGCTACGGGTGCGCCACTTCTCGCTCATCGCCTTGACCGCGACCGGGTAGCCGAGCTCGTCCGCGGCCATCACCGCTTGTTCCACGTCGGTGGCGACCCGGTAATCGACGATGTCGATGCCATAGCACTCCAGAAGGGCCCGGACCTGCCCCTGGGTGAGCTCGAACGAATCGACGCCGGCATTGAGCTGGCACAGGGAGTCGACGAGCTCGCGCGCCCGTGCGCGGTCGATGTCCTCGAACTCGGCTGGTTCCTCGGCGGGTCGGTCGAGCCATTCTGCGTACCTGCGGGCCCGCACGAGGGCCGAGACGGCCCGCTCCGGGTACGGATACGAGGGGATGGATCCGCGCGAGGCGACCCCGGACTCGTCGGTCACGGTGAGTCCCTCCGGGAGTCCTTCCCCGGCGAGGAAGGTACTCACGACCGGCTTCTCGCTCTCGGCAGCCGCGGCTCGGATCGCCTCGGCGTACGCGCCGGGCTCGGTGGCCACCGGGGGGACGAACACGGTCAGGATGGAGTCCACCTCATCGCGTGCGAGCACGTCCGCGATCGCCGACCGGAAGTCCTCCGGAGCGGCCCCGGCTCCCAGATCGACCGAGTGCGCCACGGTGAAACCCTGCAGCCGGGCCGAGTCACCGCCGAGTCGGGCTACCGCCGAGGAGTTGCCGACGATCCCCAGACGCCCACCTGCGGGCAGCGGTTGGTACGCCAGCAGAGTGGCGGTGTCGAACATGTCTGTGATGGACTCCACCTGGATCAGGCCCGAGTCACGGAACAGCCCCCGTATCGCTGAGGCGGTCAGTCCCTCGACACCGGACTCGAGGTCATCCGCGGCACGACGCACCACCACCACCGGTTTGTTGCGGGCGACCCGGCGCGCGATCCTGGAGAACTTCCGCGCGTTACCGAAGCTCTCGAGATAGAGCAGCACCACCTCGGTCGCCGAGTCGGTGTCCCAGTACTGCATCAGGTCGTTGCCGGAGACGTCGGCACGGTTGCCGGCCGAGACGAACGTCGACAGCCCGAGCCGACGCCGTGCCGCGGCGGCGAGGATCGTGATGCCCAGGGCACCGGACTGGCAGAAGAACCCCACCCGGCCGGGACCGGGGACGAGTTCCGCCAGGGTCGCGTTGAGCTGGACATCGGCGGACGTGTTGATCACGCCCAGGGCATTGGGGCCCACCACACGCATACCGTGGGCGCGGGCCTCGCTGACCAGGCGACGCTCGGACACCACGCCGGCGCTGCCGACATCGGAGAATCCGGCTGAGATCACGACGAGAGTCGACACGCCCTTGGACAGGCAGTCGTCGAGTACCTCGGACATGGATGCGGCGGGGACGGCGACCACCGCGAGATCCACGGGGTCCGGTATGTCACGGACGCTCGGGTACGAGCGCACCGACTGCACCGAGGTGGCATCGGAGTTCACCGGGTACACCGGCCCCGAGAAGCCGTTGGCGATGAGGTTACGCAGTACCGTGTGGCCGATCTTGCCCACCTGGTCGGACGCGCCGATCACGGCGACGGAGCCGGGGTTGAGAACACGGGCGACGCTTCGCGCCTCCGCCGCCGCCTCACGCGAATTGCGGACGTTGGTGAGCGCCTCGGTGGGGTCGATAGCGAACTCAAGGTGCAGGCTGGAGCCGTCGAACGACCGGGAGATCTCGTACCCCGCCCGTCGGAACACCTGAATCATCGAGCGGTTCTCCGAGAGAACCTCGGCCTCGAAGTGGTCGATCCCGCACTCGGCGGCCGCACCGGCGAGGTGCTCGAGGAAGATCGAACCGAGGCCCCGCCCCTGGTGCTGGTCGGAGATGGTGAACGCCACCTCTGCGAACGTCGAGTCGGGCAATCGTTCGTAGATCGCCATCCCGATGATCTCGGTACCGAGTTCGGCCACGAACGCCATCCGGTCGCGATAGTCGACGTTGGTCATCCGGTGCAGTTCACGATCGGACAGGACGTCGCGTGAGCCGAAATAGCGCAGGTACCGGGTCCGTTCGGACAGGCTCGTGTGGAAGCGTGAGATCTTCTCTGCGTCTCCCGGCACGATCGGCCGGATGCGGACGGCACGGCCGTCCGACCCGAGCACGTCCGCCGCCCATTCCTGCGGGTATCCCTCCGGGTACACGCCGACCGACGTGTCGGTCGAGGCGTGTTCCGGCGGATCTACGGCCGGCGAGCCCTCGGCCTGCGAGGCCGACGCGCCGGACGGTCCGCCCTGCGGGGGCGCTACGTCGACATCGCCGGACGGAGGGGTCCGCGGCTCCGCATCTCCATTCTGCGGGGTCTGGTTCACTGCATCGCCGGTCGGGGTGTCACCGGTATGCGCCATGGGAGTCCTCCAGGGACTGGTGTCGTCGGTCGGGCAACGGTCTTCTGTCGGTGATGCTCATGCGACGGTGTTCGTCTGGTCAATCGCGCGGGTCGTCGGGGTCGAGTCCGAGTAGCGGGAACACCGACCGCCGTGTGTCGAGGATGGACTGGTCCAAGCGGGCCAGCGACCGGTCGAGCTCACCGCCCCTGTCGACACCGTTCGGCTCCCACGCGGCGAACTCGGGGGATTCGCCGTCACTCATCGTCTGGGGCACCCGGTCCGGTACGGTCAGGCGCCCGGCCACGGTACGCCACGATTCGGGGATCGCGGTCTGCGGGTCCACGGGGACCCCGAGAACGGCCCCGATGAGGTGGGTCCACGACCGAGGGACCACCCGGACCAGCTCGTAGCCACCGCCGCCGATGGCGATGAGCCTGCCTTCGCACAACTCGTCCGCCAGCGCGATCACGTCCAGATACGACTGCCGGTGCCCGTCGACGCTGAGCGACAGGTCCGCCAGTGGATCCTCGCGATGCGAATCGCAGCCGGCCTGCAACACGATGATCTGTGGTTCGAAGGCCCGGAGGACACCCGGCACGACCGCGTGGAAGCCCCGCAACCACAGATCGTCGGTGACCGCGGGCAGATAGGCGAGGTTGACGGCGGTGCCCTCGGCGCGTCCGACCCCCGTCTCCGACGCCCAGCCCGTGGACGGCCACAGCGTCGCAGGGTGTTGGTGCAAAGACACCGTCAGTACTCGTGGATCCTCATAGAACGCCGTCTGCACCCCGTCCCCGTGGTGCACGTCGATGTCTACGTAGGCGATGCGGTCGTACCCGTTGTCGAGCAACCAGCTGATCGCCACCGCCGCATCGTTGTACACGCAGAACCCGGCGGCGGCGGCCGGCATCGCATGATGCATCCCACCCGCCACCGAGACGACACGGTCTGCCACGCCGTCCGCGATCGCCCGTGCCGCGGTGAGAGTTCCACCCGCGACCGCGGCGCTCGCCTCGTGCATGGCCGGGAACGTCGGGTTGTCCGCCGTTCCCAGCCCGTGGCTCATGCCGACGTGCTCGCCCGGAGACAGATCGCCCGCGTGCTTGACCGCATCGATGTAGCGGGAGGTGTGGACTCGGAGCAGTTCCTCATCCGACGCCGACCCGGGATCGAGCAACTCGACGCCCTGGAGCACGCCGAGTTCCGTGGCCAACGACATCGTCAGATCGAGGCGCCTCGGACTCATCGGGTGGTCAGCCGAGTGGCGGTATTCCAGCAGCGACGGGCTCCACACCACCTTCGCCGCGATCCCGTCACGGATGTCCGCCATGCTCACCGTCCTCCCTTGTCGCCGGGTGGTTCCCGGCCTCACCCCCCGACAGGAACCGGGGCGTGTGTCACCGGCGAATCTACGCGGCTCACCGCGGAGCGATCGCGGTTTCCGAGCTCTCCGCCCCGGTTCGCGGCCCGGCGGTAGACTCGACCCAGGCATCCCCGTGGACGAGCTGTCTCCACGGGCATCGATCCCGGGAGTTCTCTACCGGCTTTCAATTACGGAGGAATGCAGCGTGAAGGACCTGGTGGACACCACCGAGATGTACCTCCGCACCATCTATGAGCTGGAAGAGGAGGGAGTCGTCCCGCTACGTGCGCGGATCGCCGAACGTCTCGAGCAGAGTGGCCCGACCGTCAGCCAGACCGTCGCTCGTATGGAACGCGACGGACTGGTTCTGGTGGCCCCCGACCGCCATCTCCAGCTCACTCCCAGCGGACGGGAGCTGGCCGTGGACGTCATGCGCAAGCACCGGCTGGCCGAGCGACTCCTGGTCGACGTGATCGGACTGGAGCTGGAGAAGGTCCACGCCGAGGCGTGCCGTTGGGAGCACGTCATGAGTGACGACGTGGAGCGACGCCTGATCGAGGTCCTGCAGGACCCTCGCACCTCGCCGTACGGGAATCCGATCCCGGGACTCGAGCGGATCGGCTACGTGCCCCCGACCGAGCACGAACCCGGCTACACCAGGCTCTCCGAGCTCGAGGCCGACGTCCCCCATCAGGTTCGTATCCAGGCGATCGGTGAGAACGTCCAGATCGACACGGAGCTGATCTCCGAGTTCCGCGCCGCGGGTGTCGAGCCGCTCAAGACGGTCACCGCCACGCGTCGTGGCCACCTCGTTCAGCTCGACTCGGGCGACGGCAACCAGGTCGAGATCGACGGCGACCACGCCCACGCGATCCAGGTCGAGATCCTCCGGTGAAGCTCCTGGTCACTGGAGGTGCCGGTTACGTCGGCGGAGTCTGCGCCACCGTCTTGCTCGAGCGCGGTCACGAGGTCGTCGTTCTCGACGACCTGTCGACCGGCAACCGCGACGGCGTTCCCGACGGGTCCACGTTCATCGAAGGTGACGTCGCGGAACTCGCCGGCGACGTCCTCGACCCGTCGTTCGACGGGGTCCTGCACTTCGCCGCCCGTTCACTGGTCGGCGAGTCCGTGGAGAAGCCCGCCGAATACTGGCAGGGCAACGTCGTCACCTCGCTGACCCTGCTCGACGCGATGCGCTCCGCCGGCGTGGGCAACCTCGTCTTCTCCTCGACCGCGGCGACCTACGGCGAACCCGAGCAGGTTCCCATCACCGAGGACATGCCCACGCGGCCGACCAACACCTACGGCGCCACCAAGCTCGCGATCGATCACGCCATCTCCTCCTACGCCGAGGCCCACGACCTGGCCGCGACGAGCCTGCGGTACTTCAACGTGGCGGGCGCGTACGGTGCGGCCGGCGAGAACCGGGTCGTGGAGACCCACCTCATCCCGCTGGTGCTCCAGGTCGCACTGGGACACCGTGCCGACATCAAGATCTTCGGAGACGACTGGCCGACCCCGGACGGGTCCTGTGTGCGCGACTACATCCATGTCGCCGACCTGGCCGACGCGCATCTGCTGGCACTCGAGTCCAACATCCCCGGGACGCACCGGATCTTCAATCTCGGCAGCGGGGAGGGCTTTTCCGTGCGCGAGGTCATCGAAGTGTGCCGTGAGGTCACCGGCCACCCGATCCCGGATGTCGTGGCACCCCGACGTGCCGGGGACCCCGCCGTCTTGGTGGCCTCCAGCGCCAAGGCCATCGCCGAGCTCGGTTGGAATCCCACCCGCACAGATCTGCGCACGGTCGTGGAGGACGCCTGGGCGTTCACCGACTCGCTCGGCGATCGCGCCCACTCCACGCCGCGCTGACCGCGACCGGTCCGGCTCGGGACGGCAACTCGTCGGGCACGCCCAGACGTC
>ERZ1032857.70-NODE-70-length-11229-cov-5.324056_pt1 | contig 11229 bp, 7 predicted proteins | sample MGYA00516688_ERZ1032857 | MGnify/ENA primary metagenome ERZ1032857 (study PRJEB33719, sample SAMN04262500) | wastewater metagenome | biome: rural village; feature: composting latrine chamber; material: composting feces with ash | place: El Salvador | collected...
GGGCCATGTTTTGTCTTTAGTCCTCAAAAAACCCGATATCCTCCAGGTACTCCTCCGCATCATCAATAGAATCGTTTGCAGTGCGAAGCAGTTCCTTTAGCTCATCCTTGCGCAAGTAATCCTTCAGCTCACCTGCGTCCACGTCGAACTCATCTGCCAGATCCTCAAGGGTTACCTTGTTGTCCCCCTTGACCTTTCGGTTTCCGCCCTTACCCTTGCCACCGGTACCCTCACCCTCGTTTAGCACGAAGAAGTCGCTGGCGTAGCGCAGCGGCTCATTGTCCCCGTCGCTGCGCCACAGAACCTTACGGATGAGCACCTTGGAACCCTTCGGGGTGTTCTCAATCTTGTCCCGGAGACTGTTTGCCTGCGCCATCTCAAAAAGGAAGTTGTTCCGATTAGAGAGGTTGTACTTGTAGAAACCCGTAGTAATGGACTGCTCTTCGAGGTCTCCCGTCTTGTAGTTCTTGCCCTCCAGGAGGATCGTTGTCTTGGTGCCAACTTCGGTGCCGTCGCTCTTGATCTTGCGGACGGCATCTTCATACCCCAGGAATGTTGCAACAAAGGTCTTGGAGTAGTACTTCTCCGGTCGAGTGCTGTCCTGCTCCTCCATGGCCTCAATGCGGCTCTGGTAGTCACACCACTGGCTCACGATCTTCACGATCTGCCAGGTGGGGACTCGATCCTTCTCCAGCTCCTTAATGAGGAGCGGAGCCAGGGCCATATAGCCATCATACCTATCAAACCAGTAGCTGTTGACGGTGGGGATTGTGTTCTCGGCCATCTCTTTTTCTCCGTTTGTCTAAGTCTGAATGTTAACGCCGATGACAAAGTGCTGCACTCCGCCATAGCCACTATGATACCACACGACAAGGCATCCCGCAAGACGAATATTACGGCCCTGACATGCAATAACACACAAATCATGGGCCGCAATATTACAACAAGAACACCTTTACCAGGCTAGTTCTCCTGGGCTACGAACATAACGGTGCCGGAGGGGTCTTTAGACGGCTCCTCGCCCTCCGGGGTAAGTGCCACCACGTACACACCCTTATCCAGCAAGGTATCATACACATACATGTTGATGTTCTCCTGGTGGCCAAACGGGTGGCCCTGCAGGAACTTGCCCACCTTGCTCATGGACATAAGCATGGGGATCGCACCATCGTTGCCAGGATCATTCTCGGTAACAACGGAGCCGGTGTACCTGCTGTCCTGCTGGCTAGATGCTACGGTAACTTCCTGATCTCCCACCTGAAACAGCACGTTCTTCAGGGGCGAAGAATCTCCGGGCAGCAGGCTATCACTAAGCGCACCAACCTTTGTTGCGGCATCAAGCTCACGGGACAAATTGGCCTGATTGGCTACAACCTCCGTGACGATGTTGCCCGTAACCAGGCTGTTAATGCGGGAGATGAGATCCTTGGAGCTGATTTCGCTGTTAATGTAAGCGTCACTCTGCGGCACAATGACATCCAGGTACACCTTGTCGCCCTTAACGACCGTAAACCGAATGCGGCGCTCATGTGTGCCCAGGCGGTGGTTAATGCACACCCTGGCATCCGAATCCGACGCAGAACGAATCGCATTACACACCACGCGGGTGTAGCTGGTGGGCACCGGGATATCATCAAACTCGTTGATAACGTCACAGGGGATCATCTTGTAGCCAAGGAACATGCCCTCCTGTGCCTCACGGATAATGAGGTTCACCTTGCCGTCCACATGGGCGATCATGATAGCGTCGCCAAAAAGGGCATCCTGGTTCGATGTGGGAGTGAACTCCAGGAGGTCGCTGGTAATGATATCCGAATCGGCCTCAATTACCGCCTCATCCCGATTGAACTCCGGCTTCTTGAGGTCGTTCTCGCTTACCGCCTCGGCGCTATCAGTCTTGATGGTTACCTTCTGCGGGCTTCTATCTTCCCCTCCCGCACCCTCAACGGTCATGTACTTCGTCTTGTGATCGTAGGTGAACTGAACACGGCTACTTCGCTGCACGTCCAGGGCGGCAACAAGGTTGTCGATCTGAATTCCGATCATGCCGCCATCCTCCACGACAAGGTTCGTTTCGTCAGAGTACAGCACAATCTCCGAACTTACCGTCCCCGTCGCGGTGTGCAGGTGCAAACTTCCCTCTTCGGGGATCAGAACCACGGAGCCATTTAGGGCACTTACGGTATAGCTGCTCTCCTTGGACTTTCCCAGGGAGGAGATGGTCTTCATGGCCGACCTAATGGCATCGGTGTCGATGGTAAATCTCATGTTATATTGTGTTCCTTAGTGTCGATTCTACGATTGCATCGGGTTAAGCATAGCACAGCATACGGCTACAGTGCAAGATCCGGCTCACCCATTTTCACCAACCGGCACCCTGCAACCCGAGACAGTGCGTTGGGGTCATGGGTAATTACGTGGACGGCGGCGAACTTCTCCTCCACAGCGGAAAATAGGGCACGTAGTGCTCGTGCGGACAGATCCGTGTCCATGGCACCAAGAGTCTCATCAAAGTAAAGATCCTCCACCACGTCACCGGCTTCTTCGTTGATCCACAGCCCAAGAGCCGCCATGGACGCAACCGAAATAAGCGCCCTCTCGCCACCGGAAAGAGCCTCCACTGGGCGCACCACCCCGGACATCTTTACCAGGATATCCAGGCTTGGCTTTTCACGGCCAGTCCTCGACGTCCTGGAGGTGGAAAACTCAACGGACATGGTGCTACGGCCCACACTGGCCAGAAGGGAATTCAAGTGAAATTCCACGCCGCCAAGCACACGGCTCATAATGCTGGTGGGCACTCCCTTAGGAGAGCACGCCTCCCTAAGATTTGCCAACATGGCGACCTCGCGCTTTACTTCATCTACGATATCGCTCTGCTTGCTAATCCTCTCGGTGACCTCTTCGAGAGCGTCCTCTAGCTCTTCGACGCGCCCATGTGCGTTTTCCACAACCGCCAATTCGTACTGCAGATCCTCGGTAGCATCCTTTAATTCCCCCGCATCGGACTCTAGAAGAAGCTCCTCCTCGCTCTTGGGTTCTTGCACCACACCTTTAAGCAGTACGGCATCCAAATCATCAAGGTAAGAGTCCAGGGTAGCCAAAACGCTCTTATCGTTCTTTAGCGGGGTGCCAATGATCCTGGAAACTGCGTCAACGATGGTAGACCTGCGGGTCTGCTCCTTTTCCATCCTGTTCGTAAACTTATTTACGGCCTGCTCCGCGTCAGCTTTGTTGCGCTCCAGCTTTTTGAGCGCACCCTCCAGGTCTGCAACTTCAGATTCCGCCTCCCCCGCCGCCTTATTCGCAGTTCGCTGCTTCTTTTCGAGGGAGTCAATCTCGCTCTTTAGCGTATCCGCATCACCCTGAAGCTGGTCGTGGAGTGCTTCGCGCGATAAATCAGTGAGCGGTGTTTCGCAGGTAGGACAGCCATCAGCTGTCGGCAACGCCAGAAGAGATGCTTCCACCAGGCTTAGTTTATCTGCCGCCGCCTGTAGGTTTGTCTCAACCACGGCAAGCTCCGCAGTGACATCACGGAGCCGCTTTTCGGCACTGGCCTGATCCCTCTTGGTGCCACGGATGTTTGTCGTGGCTTCCGATAGATCCTGCTGCGCCGCGTCTAAGCCCTGGTTGTACTTGATTGTGTCGGCAAAGGACTTTTCTAAGTCATCGTAGTGATCTTCCAGCTCGGAGAACGAAGACAGCATATCTTGGTAGTTTTTATCGTGCTCCGCATTCTTCTCCTCCCTTTCACGGGTCAGCTCCGCCAGCCTGCGCCCACGATCACCAGAATTGCCCCCAGCTGCCACGGACGCGGCCTCTAGCGCCTCCCTTACCACATGGGCTGGGCGTAGGGTGTCCGCGTACTCTCGGGCCGCTACAAGGCTCCTTTCCGTTTCCGCCTTGTAGTCTTTTAAGTCATCAAGAATTTTCTCGAAATCGCTAAGCTCGTTTTTCGCAGCCTTATGCTCATCCGCCATCTTCTTGTGGTACCTCTCCCACGACCTGGTGTCAGGAAGCATGGACAACAAAATCCCACGCCTATCCTCCGGGGGTGCTGCCACAAAACCGGTGTCACCCGTGAACATCGTAATCTCCATAAGGGGCATATCCACACCGAAAATTACGTCCAAATTCTTTGTGACCGCGTTAACCCCCTTCTTGCCCACAGTCTTCCATCCACCCCGACTGTCCACCTGCTCCAGCAGCATACTAGTCGGGCCTGTCCTGCCATCCACGCCCCTGCCACGAGTTCTTGTCACACGATACGTGACACCATCATGAGTGAAAACCACGGACACTGTGGCCTTAGTGGATGCATCATTAATAACGGACTCAATATCATCCGCACGCAAAGTGCCGAAAATGCACCATCTAATAGCCTGGAAAATAGTCGACTTTCCACTGCCCGAGGGGCCGGTGTACGCGGTGACCCCTCGATTCATTTCCACGGTGCGCTGCTCCCTGAAATGAAGGAAGCCCTCCATGCTGACTTTTTGTACGTGCATTATACTCCCTTGGAGATAAACCGATATAACAACGTCCACTAAATCATAGCGGATGAACATTGAATAGTCAAACGGGCGCTCCCTACACCAAAATGCAGGTAACGCCCGTTTTTAAGCGGTGAGATTAGTTGATGAGGTTACCACGACCGCGCCTGCGGGACGAACCGCCGCGCCTGCTGGTGCGCTCTCCGGAATCATCCGAATCATCGTCCGACCTCCTGCTGCGGCGGGAGCTGCTGCGCCCACCGGAGGCCTGCCTACGAGAACCGGAGCTGCGGCGACCGCTACTGCGACGGCGCGGCGGCTCATCCTCCGAGTCATCGTCGCCCTCGAAGCCCTCTTCGCCATCGAGGTCGTCATCGTAATCGTCCTCGTCACGACGGCTGCGTCGGCCACCACTTCGGCCACCGCCGCTATCGTTGTCCTCAAAGCGCATATCCGGCGCAATAAAGCAACCATACTTGCCAAGAACCAGCACGTTATTCACGCGGGTCTCCTCGAATTCCACCTCATCGCCGTCCAGGCTGGTGACCGTGCGGTCGTAGGTGTACTCTTCGGTTTCCAGGTTGCCCCTTACGGTGACCCTCTTGCCGAACGCAAACACATCCGGGTTGTCGAGGATGAACCTGGCCCACGCCCCATTAGCCTTAACGGTGAAGCTCGTGCTGCCGTTCCTGGGGTCATCGTCTCGGTCTAGGCCAGCCTCCCAGTTGGTGATGATCTTAAAGACAACAAACTCACCATCACCCTTACTGTAATTCTGGATCTCATCCCTATCTCGGTTGGTAAAGATGTTTCCCGTGATCTCCGGAGTGGAGTCGTGAAAAAACTTACCCTTGTCTTCCCGCCTGTCTCTTGCCACCTTACATTCTCCTTATTTTCAACGATCTAGCGAGTGAGCAATGATAGCACCGGTCGTGCCAACCCCATCCAAGTCAGTGAACTTTCTGGATGTCAGCATGACCCCGGAGGCAATGTCCTGCAGTGAACTTTCCTTGCTTTCCCCATCTGTGACAACAACAACGCTGTCCTTGGGGTGTGCAATGGCAGCTCCCGAAAACACTACTCCTGGTCGGATAAAGCGTGCGCCCTTAGTGCCGATCCTGCCCGTAGGCATCTCGGCAATATCAGCGTGTGCAATACCGTCCGTGCCTGTCCAGTATAACACGCGGTTTTCCTCCGCGCAAGTGTTTACGCCAAAGAATTTCACCTCCGCGTTTGCGCCACGCCCAAGGTTGATGTACCCGGTAACCTTAGCCTTTCCGCCCTTCTTGGGGGTCATCTCACTCAATGGCACACTAAGAGCGTACCCCTCAGACGTAATAGCCACGGCCCGCAAATCCTTTTCCTCGGAACCAACTAGCGACGCGGAAACCACCTTTTCAGCGGAATCCATGCTGCACACCGGGAACAACTTATCCGCCGCCTTTGTGCCGTACCCATCCCAGGACAGGCGCTTAGCCCTACCGTGGGTGGTGCCAACCACAATGTCATGCGGCTCTCCGTTAATCACCCCAGCCATGACAATCTCTTCGCCGGGCTGCATCTTATCGCCCTTAAGCCTGGACACAAGGTGCATCTTCAAGTTTACATAGTTGCCGTCCCCAACAATGGAGTCCACGGGAATTAGAACACCACGCCCCATAGATGTCACAACAACGATCTTCTGCCCCGTATCAGAGGGAACAATGCGGGCAACATAATCATCCATCAGGTCACGCTTAATGCTCGTGCTCTTGAGCCAACGCACCCAATTCCCACTCGTGAACGCAATATGCCCCTTATCGTGAGCAACCTCCACCAGGGCACCCTGCTGCTTCGGCATGGTCGCGGGGCCATCTACGATAGTGGACTGGCGTGGTGCCCCGATAGCCTTTTTTACGTCCCGAATCTCCTTTTTAAGCTGCTTATCCCGCGCCGCATCATCTTCAATGAGGGCGCGATTAAAATCAATGGTCTCCTCCAACTTCGACTTTTCCGCCTCTAGCGGGGCAACCCCGGCCTTAGACAGTTTGGACACACTGAGCTTAAGAATCTCCGTGGCCTGCTCCTCAGTGAAGCCCCACTTCGACACCATCTTATCCCGAGCGTCATTGTCGTTCTTGGAGTCCCGGACAACCTTGACGATCTCCTCCGCAATGGGGATAGCCTTAAGAATAGCCACGACAACATTAAGACGCTTTTCCGCCTTGGCCTTGCGCACCTCAGACCTACCCCGGATCATACTGCGCCTGTGATCCAGCCAGAAATTCATGGCCTCGGGAACAGAGGTGAGGAACGCCGACTCGCCAAAAGTAGCGATGGTGTTGACACTGAAATTGCTTTGCATACCAACCCTGCGCCGCAACAACTCATTGGCCAGCACCTCCGGATCCAAGTCGCCACACGACACCCGAATCCGCAGCTGCCCACCAGCACTATCATTTTCCGCAATCACGGAGGGAGGAAGAACCCTGTCCTTGCCATCCTCTGGGTTGGAGAGCAGGTTGATCCGCTCCACTACCTTCGCAGCGGGAGTCTCCGGAGGAAAATTAGTAAGCATAAGGTAAGTGTTCTTGCCCTGCTTCTCCACGCTCCACTTTGCCCGCATGGTGAAGGTGCCAGACCCCTTATCCATATACGTATCCATATCTTCGCCATTCTTACCGGTAAAAATGTCGCAACCAGAGGCAAAATCAGGGCCGGGCACATACTTACGCACCGTAGAAATGCGCGGGTTCGGCTGATCTACCATGTAATGAGCCAGATCCAAAATCTCAGACGGATTGTGTGAAGGCAGATTACCGGCTATGGCCACGCCTACGCCCTTATAACCGTTAATAAGGAAGTTAGGGGCAAGAGCGGGCATGGTCTCCGGCCACACCTCGTCTACGGCCATGACCTGGGGGAGAAACCCCTCATCAGCTTCGGCCCTCTTCGACTCAGACCCCGGATGCAAACCAACCATGATCGCGCCGTAATCCGAAATCCCCGCATTTGTATACCGCATCGCGGCGAAGCTGCCAGGATCAGACACGCTACCAAAGTTGCCCTCACTGTCAAAGAGGGGCACGTTGACCTTAAATGACTGAGTCATGCCAACCAGGGCGTCGTAAATACCCGCGTCACCGTGAGGATGAAAACGACCCATTGCCTCAGCAACAAATCGAACGGACTTCATCTTCTTGCCCGGCCTGTTGCCCACAGACCAGCAGCCCCACAAGTTCGCACGCTGAGACCTTTTTAGCCCATCACGAATGTCCGGGAAAGACCGGTAGTAGTTAATATGCCTACCGTAGTCGCCGTAATTCTCTTTGAGAGCTGAGTCAAGCCTAATGCTCTGGATGGAATCATCGTCTGCGATAAATAAATCCGCATTTTTCTGAGACTTACCTTTTACCATGTAGCAGAAACCTCTACTTTTTGTACTTAATGCTTACATTTGCCGAGCGCTTCTTTGGGCGCTTTTTCTTCTTAGCGATGGTGTCCCACCCATCAACATTGCCATGATCCTCCGTGCCTGCAACGCAATCCTTGAGCCACTGCAGGGCGGTGGCCTTGTTTCTGGTGACCGGCACACGCCTATCAATCTGAGATAGTACCATAGGCCCGTACCAGGTGTCCATCACACGCGGGTCAAGAATAGCGACCAGCCCCTTGTCGTCCACCGACCTAATAAGCCTACCAAATGCCTGCGCAATCATGGTCGACGCATGGTTAACAGACACCTTAACAAAAGGATTATCGCCCCTGCGCTGCACATACTTACCCCTCGCCTGGGCAACAGGATCGTCCGGGTGCGGGAAAAGAATCTTGTCCACAACCACAGCGCTAAGGGCATCACCGGGGATATCCACACCCTCCCAAAACCCTACAGTGCCCACGAATACACTCTCGGGAACCTCCGAAAACGTTCGCATGTTGTCCTCACGGCTACCCTCGTACTGACTTAGAACAGGCACCTCAACTTGTGTCCTAAGGTAAGCCACGGCCTGCTCGGCGGCGTACTTTGACGTCGTGAGAATCAGCGACCGGCCATTAGCGGAGTTAATGATATCTCTCATCGCGTCCTTTACGGCAGACTCCCGCTTAGCCTTTGCCGCAAAATCCTTGAAGTCCTTAGGTGGGGACGGGACAATCGCCGGATCCGGAACCCACAGCCTCGACCTACGCGGATCAAACGGTGTGTTCACAACATCGTGGAACGAGTTGGGAAGCCCAATGGCCCCTGCCAAAGTCTCCGGGATGGTTGCCGAACACGCCGACACGTAGGCGCAACCCTCGATGTCCTTGTAGTAATCATCTAGCTCCATGTCAGAGCGGTAGCTCTCCAGCGTCCTCTGGTTCTTGGCAAGCATGAGCTTTGTCAGCGTCGCACCAAAAAAGGACACGTCCAGCGGAACGGTGTTAATCATGGGAGGAGCGCCATCACCATTTTGAGTCACGGTGACATCAAACAGGTAGTCGGAATCCTCATCCTTGCCCTTGGCGGAGATGGAGTGGAGGCTGGGGGTAAGCTCCAGCGCATAAAAATCCTCCATGGACGTCGACCAAAAAGAGCTATACGCAGCCACGGCGCTATTTTCGCCGTGAATCCTAACCTCTTCGTCTATGGCCGACAGGACACCCGAAATGGTATCCCTCACCCTTACAAGCAGATCGGACACCTGCCCTCTCTGGCCCTCATCAATGTCCGTCACGGGGCACATACCAGCAATATCTTTCGCAATCTCCGACAGCTCGTTCGCCGCAGCCTTTGCCCTATCGTGCAAATCAACGGAAGTGCTCTTGATCTTCGACGCAAAAGTCTTTGCAGAATCCGCAAGTTGAGATACGTTGATATGAGTGGACAGGCTCCCCGCCACAATGTTCGGTGCATGGTGGGCCTCATCGATAATCACAACGCGCCTGCCCTGCACAACGCTCCTGCCCGCATCCCCTGGCCGAGCCTCGCCACTTGCAATGTCATCGCGAGAAACGTACAGAAAATCCGGGTCTGTCCGTGCCTTCTGCACCTCACTAGCCAACAGTGCAGTGTTCATAACCACAATGTCAGCAGCCATGGCGTATGCCGTAGCAAGCGTGTACGTGCACACATCCTCGGTGCTCATATCCAGCACATCTTCCGGACGCGCAATACCGGTACGCCCGCTGCTAGTGCGAACAGACTTATTCCAAGCCCTGGTCACGATCTTACAATTCTTAGGAGACAGCTCCTCCCGAATGTCCGGTGGTAAGGAAAGCAGATCGTCCTCACAATCCAACTCTCCGAACCGCCCCTCATCTATGGCGCTTTCAACCTTCTCGGCCATGGCGCTCAAAATCTCCGGGACTTTCTTCGAATCGTCCTTTAACAAAGACCCACCAGCCGACCCATACTTTCGCTGGGCCTTCCGTAGGGCATGGATACAGGGGTAATTTTCACGGCCCTTAAGAATAGCGTAGGTTAGATCTACTCCATAAAGCTCCTTCATGTCAGCCGCCAGCCCCGGAAGCTCCGTGCTCCTGAGCTGATTCTGCAGTGCCTTAGTCGATGTTGCGTACACAACGCGCATCTGTGTAGCCAAAGAAGGAATGAGGTTACCCAGCGACTTGCCCGTCCCCGTTGGCGCAACAATCGTCTGCGAGTTGGTGCCTTCCTCCATGAAGCACTCATCTAGGAGGGACACCATATCCACCTGCCCCTTGCGCTTATCCCACCCCCTGCGCTTTAACACATCATCGAGGATTTGCGTTGCAGAATCGGGAATATCCCACAGTTCATTTGGCACAAGCGCCACCTACCTTGTTTCAGAGTTTGTCGTACCTCGCCACCCGCATAATATCTTGTTTACGCAGTTCACAAGGTTCATCGCTAAAAGAGAGCCACACCAGAACAGAAACGTCCTGCGCCTCCACTCCGGTAACCTCTACCCAATGAAGGGTATCATACGCGGCAAACAAAATCCAGTCCCCCGCCATAATGTTCTCCGCTGGGACTGAGGGAATTAGCATCCGCCCCTCCGGAACACCTTTTACAGTCCCCATAGAGTGCTCTACGATGGTCTTAGCGGCCCCCTCCTTCCTGTACGGTCGGATTACCCTGTCAACATCCTCTTTGCTTAACCTAGAACGAATCCACTTTGACTGCACGGCACCGGGCCTGGCCTCGCCCTCCTCTAACAAAGCCATGTGCTTTGCAGACATGCCCACCATGAGAGCAAGATCCTCAGTGCTTCTCATTGTTAAGCCCCTTTTCGTCCCTCCTCCGAAGCGCCTCCTGCTTGAATAGCGTAAAAATCTCCTTGCGCTCCCTGGGGGATAATCCTCCCCACACCAGGTGCGGCTGCGGGGCAGCATTATGAGCAGAGAACCCCACTCTAAGCCGTTCTCTGCTCATCATGGACGCAGTTTGGCACTCTCTCTTCACCGGGCAAGAGTTGCATAGCATTTTTGCCTTGTGGAGATCCACCAGATAACGAGCCATTGCCTCCTTGTACCTGTCTCGGCTATCAAAATCCGTTGGCCGAGGTTCGTCTACATCAATAATGGGGGTGAGTTTAGGATCTAGGCACTTTGCTTGGTGTGCCTTATCTTCTGGAATCCTATAAGGTTTGGACAGGGTTTCGTCGCTACTCTCCCACGTGTCTACACAATCGTGTGCCACCGACCTAACAAGTAAGCCGTTCTTCCGTAAACTAATGAGCTTCGCCTTAGGCTCAGTGGCCGTCTCTTCATCCTGTGTTTTTGTACCCATATCATC
>ERZ1032857.71-NODE-71-length-11203-cov-9.109257_pt1 | contig 11203 bp, 12 predicted proteins | sample MGYA00516688_ERZ1032857 | MGnify/ENA primary metagenome ERZ1032857 (study PRJEB33719, sample SAMN04262500) | wastewater metagenome | biome: rural village; feature: composting latrine chamber; material: composting feces with ash | place: El Salvador | collected...
AGTCGCTAGGGCGCACCCCGCCGTGAGTGACAAGGTAGTGGCGCCCACCGCGAGTAAAGGCGAGCAACGGCACGGTGCGGTCGATGACCCGCATAATCGCGGTATCGCTGATACCGGCGGCGTTCAGCAGCTCGCGGGTGCGATGTGTATCGCGCGGAGCCTTGTCGAAGCCGATCAGGGTACGCATGTGGCGATCGTGGTTGCCCTCGACAATGAAGACGTTCTCGGGAGCGTTGTCGATCAGGTGATGGACAGTTACCGGGGACTCTCCCCGGTCATAGAGATCGCCGACAAAGACCCACGCGGTATCTGGCTGGCCGAACCCACCAATGTCACCGACCGCGTGAGCGAGCTGGTCACCGCATGACTGAACATCGCCGACAACAACAACCGTGTCGTAGCAATCAAAGTTGTGGACGGGGTAGGTCAGCATATCGGCAAACTCACGCACCGAAGAAACCTCGGTCACTCCCGGAGCGAGCCAGCGCTGGCGACCCTCAGCGGCCTTCTTCACCACAACGGCAGGGTCGATCTGGTCGGTGGCCGGGCGCGAGGCATTGCGGGCAAGCAGGTCTTCGTCGCTGATCTGGCCTTGGGCGTCGTAGAGGTAGACCTCATAGCCGTACCTGTGAGCGATGGTGATGTAGCGATTCTGGTCGCGGATACGCAGGTTGAGCGCGTCGATAACGATCGTCTGCCCCATCTGGGCAAGATAGGTCACCGCATCGAGGGCGAAGGTGGCGACCTTCTTTTGAATCGTGTGGTGCAGGGCGTAGGTGGCACCCGTCGTGGTGGGAACCGAGGGAGCGAATGTGGCGCGGATATCGTCCATCGAGACCACATAGTCGGTCAAGCCCGCCTCGGCGATAGCGGTCGTCTTGCCCGATCCGGGCGCGCCGCGCATCAACAGCATCTTCTTCATTGTTCCCCTTTGGTTGTCTGTTTTTGCCTACACATAAAAGTGTAGGTGGGTAGCGCCGATGTGTCAAGTGGTTAACACCTTAGCGGATGATGTCGGCGGCGCGGGTCAGTGCCTCCGTCTTGATGTACGCCTCGCAGACAAGATAGCCGTTGCGGTTGTGGACGGCGACCTTGTGCAGGTCGAGCCAGCGAGAAAACGTCATCCGGTAGCCGTGCAGATAAATCGGGATGCCCCGCTTAATGCCGGAGGCGACGTGGTTAGCCACGCGGAGAAGGTTCTCTCGATCGATGTCAGGGACGGGTACGTCCAAGTGGCAGATACGCACCGCGCGAGTATCTTCGACGATGCTCAGCGGGCGGATGAACGAGGAGACCAGCGGGTCATCTGACCGAAACATGTAGAGGGGTTCCCCCTGCATGAGACCAACGAACCACCCGTTAACACCTTTGCGAATGTGGGTGGTGCCTCCCCTCAGCGTGGCGGCATAGAGGTCGGGCAGATACACGCGGTCGCCGAGAGCCATATCAACGCCGATCAAAGATAGCTCCGACTCGGGGTTGGCGCGAAACGTAGGAATCATCACGTCCTATGCTAGGGCGCCCAGCGCAGGTATGCAAATCGCTTAACAGCAGTACAAGATAGAGGGTGTCAGCGATCGAGCGAACAAAGGATAATGTCATGACCTACAACCCAAATCGCAAGCCTCCCGGCAGTGCAGGTGGCACCGGAGGACAGTTTGACCACGGCCACGACGCTGGCGCCCGTGCGCGTCTTAATGGCGCCGACCTTGCCCGGTATGGGGCTAAGGCCGAGGCTGAGATGGACGAACTCATCCGCAAAGGCGTGCCCGGCAAAGAGAAAATCACCGAACTGCGCGAGCTCAGAGACGCTCTGGGAGATGCCCCCTCGAAGCAGGACGTAGAAAACTTCCGCGACCAGATGTATGACATCGGCGATGACATCGACGACATCTTCTATGAATCGATGCACGATGCGTGGGTTAACCAGGACAGCGACGAGTGGGAAGACCTCAATGCACAACGGGCAGCGGTGATCGACTACTTCTCTGATGTCGCTATCACGTGGGAGGGATCGTCGCTCGTGTCATGGGACCCAGACGAGTTCCCGTTCACGACCTACCACGAGGACTCTGATGCGATGAAGCACCCGGACGATTCTCTTGACGAGATCAATGAGGCATGGAGGTCGCGGGCTGCCGAAAGCCAGTGGGAGATGGACAACTGGAGGTGAGTCAGCGGTCTCTCGCGCGCCTGTCGGCCCAAACAAGCAGTTCGCCGATGATCCCTGTCTCGGTGACCGCGTAGCGAAGCTGGTCGGGAATACGGGAGGCATCCTCGGCACTGACGTGTAGGGAAAACTCCCGGTGCTTGGCCGGTCGGAGGCCGATAAACGCTGTCCCGAAAGGCCCAGGTCTGACTACGAGAGTGCCCCCGGCCCAAGAGATGTCCGCCCTGCGCCGGTCACGCATGGCTTCTTCGATGATGTGTGCGCACCGAAGCGCCTCGCGTCGGGTCATGCTGACCGGGTGGGGGCACCGCTCGATGGTCAGAAGTATCCTCGCCCCATCGGCATCAACGCGAACCCCGTCGGGGGTGCATCCGGCGGCGGCTATGTCATGCCACGGGGCATCGGCTCGTAGCATCATCCGAACAAAGCGCGGAGAGTCTCGCACCGATATCCAACCGCCCGCCTTCCGATAGGTGTAGCGGTCAACGATCGCGGTAGCGCCGTCCGGTCGGGCGAGCACCCGGTCAACCCCGTCGAGAAAGAAGAAATCCGTCTCGTCGATGGCCACGCACAGTCGCTCGGTCGCATGGGTGACCTCAATCTTCATTGTCGAGGTTCGAGCATCGGTGATTGCGTTAATGTCCAAGGTGCTTCTCCAGGTCGTTGATGACGGTCTCGTGCTCGCTGGCGAGCCACAAGGAGGACCAGACAACCTGCTTCCCCTGAACTAGCGTCAGGAGGCGATGGCCACCAATGGCTTGACTGAGGTGAAGCTCGTAAGGGGGTTCTTTCCCCGTCTGGTCAGCGAGAGGTGACAGTGTTTCGGGCTGGCTTGACCGCATCGCGCGAACAAGGGCAGGGATGTCATCGAGAGCGACAGGCAGCTTTACCCCCAATATGTGAACGATGACCTTGTTGATATGTTTGGCGACATAAACATCGGCGAACTGCTTCGTCTCCCAGTCCAGCAACTGCGCGAGGTCAGCCTCGTCTTTCTGGCAGATCGCGATAGTGTTGCCGTCTGTGTTGCCTCTTAGGGCAACCCAGTCTCCAACGTTGGCGCAGTGGAAAGCGAGTTGAGGGAAAAGCAGGTGGCGGGCAATGACCTCAGACAGATTATCCTCATCAATCATGGGGGATAGACTTCCTTTTCTCGTGTGCCACCAACCTATCGGCGCCCCGCCCCGCGTGTCAACCGCATTACACTGTTACCCACCGGACATTTGAACGCCTCGTCAGATAGTGTAAGGTGGCTAACATGACGTTGTTACATAGATTGGCTGAACGCTACCGTGACCCAGCCGTGCGAACTATCCCGGCTAAAGACGTGATCGGATATCGCGTGCGCACCGAGACGGCAAAGGTCCGTGTTCTCGTTTTTCTCGCCGGTTTCGCTATCGCCGGTGTCTGGCTCGCAGTCGGACACCTCGCGGGGTCGATTTTCACCCCGTGGACGGGACTGCTGTGGTTCAGCGCCCCAGCGCTCGCGACATGGCTCGTCTTCCCCGGCTCCATCCGGTACTGGTGGAAGTGGGTATTAGTCATCTTGATTGTCGCCGGACTGGTCTATGACCCCTACGCCCTGTTTGTCATTGTCGCGGGCGCGGCGATTGCTGAGGGGTTCTTGGACTCGTTCTCCCGCCGGAAGGTCGTCAAGAAATGAAGATTTTTGGTCTCTGCCTCAACGTCTCGACATGGAACAAGATCGCGAGCTTCCTGTTCTTGGGCGCGTTTTCTCTCGCTGTTGCCGGGGTGACAGCACTCATTGTCCACCTCCTTGGCGCCCCGCTCCCGTATGCTGCGGGTGAAGCGGGCACGGCCTCGGCCATCTACGTGGCGCTCTCTGTTGTTTTCCTGTCGGCTGGTTGGTACATCGACAAGAGGGTGTCGGCCAAGACAAGCGACGACGACGAGACCGTTTGACTACTCCCCACGGCTAGAGCCGGGGGCTTCACGCGCCTATCTGTGTAAGGCGCTTGACAAACTCCCCACAATGGTGTAAGACTGAACCTGTTAGACACCAGTGGGGCTACCATAGAAAGCAATCACCCCCGCTGCACAACCCTATGGAGGAACAGACACTATGCGCAGGACCACCCCTGTATTCAAGCCAGTTTTGGCAGCAACCGCCCTCGCGATCACGCTGAGCGCGTGCAGCACTGCTGATAATTCCAACGAGGCCACCGCCGAGGAACCCACGACCGCCACCAGCGAGGCCACCGAGGACGCTGATGGCCCTCAGTCGGAGGACAAGGTTTCCGACGGCGATGAGAGCCAGACCGACAAGCCAGCCGATGACTCCGACGAGCCAATCGCTGTTGGTGATGCACCCGCGATCGCCGATGGCGGCGCCGCCTTCTACCCCACCGCGCCAGGAACGCCTGGCCGAGTCAAGGCTCCCACCCTTCCGAACGTGTCGGTCCGTCCCGCCACCCCGGTGAAGACCACCACCCCGGCCAGGCCGGTCGCTAAGCCCGCGCCCAAGCCCGCTCAGCCAGCCAAGCCAGCGCCCAAGCCCGAGGCTCCGGTCGAGCCGGAAATCCCGTCGTACACCGCCATTGATCTTATCGATGCACAAGAACGCCTCGACCAGGCGCAGACGGCGTATGACAACGCGCTGATCCGCCTGAACATGGGTGAGGCTCTCGCCGAGGAAGCACACAAGAACCTAGAAGCAGCCAAGTCCGAGCTCGCTCAGGCACAGGCCGCGTACCAGGCAGAGCTCGATGCACTCCAGGAAGACATCGATGCTCTCACTGGTGTTCTCGACGAGGCCACCGACAACCAGACCACGGCTAAGGCCAACCTGGATGCCTCCAGCACGCGACTGCGTGAGGCTTTGGCCGCGCTGGAGAAGGCTGACCAGCTTGTTGTGACCAGCGAAGACAATCTCACCAAGGCGAAGACGCCGACGTATGTTGACTTCGACTACGCCTCCTTGTCCACGGTCGAAAAGCAGCGCGTTGTCTCCTCGATGGTTGCTGCCCTCATCAATGATTACCGCGTCGATGCAGGACTCCACCCGCTCCCGGTGGCATGGTCGCACGATGCCAAGTCGGCTCAGTGGTCACAGAAGATGGCCAAGGATGGGAAGATTTCCCACGACACCACCAACATCTTTGACGACGCGACAAACTCTGTCGGTCAGGTCGCCTACTCCGAGAACGTTCTCTCTCGCCCTGGTAGCGCCAGCTCCGACCCGTTCACCATTGCCAAGGCCATGGTCGAGCAGTGGAGGAACTCCCCTGGCCACCACCAGAACCTGCTGAACAAGACCCCAGATATGCAGTCGGTCGGCATCTACTTCGACGGCAACAAGGTCTATGCGACGTGGCGCGGATACTCCGCGTGGGCTGTCGATAAGGACACGGAGAATATGTATATGCCAGATGACTTCTCCGAGTTCACCGGGAAGTCTGTCGAGAAGGATGGCATCAACTTCACGGGTATCGGCCCCACTGGTGAGATCACCTACGATGGCATCAAGGAAACGCCTGTCCCTGGACGCGACCTGTCTGACGGCCTGACCACCGGACACCCGGAAGGCATTGAGGTCGGCGTCATCGATCCAGACCCGGCCAAGATCGCCCAGGCGCAGGCCGCGCTCGATGATGCCAAGACGGAACAGACTCAGGCCAAGGACGTGGTTGAGCAGGCCGAGGTCGAGAAGGCCGAAGACGAGGCAGAGCTCGCTGTTGCCGACGCTGAGGTCGATCGAGCACAGCAGGACCTCGACGAGGTTATCGCCTCGGTCGATAAGACTGAGGTCGATGCCGCCCAGGCTGAGGTTGACCAGGCTCAGGGCGCCGCCGACAAGGCTGACGCTGAGGTCGCTGCGGCGCAGGCCGAGGTCAAGACCGCCGAGGCTGAGGTAGCCGAGGCTGAGGCCCAGGTGGCTGAGATCGAAGACTTCCTCGGTGTCGAACCCCTCGCCCCCGAGGAGCCAGTCGTCGAAGACACTGCCCCCGCGCCTGCTGTCAGCGATGACGCCTCTACTCCTGTTCTCGACACGGACGAGGTTGTCACCATCGACATCGAGAACTAACATCTTCTTGCGCTCGCGGTCGGGGTTGTCTGTTTCTCCATAGATCGCGAAGCGTGAGGAGGCGGCAAGAATATCTTGCCTAGAAGGCCGCTGGTCATGTAGGTGCCAGCGGCCTTCTTCGTGCCCGAATACAAAGCCCCGGCTGTCTCAAGCCGGGGCTGATTTGTCTAGATGTCGTCGGGAGGGTCAGCCTGTCGAATGGTGGGGGATGGACCTTTCACGAGCTCGCCTTCGCAGGACGGGGTGCTCGGGCACGCGCGTGGCGGGGACGCTCCGGCGATAACAATCCAGTTATGACACGAGGTGCAGGTGGCGATCGACGTGTAGGGGGCCTTGCCGGTGATATAGCGGGCAACGAGAGGGAACCTCTCCATCAGCGCCCAATCCTCGTCGGTGACAAGAATATGGTCATAGCGATCAAGAATCTCGGTATCGCCGTCTTCGTGGGCGCGTTCAAGGTCGGCATAGGTGGGAACCTTGCAGTGGCGCATGACGCCTGACCAGAGCGCTCCGGCGCGCGAGGGCGGGGGAACGTTGGTACTTACTTCAATCGTCACCCAGTGGGTTTTCTTCGCCATGGGGCTTCCTTTGCAGTCGGCTATGTCAAGCAGTTTACACTGGTGTGGGGAGGAAACTCAACACGAATACGATCGGCGGTCAGCGTTCGTGACGTACTCTTGGCGCAGCTTGGTCGGCTTCTCTGTTGGGTTGTCGATGTTGTTGAACGCCATGACGGTTGACCACTGTCGATCGACCGCATAGTTGACCCAGTGCTTGATCTCCGCCCAGGGCTGTTTGATGCTCAGTGCCGGTGAGATCGCCGAATACCTGCGATGTATCCGCCGGGCCCGCTCGATCACGGCCCACGAGACCATGGTTGGCGATTCTTCGAGGTCGCGGAACTGCGCAGGGGTCAAGCCTACCTGGGACAGTACCCACGGCAGGGGGTAGCCGAGCCGCACGAGGGAGTGTACTCGGCGGGTCACACTACAAGAGTGGTGGCCAAGGTAGTGGCCGCTATAGGAAGATGTCATGATGATGTCCCTGGGGATCGTCGATTCTTGTTCTGTCGTGCCTGCATCACTTCGTCAACGATCTGGCGGAGGATGTAGTAGGCAGGGCTTTGGGCTTCCCCACCGACAACGGAGGCGTCTTGGTCGGCCCCCAACAGTGGGGAAAGTACACGGGACTTACTGTGTAGGTTGAACTGGATAGTCTCGTCGAGCGTCCCGACGGCGACCAGCGTGTGTGCGTGAGTGTCACGGCTTTGGCCGATCCGGTTAGTCCGCTTCATTGCCTGCTGAATGTTTGCGGGTGTCCAGTCAGCTTCGACAAACAGTGAGAACCGGCCACGGGTCAGCGTGATACTCACGCCCGCCGCAGTGATCGAGGCGATGAGAATATCAACGTCCCCGGCCTGAAACTCGTCGGCGATCTCACCCATCCGCTTCGACCCGGTGCCGCCAGCGATGACGCGCACTCGCGAGGGGTCAACAACGCTTTGAGCCATCTGGGTCATCGCCTTGGTCACGTCTTGATGGTGGGTCCAGATAATCAGCGGCTCGCCCGGATTGTTGTCCAGATACCGCTCCACGGTTTCTTGCGCTGCCGCGACCTTTGTCAGCCCGGCAGCGGAGCGGAGCTTCGAGATCAGCGAGAGAGAGGATTTACAAAAGGCGTCCACTTCCGGTTCCTCCGGTAGCGACCCGTCGTCGGTCGTGTACTCGTCTATCCACTCGTTGATGTCCTCGATAACCTCGTCGTGGGCGCGGTCAAACAGAGCGGTATCCACGTCGAGAAGTTCACTCGTGCCGTAGTTGTCAGGCAGGTTAGGCAAGACCGCCTGTGTCTCCCGGCGCACCCAGACGCGCTCGTCAAGCAAACGGCGCAGTTGCGGGAGCTTCCCCATGACCGTTTCGTAGGAGTTGAACGGGGTCTTGTAGCAGTAGGTGGAGGTGAATCCCTTGAACCCGCGAAATACCGGGCCGAGCAACTTGACAGCATCCAGTAGCGGGTACATCTCATAGACCTTGGCGAACACAGGAGTGCCCGAAAGGCCATAGACGCGCGGGGCGTTCTTGGCAACGTCCCGCACGGCCTTCGACCGCGAAGAAGACGGGGTTTTGATGCGGTGTACCTCGTCGATGATGACCACATCAGGGTCCCACGCGCGCAGACGGCGAGCAAACTTGCTGTCGAGAGCGACCTGCATGTCGGAGACGATGACCGTGCCTTCGTCAGGAAAATCCATGTCGGCGATCGGGATAGGTATCTGTCCTCGCCGCGGCTTCTTCGTTTTCGGGGTAAGAAGAACGTTGCCGTCCTTGTCGCGAAGAACGCCCTGATAGGTCTTCCATACGCCGGTGTGGAGAACCTCCACCCAGTCTCCTGGCTGCGTGTCCGGGCTAATCGCCTGAGCCGGTTCAGGGCGGGTGTCCTCCCTGTCGGGGCGGGTCACCCCGGACAAGGTGACCTCACGTCCCCACGAGGTCAGCGCAACCGGGGGCGAGATGACGACCATGCGGCGCGGATTGTCGAGGGAGGCTGCGGCCAGTGCCTGACGGGTCTTTCCTAGACCCATCGGGTCGGCAATAAGATAGTGCCCGTGGTGGGCGTGCAGGGCGCCGGTCACCTGATAGTCGTACAGACTGAGCCCGAACCATGACGGGAAACACTGCCGTAGCCGGTCAGTGAGCTCGGGGGTGGTCTCAAAACGGGAGGCGTGGGGGATGAAGCTGTCGATATCGACATCAAGAACATCCTCGTCGGGGCTTACCCCTAGCAGGCGAGCGATCGTCGCTAGGCTGTCGAGCCGTGGGAACACGCGAACCTTGCCTTGGCGGGTGAGTCCAGCCAGCGGTCGCTGGAGGGCAACGTAGGGGACGTGCTCGCCCTCAAAAGAGGGGGCGTATTCCCATTCGGCGGGGACGAGGTTCGTCTCGTTGGTGATCCACCATGACCCGTGTTTGTCCCAGTGTCCGTCGTGGGGTTGGGGACGAAAGGCCACTTCGGGGAAGAAGGTTGAGCCCCCGATCAGGCCACGATAACTAGGCGGTGTCCGGCGCGTCCGTCTCTTCTTCCTCTTCTTCAACGTCGTCAAGCTCCACACCACCTAACTCACGCAGTAGTTCGGCAGGTCCACCATCCCAACCCAGCGAGGTGCGCTCGATCGAGAACAGCTCAACGCGACCCTCGTGGGCGATAGCCACATCGAGGCCGTAGACGCGGTTGTGATCGTGGATATCCATCCACTCCAGGGCGCGACGATAGACATTCGTGCGCACAGCCGGGTCACGAGAAAACGCCCGCTTGTGGTTGTTATCCCACGTCAAACGCGATGTTCCGGGTCGGACTTCTTCAATCGTGGTCATCCCGCCGTAGACATCTTTGGCGTAAAGGACCGGCTCGACCTGTCCATCGTCTGTCCACGCCATCAACGTCACCCATGATTTAGATTCAGCTACGGCGAGTAAGACATCAAGCAGATGGCCGTCGGCCTCCACGTCCTCGGTGGGGTCAACGTGGGCGGCGTAAGGCTGATGCGCCTTGGCGGCGACCATCATCCCGGCCATGTCTGGTGTGGGGAGATCGATTTTCGGGCGGGGAGATTTCTCTACATTGAACTCAGGGGTGGCTATGCGGATAGCCCACACGAGCCCCATGCCGATGATCGCCCCCAGTAGTCCTCCCCCGATCGAGCCAGACACAGCGAAGCCACATAACGCGACAGCGAGGGCCGCCAGACCAGGGCCCGCCCACATCAACAGGGCAGAGTTCTTCCAGCGGTGGTCGGAGGCGGCGTTGAGCTCAATAGCTAGGGCAGCTAGAAAGAGGGCAAAGCCACCGACAAATGATGCGACATACATGACAAGCAGTTTACACTTTCTGGGCTACACAAGGCAAACGCAGGTCGGCGGGGGTGGCGGCGGGCGAATGAAGGCTTTGTCCTCATCTGCCCGCGATGAAGGAAAAGCCTTTACCGGGTACAAGAAAGCCGCCCCGAGAATATCTCAGAGCGGCTTTCACGCTAGGCTGCTGTGCCCACATCGCTACCTAGCGCAAATGCGGTGCTAACCCTCGATCCACTGGTAGAGGGTCGTGCGGGAAATGCCGACCTCTTTGGCGATCTCGGTGATCGGGATACCTGCCTTGCGCATGGCGATCGAGTGAACTCGGGCAGCTTCGAGAGCCTCCGTCTGTTCCGTCTTCGCCTTGTCGAGGCGCTTAGCGATCTTCGTGGCGTCTTTGAGAAGTTCGGCGGTCTTGTCTTCTACTTTGGTCATGTGTTTCTCCTGTTGGTGGGCATAAAGGGGATAGAGATATTGTATCAAGGAATGTCAATGAGTGAACATCACCAGTTGTCGCATGGTGCCCAGACCCACTCCTCGTCCTCCCAGAGCCAGACTTGATCGGTCACCCGACCTTCGTCGTCGCTGATGCGTAGCAGTTGCCGGAGGCCACCGTCATCGATGCCTATCCGCTCGACACCGACGATGCGGATGTCTTGCTCCGGCTCGGCGGTCACCGACTCACATGTCTGGCTGACCACGCCCGCTGCGCGGGCATCGTCGCCAGAATAGTATTCCTGGGTTGTGGTCTGGACAGAGTGAATCTGCGGTTGGCCGTGGTCTTCGTACTCTCGGGCGAGTTCGTTTCGGCCCTGGCCTAATAGCCACAAGATGAGAGCGACACCGAGGACGGCGACAAGGATCATGCCGAGAATCAGCGGCCAGATGCGCGACTCCCTTTCTTCCTCCACCTCGTCGTACTCAGCCTCGCTGGGTGGTTCGGGGGTGAAGATGGGATCGCCCTCCACCTCGTCGTACTCAGCCTCGCTGAATGGTTCGCTGCCAACGGCGTCGGCTGGTGGCTCGACGTAGTGGTCAGCACGGTAGTCGTCGTCGTCCCCCACCTCGTCGTACTCAACCTCGTTAGCGTCGTCCTCGATGTCCTCGGTGCACTCGTGGGGGATCTCCACGACGTCGCCC
>ERZ1032857.73-NODE-73-length-11145-cov-9.714427_pt1 | contig 11145 bp, 13 predicted proteins | sample MGYA00516688_ERZ1032857 | MGnify/ENA primary metagenome ERZ1032857 (study PRJEB33719, sample SAMN04262500) | wastewater metagenome | biome: rural village; feature: composting latrine chamber; material: composting feces with ash | place: El Salvador | collected...
GCGGAGAGACCGCGGTACCCGGCCGCCCGTCTACTCGGATTGCAGGGGCAAACCGCTATGAAACCGCGGCGGCCATTGCGCGTGCGTATCCTTCCAGAAGCCGAACGGTGCTGGTTGCCAGCGGCACGAATTATCCCGATGCGCTGTCGGCCGCAGGTTTTGCCGCGAAGCACAACTATCCGATCCTGCTGACGCATCCCGATTCGCTGTCGCCCGCCACGGCGGCGTATCTGAAAGAGGCGAGAATCACGAAGGTGATAGTACTGGGCGGCACAAATGCCGTCAGTGAACGCGTACTGGATCAGATTCGCCATTTGAACATGCCGCCTGTAGGCTAAACCGAACAAAGAACCGCTTGTGAAAATCACAGGCGGTTCTTTTTGTCTTATGGCTCGGTTTTTTTGACGGCACGGTCAGCGGCGACTTTTCCCGTCAGCAGGGCGACCGGCACCCCGCCGGGGCGAAATGTCCATTGTCCGCACTGCAATATATCCGGAAACGGGGTACGCACGGCGCGCATCATCTTTTCAAAGCGATATTCCGAAGGGGAAGGTCCTTCAAAAGACCAGCCCGTGATGGCGCCGTCTGTATTTCCGGTGCGGCGGGCGAGGGTACGCGGCGTGGCGCAAAAAGAGAACAGCACGGCCTCCGCGGGGATCGCAAGCTTCCGGCACATGAGGCGGATGACATGTTTTAGAAATATATCTTTGATCGCATCATATCCCATGTGTTCAGCCGCTGCCTGCATCCGCTTCCAGTGCATCAGCGTGCTTACGATGAGTCCTGTCTTCCCCGGCGGCGCGAGAGCGGGATCCCGCAGACAGGGGATCGAGATTTCATAGGTAGTGTATCTGAGATACGCCTCCAGTGCGCTTTCATCGGGTTGGCGTGAAGGATCCGTGCCTGTGTGGGGTCCCGCGGGATCGGGTGTGTAAAACACATGCGGCCCGAACACCTGTTTCGTTTTTTCCGGCGAAAGATCCAGCCCCAGATACGCCGTGATTACGGAATCTCCTCCACGTGCGCCGCGCACTTTCTCCTTTTGCCTCTGAACGGCCAATGACAGGGGTGCGGTCCGTTCATACAGACTGCGCTGGTCGCACGCCCAGATCAGCTGCCGGTAATTCCATCGCCCGCCGGTAGTGTGAACGCGGCGCTCCCGGCGATCCACGGAACGCACCTCTTCATTTCGCCGAATGTGTGCGCCGTTTTGCTCAGCAAAGGATGTCAGTGCGCGCGCGAGTGCGCCCGTACCCCCGAGCGGATACCGGTAGTCCTGATACATATGCCAGTAGCTGAGCGCAAAAAACGCCGGGGTGTCCGTGAAAAAATGCTGCGTCACAATATCGATCAGTGCCGTGCTGGATGTAAAGCGTTTCAAATATGCCCGGACCGGCATCTGCAGCGTACGAATCGACCGGATGGTTTTTCTGTACGAAAGAAACCAGGGAAGGAGCGTGCTTCGCAGATAGCCGGGGTCTTTTTTGCCGTCATCAAAGAGCGGATTATCGATGCCGTAGATCACCTGCATCATGCGGGTGGTATTTCGAATCTCGTCGATCACGGCGCGGACTTCACATGCGGGAGCGGAGGTGGCGCGCTGCAGGAGCGCACCGTATTCAGCGAGCGCATCCGGCCCCAGGAGGTCGACAGATTCATCCTGTATGTGTACGGATACGGGATTGTCGACAAGGGGCAGTTCGATCCCCAGCTGTCGAAGCATCGGCAGGAGCATTCCCGCGTTTTCAAATGCGCGAACGCCCGCATCGAAAGTAAACCCGCGACAAGCAAAATCTGCAGCCAGGCCGCCGGTCTTGCCGGCCCGTTCCAAAAGCAGGGTCGAGCGCCCGGCCCGCGCGGCATAGCAGGCCGCGGTGAGCCCTGCTATACCGCCACCCGCGATGACAATATCATACGTTCCCATGCGTCTTTTCCTCCACCAGAGCGATGACGTCACGAATCGGCACGGGCGCCTCCCCTTCCCGCGACCAAATACAGTGTTCTTCCATGGTTTTCAGCGCATCTGCGTCCGCCGGCTGCCCGTGCCAGGCACGCGCAGCCCCGATAAAGTTGCCGACGACGACCCGACGCATGATTCCACGGATATCTGCAGGATGAGGTTTTGTACATGCCGGTGATTCACACAGGCGGCAGCGCATGGCCCCGTGCAGGACCGCCCGTTCTTCCGGCGGAGCGTCAGCGAACAGCCGGTCCCGCGTAAAGGGCTTGGGCACCAAGCGCACAAAGTCGGCTCGGTTTTCTTCGTACACATACGGCACGAGTCCTGCCCTTTTCAAAACCGCGTTTGCCGCAGCCACGCCAGACACGGTGACGGTGGGCGTGCCCGTACCCATGACCGTCGATTCGCCACAGCAAAACAGATTGGGCCATCGTGTGCGGGTGCGCAGCCTTTTAAACATATGCTGCCCGAGCATTTGTTTCGGCCCGGCGACAGCCCCTCCGTTTTTCATGGTATAGCGTTCGACTGTGCGGGGGGTAGCCACTTCCGCATGGCGTACAGCCGCTGAGAACCCGGGAAATTTTCGCTCGAGCACGGCCGTGAGCCGGATGCGCTCTTCCTCTTTTTGCTCACGGTAGGCAGCGCGCTCCTCCGGCCAGTCCCGAAACGACGGTCCGACCGCCACCACGGTGTGTTCATCCTCGCCGCACAGAGTGCGGTCATCGATACTTGCTATATACACGGTAACTTCATTTTCATCGAGCTCTGCAGGGTTTGCGACGAGCATTTCGATCGGCGCGGCCGTATCCGGAATCACGTCTTTGTCCACCGTCGCATAAAAGACGACACTGGGATAAGTCGGAACCATCGCCCGCGCGCGGACACGTTCTTTCCTCGTCGAAATCCCTGCGGGAATCAGCCCGTCATACAGGTTCCAGACTGTCCCGGAGTAAATCACCTGCGTGGCATCCAGCATCTCGCCGGTATCCAAACGTACGCCCGCGGCCCGTCCGTTTTCGAATCGAATCTCCGTCGCTTTTGTACCGAGACACATGCGGCCTCCGTGTTCCTCGATGACTTTTTCAAGTTTTCCCGGGACAAAGAGCGTCGAGCCCGCGGGATAATAGCTGCCGCCTTCATGATTGTCCACAAACATGACCGCCGCCATCACCGCCGGCGCTTCCTCGACCGTGGCATAGCAATATGTCGATGTGAGCTTGTCAAAAAACTGAAAAACCTCCGGATCGGTGAAATAACGCTGCAGCAGTGCCTTCGCACTTTTGTTGAGATAGCCGAGAAATCGAAGATACGAAACGGGATGTCTGCGAATGCTTTGCAGTGCAGCTTTTTTGTCGGTCTCATCGGCGGTGGTATATACGGGCGTTTCCACGAGCACATGGTGATACATGCGCTGCATGTCATGATAAAAGCGACGGAGATTTTCTTCTTCTTTCGGGAAAACGCGCGCGAGTTCGGTAATGAATTCATCGATATCCGCGGGAAACGGAATCCGATGTCCCCGAAAGTTGACGGTGTACAGCAGATCATGCCGGATCATGTCGATGGGTTCTTCGAGCGCGTTGAAAACAAAACGATGCGCATTGAATCCGTGCTCGCCAAAGCCGTAGAGCATGGCAGCGCCCTGGTCATATGTTATGTGCTTTCTGCGAAATATCCCGCAGGTGCCGCCGGGGTTGTATCCGTTTTCAACCACCGTCACGGCGAGTCCGCGCCTGGCCAGCAGTGCCCCGGACGTCAGACCGGCGAGTCCGCCGCCGATCACAACGATTCGTTCTTTCATGATCGCCTCCCTGTAATTCATTGTTTGTTACAAACTATCATCGCCTGCGACAAACTGTCAAGGGAACCGTCAACCGCTATCACGATGCGTGATGCAAAGCAAAAGAAAAACAGACGCAGCATGTTGCGTCTGTTTCGGTGGCTACAGTTCGAGGGTGCCTTCCTGCATTTGTCTGGCAATGTCTTTTGCGTGATAACTGATCATGGTGCGCACGCCGGCCCGTTTGATCGACAGCAGCGTTTCGTAGATGACGGTATCGTTCAGGATGCCGTTTTTTACGGCGTTTTTGAGCATGGCATACTCTCCGCTGACATTGTAGGCGACAAGATGCGTGTTGAATTCGTCGCGGGCGCGGCGGATAATGTCCAGATAGGCCAGCGCAGGTTTCACGATGACAAAATCGGCGTCCTCTTCCAGGTCCAGCTGGATTTCCATCATCGCCTCATCACTGTTTCGGCAGTCCATCTGATAGCTTTTTCGGTTCCCGAACGAAGGCGCCGATCCTGCCGCCTCGCGAAACGGCCCGTAATAATTGGAGGAGTATTTGGCACTGTACGCCATAATCGGGATGTCTTCGAAGCCGTTGTCATCGAGCGCGCGGCGAATGGCCGCCACGCGAAAATCCATCATGTCGGACGGCGCAACCATATGCGCGCCCGCACGATGGCATGGTTTTTCTTTTGCTGCTCTCTGTGTTCTTCTTCGGCATCATCATCAAGCACAAGACAGACATTGATCAGCGAACCAAACAAAGTATATTTTTGTCCTTCCCCGCTCATATCAATCAGTCCGTCGCCGAATGATCCCCAGTGGCGGCCGACGCCCAGCACGCTGATTCCTTTTAAAGCGTGCAGTTTTCCTTCTCCGCAGGGGGCAAGATCCCCTGTGACCCCGGGAAACAATGCGCGTCCGTCGGTGCGCACACGAGGTTCTGCCGCCTCTTTTACGGGAACAATGCGCACATCTTCCCCGGGCTTTGCGATCTCGATATCAGCAAAGGTAAGATGCGTGTCTTCTTTTAGAAACGCAAGGGCTTCCTCTTTTTGTATCGTCAGGATTCCTTCTGCGTATTCGGTCTTCTCACCGAATCTGACATCCTGTACCTGAAAATTTCCGATTTGCAGTTTCATGATTCTGTCCTTTCTTTCCCTGTGTTAGGTTGGAAGCGGATCTGTGCCGCCCGCTCATCCGTCCGAAGTGCCTGATACAATGCAATCATCGTAAACAGCATAATAAAGGTAAACGGAAACGCGGCAATAATGGAGATGGTTTGAAGCATTTGCAGACCGTTGGCACTGCCGATCATTAGAGATAGTGCCAGTGCCGCCTGCAGTATGCCCCACACCGTCTTTCTTTTGTTGTCCGGTTCCAGCTCCCCGTTTTGTGTAAGCATACCGAGTACAAACGTTGCCGAGTTTGCCGATGTGATGAAAAATGTGAACAGGAGCACGATGGCCACAAAAGAAAGTGCGGCCCCGAGCGGGATTTCATGCATCACGACAAAGAATGCCGTAGATGTCGATTGCACCGCTTCCAATGCCACTTCCTTTGCAACGGAAAAGCTGATTCCGCCGAAGATCGAAAACCACACGAAGGAGACGATGGTCGGGACAAACAGCACCCCGGCGACAAACTCGCGGATCGTTCTTCCTCGCGAAATCCGCGCGATGAACACCCCGGTAAACGGCGCCCACGCAATCCACCAGGCCCAGTAAAAGATCGTCCAGGCACCGTACCACTCGTCACTGCCGAATGCGCCCATTTCCAGCGCATTTCCGATCAGATTCTGAAAGTACAGCCCGTTGGATTCCACCATGGTGTTCATAATCTCTATGGTCGGACCGAAAAGAAATGATCCGGCTAAAATGATCGCAACCAGAACCATGTTCAGATTCGAAATCAGTTTGATCCCCTTATCCACTCCGGTCACCGCGGTCCATGTTTAGATAATCGTTATGCCGATGACAATCGCCAGCTGAACCGTCGTATTCTCCGGAATGCCGATCATATAGTTCAGGCCGCTGTTGATCTGATAGGTCCCGAGCCCCAGTGAGGTCGCCATACCGGCTGCGGTAGCAAAGACCGCAAGAATATCGATGGTTTTCCCGACCGGTCCCTGCACACGCTTTTCTCCCAGAAGCGGAATAAAGATGCTGCTGACCAGGCCCGGCCGGTTTTTACGAAACTGCATATACGCGAGACCCAGGCCGAGAATGCAGTAGTTGGCCCATGGATGTAGGACGGATTTTGCGGACATTCAAAATAAAAAAGAATGTGGAGGTAACAGACAATGGCAAAGATGATTTTTGAGGAACTGGGCGGCAAATATGAACGGCAAGTAGATTACTTAATACCTTGCTTAACCGTACCCGCCGAAGAAGAACAGCCGATAGGCACATGGGGACAGCGGCATCTGGACTATCTGGAGCAGTGCCGCAGGGTTACATATACAAATCTTCTTACAAGCGGCAGGCTCAACGCCTACCTTGCCGACATTGACAGGCAGGCACAGGAACGCTTGAGTGGCTCATAGAGGGCATGAAACAGGAACAGGGCATAACAGAACGCTTAAAGGAAGACAATGCCTTAGAATGGACAGGAATAATGAATAACATAAGGGCTTGTGTGAGGAAGACTGTTTATGAGGAACTAATCTACGCATAAAAATATAAACGGCAGGGCATAACGTCCTGCCGTTTATATTTAAGGCTTCAACGAAATTGTAAATAGTCTAAAAAGCGATTCACCGCCAGAGAAGCAGTTTTTTTGTTCCGCAATGCAAGACCAATGTTACGGTATGCAGGAATATCCAGTTCTTTTATGACTATGTTGTATGGGACACGTTTTAAAATAAGCTGCGGCAGGATGCTGATGCCAAGCCCGCTTTCCACCATAGACATGATTGCATAATCGTCCCATGTAGTGAAACGGACATTGGGGACTAAATTGCAACGTTCAAATATTTCGGAAATCTCCGCCTTATCACCTTTTTCAAGAAGCATAAAAGGCTCTTCTGAAAGCGCATGGATTGGGAATTTCTCACAGTTAGCCAATGGGTGGTTTTCGGGAAGTATGGCAAGCAGTTTGTCCTGTTCTAAAAAAATGGCATGAAAGTCTGGATGGGTGGGAAGCCTTAGAAAACCGCAGTCAACCCTGCCTTCCGCAATCCATTCTTCAATCTCCTTATAATCCCCAAGCAGTAATTCATAGTCGATATTAGGATAGTCTTTCTGAAATTCTTTTATTATTTTGGGGAGCCAGTGTGTTGCCACGCTTGAAAACGTGCCGATACGGATAAGCCCAGACTGCAATCCGTTCAGCTCATCAACTTGCATTTGCAGTTTTTCATATTCCGTTTCGGGCAGTAATCTATCTGCTCATGCAACGCAGATTTGACTTATACATAGCATATCGGGGAATGGCAGGAAGCCAGTTAAAAAAATCCCTGCCCATGCAACGCTACTTCTCACCATGAAACCAGATGCGGCAGATCATCAAAATAATTGTACAGCGTCGCACTGTTGTATCCGGCAATATCTGCCACTTTTCTGATGGAGACGCCGTCAATCCCTTCTTCATCGATAATCTGTACGGCCGCATCGATGAAGTAGTGCATCATGCGCTTTTTTTGGAGCTGGCGTTTGCGTTCCGCGTTATCCATCTCATGCACGGCATTATCCGCCATAACTGATCACCGGCGTGCCGACCGGAATATAGTCATAGATCGTGCGGGCCAGATGATCGGGCACGTTGATGCAGCCGTAGCTTCCGAGCCACTGGTAGATGTCGCCGCCGAATTCGGTGCGCCAGGTGGAATTGTGAATGCCTACGTCGGACCAGTTGATGGAGAACCAGTAATCTACCGGTGTTTCATAGGGTTCGCCGGTTTCCGGCTCGATCCCCCGGAGCACCCGGTCCTTCATTTTGTCGATGATATAGTTGACGGCAACCGGCGTCGGTGTACCGAAGCTCGGCTGGCCGGAAACCGTGGGACCTTCGTCGATCAGGACGCCGTCGAGATAGACATACATCCACTGGGAGGTCAGGTCGATTTCAATATAGGTATCGCCGATTTCATCGGTTTCCCGGTTCATGGCCTTGCGAAAATAAAACGGTGTGGTGACTTCCGAGTGTCGTTCCTCCACCCATCCGATAAACTCCTCGGTGGTGGAGTCGACATCCATCAGCCATCCATACACACTCGGTTCGCCCGGGATGGTGATTGTGGTGCCGTAAGTCGTGGTAAATTCACGGTCTTCGCCAAAGGTGTCGGTTTCTGTGGCCATCTGCGCGAGCATCGCACGGGTGCGGTCGTAATTGATGGTGTAGTTGCCGTCTTCGTCGCGGTCGTACAGTTCGACGAGTGTGTCGCCGGTATAGACATATTCGCGGTCGGCAAAGTCATAGACAATTTCCGTTTCATACAGACTGTTGAGAAATTCCTGCTCTTCGAGAAGCGCGGGATCGTCAGCCTGCACTGCGGGCTGCACATAGGCCTCCTCGGGGATCGCAACCGCAAATTCGCCCCGGTCCAGGTCCTCTCTGACCGCACGGGTCAGCGCCTCTGCCGTAATCTTTGTGCCGGCTTCTCCCGGCTGCACGGCATAGCCGTTTTCCTCTTTTACCAGCTGCGCATCGACGGGGTCGGTCTGATTTTGCATCAGCGAAGAATCGGCCAGCACCAGCGCGAGTTGTTCTTCGTCATAACGGTATTCCATCTCGGCCTCATAGGCATGCGTTTCAAAAAAGGCGGCAGGCCACAGGGCAGGCTGCTGTTCGATCTGCATCTCATCGGAAGTTTTCGCCTCCAGATGAATGCTCTCCGGCGGAATCTCCGCTTTGGTACCGTCTTTTCCGGTGATCACGAGTGGTTTCTCTGCGGGCGCATAGGCGTGCAGCCCGCCCACGGATTCATAACTGTGGTCTTCCCCGTTCACTGTCGTATTTGGAAATGTATGCTGCGTAAAATAATAAAACCCGCCCGCATAGACTACGGCAATCAGTGCGAGGAGTCCGATTAATAATTTTTTCAATGTGTTCCCTTCCCGTCTGTTGAGTGATAAGTTTTCCGTAGGTACTATTATAACCGATTGCCGCGCCCAATGGGGGTATATATTAGGAAAAGAAGGAGGGACGGCCATGCGATTACGCATTACGGAGGACGCGAGAAAGTATGTGCACGCGAAAGGATATGACAGCATCACCATCGAATCGATTCCAAGGCGTTCCTGCTGTACCGTGGATTACACCAGCAAAGTGAAGCTCGGCAGGCCGCGGAAAAACTACGGCTACGAAAAACAGCGCACGCTGGATATCGACGTACATTTCCGGTTTTATTACGGGTCTCGAATCACATCGGGATCTGACGGTGAAACTGGTGGATATGAAACTCAGGAAACTCCTGGTTCTTGACAAAAACGAATAATCATCGGCACAAGGAGGTGAGCGCATGCTGATTCGCATTACCGACGAAGCAAGAAAGTATATTCACAAAAAAGGACACGACAGCATTACCATCGAATCCCTGCACAACAAGGCCTGCTGTTCCATTGACTATACGGGGATCGTCCGGCTCGGCAAACCCGGCTACTTCGGTTTCGAACGCCACCGCATCCTCGATATCGACACTTACGTCTCCGGCTACATTACAGGCATCAAAGACCAAAGAGACCTGACCGTCCGACTGGTGGATCTGAAGTTTCGGAAGATGTTGATATTGGATAAGAATGCTTGAGGGAGGAACTAAGCTCGGTATGTAAGTTCTTCTTCCCCGACCGATCCGGTTCCGGGAGATTTGGCTGTGTTCAGAGAAGCGATCAGGATCCGGCGGATATGGCCGCACTGGACAGTAAGAGCATCAGCAGTACCGGATGAAATGATCTCCGATTTTTTGAAAACCAGCAGCCAGTACTCCGACTCATAGCATTCCTTCAGGGCATGTGAAGTTTGGCGATAAAATCTGCCCGGCTCTGGGCATAATTTGCCTCATGAATATTGGCACCGACAGAAGTGGAGCTTCGTAACAGCTGATTGCTCAGCACCGCCGGGCAATTAATGGTTTTGCAAAGATTTACGATGTCAACCGAAAGTTGTATTGACAATGCAACTAACTTGTTTTCCTTCATGGGATCACCTCAATATAAGGTTAACAGAGGTGAAAGATTATGGAAAGCAGAAGAGAATGGAATATCGCTACGCGATATGAAATAGGGCTGTACGCCCCGTGAAATATTTTGCTGCGCAAAACATGAAATAAAATCGCTCCGTCGCATAGGCGAAGCCTGTTTCATTGCCCGAAGGGCTGTTTTATACGCCGCAGGCGTATTTCACCGCTCGGAAGGAGCGATTTCGTTGAAAAAAAGTGCGTCCTTTTCGGACGCACTTCTTTTTTCATGGTTGCGGGAGCAGGATTTGAACCTACGACCTCCGGGTTATGAGCCCGACGAGCTACCAGACTGCTCCATCCCGCGCTGTAAATAAGAATGAATGAAATATCGCTTCGCGATATGAAGTAGGGCTGCGCCCTATGAAATATTTTGTGAAGCAAAATATGAAATAAAATCGCTCCTCTACATAGGCGAAGCCTATTTCATAGCCGGAGGCTATTCCATACGCCGTCAGGCGTATTTCACCGCTCCGAAGGAGCGATTTCATTGACCGCTACGCGGTCATTGGCTCCCAGGGTGGGATTCGAACCCACAACCTATCGGTTAACAGCCGAGTGCTCCACCGTTGAGCTACCTAGGAATATAAAAGGAATGCGGATCCTTATAAAAAAAGCAAAGCCATGCTTTGCATTTGGACAGACTCCGCCGGGAAGATTGCTCTTCCCGGTGTCTGCTGGCTTGGCGATGTCCTACTCTCCCAGGCCGTTACCGGCCAAGTACCATCGGCGCTAAGAGACTTCACTTCTGTGTTCGGGATGGGAACAGGTGTATCCCTCTTGCTATGCTCGCCAAACGGCGCCTTCCAACCTACTCTACAGTAAAATAAATATCTGGTCAAGCTTTTGACCGATTAGTATCCGTTAGCTTCGTCCGTTACCGGAACTTCCACCTCGGACCTATCAACCACGTTTTCTACATGGGGTCTCTCTCCGGTTTCCCGGAAAGGAAATCTCATCTTGAGGGAGGCTTCGTGCTTAGATGCCTTCAGCACTTATCCCTTCCAGACGTAGCTACTCAGCCATGCACCTGGTGGTACAACTGATACACCAGCGGTCTGTCCATCCCGGTCCTCTCGTACTAGGGACAGCGCCTCTCAAATTTCCTACGCCCACGATGGATAGGGACCGAACTGTCTCACGACGTTCTGAACCCAGCTCGCGTACCTCTTTAATGGGCGAACAGCCCAACCCTTGGGACCTACTTCAGCCCCAGGATGA
>ERZ1032857.75-NODE-75-length-11067-cov-16.251181_pt1 | contig 11067 bp, 13 predicted proteins | sample MGYA00516688_ERZ1032857 | MGnify/ENA primary metagenome ERZ1032857 (study PRJEB33719, sample SAMN04262500) | wastewater metagenome | biome: rural village; feature: composting latrine chamber; material: composting feces with ash | place: El Salvador | collected...
ATTTCTTGCCGAGTTGCGCGAACGCCTAGGGCTCGGTGAACTCGCGCTGCCGCTGGATAACCTGGCAACGCCGGATGTAGGCACACTGAAGCAGGCACTGATGCAGCGTGACAGTCGTTTTCAACGGCTTACGGAAGGGCGAGTGCTATGCGCCGTCAACCAGGTGATGGCGCTGGACTCAACCCCGATCACCGCTGATGATGAGGTGGCCTTTTTTCCACCGGTAACGGGAGGCTGAGGGCATGATCCGGGTTCAGCAGGCGCCTTTTGATAGCGGCGAAGAACAACGCCGGCTATGGGCGGAGCGACGCGATATTGGTGCCGTTGTCTGTTTCACCGGCTTGGTGCGTGACTTCAATGAACGTCCGGATGTGACGGCACTGACACTGGAGCACTACCCGGGTATGACGGAAGCGGCACTGGAAAAAATCGTCGCCGAAGCCGAATCACGCTGGCCACTGCAAGGGGTGCGCCTGATACATCGAGTTGGACGCTTGACCCCTGGTGAGCCTATCGTCATGGTGGCAGCTGCCAGTGCGCACCGTCGGGCAGCATTTGAAGCGTGCGATTTCATCATGGATTATCTCAAGACTCGTGCCCCTTTCTGGAAAAAAGAAGAAAGTATTTCCGGCGGCTACTGGGTTTCTGAAAGGGAGTCGGACCATCGTGATGCTCAACGCTGGACCGGGCCGATAGCTGAGCAGGAAGCAACAGGAAGGAAAAGTGACAATGACGACAGCCCCTGAGAAAGTACCTTCGGAGCTTGTTGATTCATTTGGTCGACATGTTCGTTACGTACGGATTTCGGTCACCGACCGCTGTGACTTTCGCTGTGTCTACTGCATGAGCGAAACGATGACCTTTCTACCCAGGGCGCAAGTGTTGACCCTTGATGAAATCGCCATGGTCACGCGGGCTTTTGTGGAAATGGGGGTGGAAAAGGTTCGGTTGACGGGCGGAGAACCGCTGGTCAGGCGTGATATCGATTGGCTGGTGGAGCAAACGAGTGCACTGCCGGGGCTGCGCGAGCTGGCCATGACCACCAATGGTGCGGGATTGGTCAAGCATGCGCAGCGCTTGCGCGAAGCAGGCCTTGACCGCCTCAATGTCAGCCTGGATACCCTCGACGCAGAGCGCTTTCGTCGCTTGACGAGAACGGGGGAGCTCACTCGGGTTCTGGAAGGTTTGCAAGCGGCCCGCAAGGCCGGCTTTGAGCGTATCAAGCTCAATGCCGTGATCATGAAAGGGCGTAACGATGATGAAGTTCTTGATCTGGTTGAATTTGCCCGCGCGGAAGGCTTTGACCTCAGCTTCATTGAAGAGATGCCGCTAGGTGATATTTCGGATCACACGCGGGACGAAACTTTCTGCTCCAGTGATGAGGTGAAAGCGATCATTGAGGAGCGGCATGAGTTGATCCCTACCACCGAATCGACCTTGGGTCCGTCGCGCTATTTTCGCATGTCGGACAGCCAGAGCCGGATCGGATTTATCTCGCCTCATAGTCATAACTTCTGCTCCACTTGCAACCGGGTTCGCGTAACGGCGGAAGGGCGATTGCTGCTTTGCCTGGGCAATGAACACTCGGTGGACTTGCGTGCTGTACTGCGTCAACACCCGGGTGATCTTGATGCCTTGAAGCGGGCAATTGTTGCGGCATTGCCGCTCAAGCCGGAACGTCACCATTTCACCACTGACGGGGATGTTCAGATCGTTCGGTTCATGAATATGACCGGCGGTTAACTTCTTGCCAATTTCTCGTTAGGCATATACTTTTTACGAATGAACCAGGGATTCATTCGTCTTTGCTTGCCTGGAGGAGATCATGTCCAGTGAAGCGCTGGAGCGTATCGCTCGGAATAAGAATGTCGCTCGGGCTGCGGCTCGCCAACTGAGCATGGAGCAGCTGCATAAACTTGCCGACGTGATCAGTGAGGTCATTGAACAAAAAAAAGAAGAAGAGAAACTACGCAGGCAGGAAGAGGCTAACAAGGAGAAAAAGCTGGCCGAGATTCGCGAGGCTATGCTCGATGCCGGACTTTCTGTCGAAGATCTGGTGGGTGAGCCGCCGCGCCGCAAGCGTGGAAGACCGCCCAAAAATGCCAGCAGTTCATGAACGAAAGGCGGGTGATTCGACAGCAATTAGCTGCAAATGAACATCAGGAAGCTGGCGCAGATGTTGGCCCAGCCATGCAGTGAGCTGTGGCTGCAGGGCGGAGCGGAGCTGGGCCAAGGTTTCTGCCTGAATATTTTCCAGGCCCCTATCCAGCCACTCGCTCAGACTCACCTCATCTATTGGCCGAATGCCGTAGGCATCGATCATCAGGCGGCCGATACGTGTCCAGCCCGAGCCGTTAGTGGCCACCGAAAGTGCCAGGTGTAGAGTGCCGTGACGCGATGAGCCGCGCTCGGCGGCCAGGCCGGGAAGTGGTGTCATGGCGTTTTGGGTAATGATGGTGGGGCGTTGCGGATAGCGCATCTCCAGGCTCAAGCCCTCGCCATCCAGACGGATCAGGTCGCCATTGACGGGTGCCAAAGGCGCTTCAATGCCCATCTCGACCGCAAGCTCCTGGTGTGCCTGCTGATGCAGACGCTCCCCGTGCACCGGTAACAAGTGGCGTGGCTTGACCCAGCGATAGAGGGTGCGCAACTCATCCTGGGCGGGGTGACCCGATGCGTGCAACTCGGGGTGGTTGAATTCGTCACAAACGGTAATATCAAGGCGTGCCAGGCTGCGCTTCAAGCGCTCGATGTGCGCTTCGTTGCCGGGAATCGCCTTGGCCGAAAAAATCACCGTATCACCGGCCACCAGTTCGAAGTTGGGGTGACGGCCATTGGCCAGACGGCTGAGGGCAGCGCGAGGCTCCCCCTGGCTGCCGGTGGCGATCACCAACACCTCTTCCGGTGGCAGGTAGCCCAAGTCCTGCACCGGCACCAAGGGCGGCATATCATCGAGATAACCCAGGCCACGCGCCATGGCGACCATGCGCTCCATGGCACGTCCCATCAGGCTGACTCGCCGACCACAACGTTCAGCAGCGAGCGACACGGCGAGTACCCGGGCGAGATTGCTGGCAAAGCAGCTAACTATCACGCGGCCGCTGCACTGGGCCAGGCGTTGCTCCAGGGCTTTGGCAACTTCGCCCTCACTGCGGGAGTGCCCCGGAACGGGAGCATTGGTGGAGTCGCCGACTACCAGGTCGACAGGTGCCAGGGCGCGGTACAGTGAGTCATCAATGGGCGAGCCGATCACTGGTTCAGGATCAAGCTTCCAGTCGCCGGTATGTAATACCCGATACTTGCCCGCCACGATCAACAGGGCGCAGCTTTCCGGTATCGAGTGGGTCACGGGCAAAAACCGCAGGGTGAAGGGGCCGCTCTCCATGGCCTCGCCGGGTTCGATCACATTTATTGCATCACTGGACAGACCACGCTCATGGAACTTCGCACGCAGCAGGGCGGCGGCCAGGGGCGTGGCGTATATGGGACATTGCCAGCGGGGCCATAGCCATGCGGCTGCCCCGATATGATCTTCGTGGCCATGGGTAATGATCAGCGCCAGTGGCTGAATATCGAGTGCGTTCGGTGTCTCCAGGCTGGGCACTTGCAGCGGCAACTCGGGTAGGTCCTGACGTATCATCATGCCGCAATCGACGGCGATCCATGCCGAATCGTAGCCATAGAGCCCCAGGTTCATACCGATTTCGCCACAGCCTCCCAAGGGCAGGAAGTACAGTGGGTCACGGCGGCGTGGGCGAATCGTGGCGCGGGTCGAAGGCATTGGCAAATCGGGGTCAGGCCTAAATGAATAGAGCCACACTATAAGGGATAGACCGGACACTGACCAATCTCAGAGCATGCCAGATTCTGATGAGTCAGCTACAATGCCGGGTCCTTGGCAGCCGCTTTATATGTGATCGTTCATGTCGCACTACTATCGTCTTGTGGTTTCCTGTCCTGATCAGCGTGGCATCGTGGCGCGTGTATCAGGCTTTATTGCCGGCCATGGCGGCTCCATCACCGAAGCCAGCCAACATTCGGATCTCGCTACCGGGCGCTTTTTCATGCGCTACGAGATCCTGGCCGACTCCATTGGCATGTCTGCCGAAGAGCTGCGGGAGGCATTTGCTCCCGTGGCGCGTGATTTCAATATGACCTGGTCTCTGCGTGATACCCGTCAGCGACCGCGGGTAGTCGTGATGGTATCGCGGGAGTCGCACTGCCTGGTGGACCTGCTGTACCGCTGGACTGCCGGCGAGCTGGAAGGCGATATTGTGGGTGTGATCTCGAATCACGAGGATATGCGCGGTCTCGTCGAATGGCACGACTTGCCTTTTATACATGTGCCGGTACTGCCCGGGGCCAAGGAAGCCGCTTTCAGTGAAGTGGAGCGTCAGGTCGAGGCGTTGAAAGCTGATGTCGTGGTGCTGGCCCGCTATATGCAAATATTGCCGCCACACCTGTGTGAGCGATATGCCGGCCGGGTGATCAATATTCATCACAGCTTCTTGCCCTCGTTTGTTGGCGCACGCCCTTACCACCAGGCCTTTTCCCGTGGCGTAAAGCTGATTGGTGCCACCTGTCACTATGTCACCGAGGAGCTTGATGCCGGTCCGATCATCGAGCAGGACATCCATCGAGTGAGTCATTGCCATACGCCTGAAGACCTGGTCCGCTTTGGGCGGGATGTGGAAAAGGCAGTGCTGGCCCGAGGCCTGTGCTGGCATCTAGAGGATCGGGTGCTGATCCACGGCAACAAGACAGTGGTTTTTGCCTGACATGACACTCGCTGAGCCCATTCTTGCCGCCTGGCTACTGATTGCCTGTGGCTTTGTATCCCTGGCTGTCACCGGACTGGCCCTGGCCCAGCGTCCGTGGCAGGTGTTGCTGCAGGACCAGGGATTGCAACACCGCTGGCTGGCGGCCTGTGTGGCGGTCATTCTGATGTGGCAGCTCAGGGCCCAGTCGGTGGACTGGTTAACGTTGCATCTGATGTTGACCGCGCTGCTGACCCTGATCTTCAAAGCCCCCCTGGCACTGATCACCAACCTGTTGGCCAACCTGTCGCTGGTGGTGCTGGGCAAAGTGGCCTGGCCGCTACTGGGCGTCAATGTGTTGATTACCGGGGTGGTGCCTATCGCTGTCGTGGTGCTGGTCTGGCGTATTGTGGATCGTCGTTTGCCTGATAACTTGATGCTGTTTATCTTCCTGTGCGGGTTTTTCGGAGCCGCACTCTCGGCACTCGGGACAGGGCTGGCAGGGCTGGGGCTGGTAATGCTCGGTGCGATCGATCCCGAAGCAGTCTTTTTGGCCAGGGAGTACATGCTGTTCCTGCCTCTACTGATGCCGTCGGAGGCTTTTATTACCGGGATGCTATTGAGCATACTCGCGATCTACCATCCCGAATGGGTGGCCACGTTCAGCAGTCATCGTTACATCGATACCAAGTAGCAATCACAGGGGAAGGTCAAGTTGCCGCCGGGCATCATCCGACACCAGGCGCACTCCCACCCCGAGCAGGCGTAACGGGCGCTTGCGCCTGGCCCAGGCCTGCTCTGCCAGGGCGTAAAAGGTGGCGAGTGTCGGCGTGCCGCCACGGGTGTCGAGAGTCGTGAGAGAGAAATCGTCAAAGCGTACCTTGACGAAAGTCCCGGCAATGGAAGGGTGGCCGTGGCGAGCCAGCCTGGCTTCGAGGCGCTCACACAATTCGGCGAGCTGATCATGGCAGTGCGCCAGATCGGGCAGGTCGCTGACAAAGGTGGTTTCCACGCTGACGGATTTTCGCTCGCGCTCGGTACGTATCGGTCTATCATCAATGCCGCGAGACAGCTCGAACAGGCGCTTGCCGAATTTGCCGAACTCCTGCACCAGTCGTTCCAACGGAAGCTGGCGTAGATCGTCACAGGTGACAATATCCATGGCTCGCAAGCGCTTCGCCGTGGCGGGACCCACGCCGTGGAGCTTGGTGACCGGTAGTTCATGGAGAAATTCCGCCACCTGTGAGGGAGCAATGACGGTGAGCCCGTCCGGCTTCTCCCAGTCACTGGCGATCTTGGCCAGGAACTTTGACTGTGCCGCTCCTACCGATACGGTGATGCCGACGCGTTGCCGGCACTCCTGTTTGATCCAGCGCGCCATCCAGGTAGCACTGCCGGAAAAACGCGTTACAGCCGTGACATCGAGAAATGCCTCGTCGAGTGACAATGGTTCTACCAGGGGTGTCAGCTCATGGAAGATCGCCTGAATTTGTCGTGAGGCCTCGCGGTAGCGGTCGAAATCGCCCCGCAGCAGGGTGAGGTGAGGGCACAGGCGTAGCGCCCTTGCCGTGGGCATGGCTGAATGGATGCCGTAGGCCCGAGCGGGGTAGTTGCAGGTGGCGATAACCCCGCGCTCATCGGCTCCGCCACCGATTGCCAGCGGTACCTCGCGCAGCGCAGGGTTATCGCGCATCTCGACAGCGGCGTAGAAGCAGTCGCAATCGACATGCAGAATCTTGCGGCTCATCGTCACACACCGGTGGAGTTATCCCAGAGCTTGACCGCTACCGCCGCGAATGACTCCAACACCGACACCTTCGATCTCCAGTGCCTGATGGCGCAGGTCCAGCTCAATGGGAGCGAAGTCGGGGTTCTCCGCTTCAAGTGTGACGCGGTGCCCCTGGCGCTGAAAGCGTTTAACCGTGACTTCATCCTCCAGGCGGGCCACGACGATTTGGCCGTCACGCACATGTTCGGTACGGTGTACGGCCAACAGGTCACCTTCGAGAATGCCTACATCCTTCATCGACAGCCCGCGCACCTTGAGCAGGTAGTCGGCACGCGGCGTAAAGAAATCCGGTGACAGCGGGCAGTAGCGGTCGATGTGCTCAGCGGCAAGAATCGGGCTGCCGGCCGCGACTTCGCCGATGATTGGCAGACCCTCGAGGGGTTCGCTGAGGGTTGCTGCCTCAGGCTCCTGAGCGGGTAAACGAATACCGCGGGAAGTACCGCGAATGACGCGAATCGCCCCTTTTCGCTCTAGCGCACGTAGATGTTCCTCAGCGGCATTGGGTGAGCGAAAACCCAGTGCGCGGGCAATTTCAGCACGGGTGGGCGGATAACCCATTTCATTCATGGTCTTGACGATAAAGTCGTAGACGTTTTGCTGACGCGAGGTAAGAGGGCGGCTCATGGGAACTCCGTTGCGTGACCTGCCGTAGTGGCAAAGTATACAGCATGGAAGTCTATCCAGTAAAAGCATGCTGTAAAAGAGAGTCATTGGCGAACCGGCGCTACGTGACCTTACCGTTTAAAACAGCATGTAAATCGGTTGGTTGTTGCTATGTTAATAAACTGGTTAGAATTCTTGCTCGTTTAAAACATCTGTTTCCAGCGGAAATCGATCATGGCCCAGTCAGATACTGTCACGCGCATTCTTGACACGGCGGAAGTGCTCTTCGCCGAGCGCGGCTTCGCCGAAACGTCGCTACGTACGATTACCAGCAAAGCGCGGGTCAATCTTGCTGCGGTGAATTATCACTTTGGCTCGAAAAAAGCATTGATCCAAGCAGTCTTCGCACGTTACCTCGATCCTTTTACGGTGCGCTTTCACCATGCACTGGATGAGCTCGAGCGGCAACATGCCGGCAGTGTGATTCCGCTTGAGGTGTTGTTGGAAACCATGGCGCGTACGGTACTCGAAGTGCCCGGTGAAAAGCATAGCCTCAAGGTTTTCATGAAATTGCTGGGGCTGGCTTATACCCAGGCACAAGGGCACCTGCGCCGCTATATTCAGGAGGAGTATGGCAGCGCCTTCACCCGCTTTATCGACCTGGTACGCCAGGCGACACCAGAGCTTCCCGATGCCGAACGCTTCTGGCGCCTGCACTTTGTACTGGGTACGGTGATCTTTACCTTGTCGGGGCTGGATGCGTTGCGTGACATCGCTGAACAGGATTATCAGGAGCATGTGTCTGTGCGCGATTTGATTCGCCGACTACGTCCGGTCGTGGTAGCAGCGATGAACGCGCCGCTACCCCCACCCGCACCGCAGACGGGAGGCTGACGTGCATACGCCCCGCTTACAAGCGCTGCCACCCCAAGAGAGTGGCTGGCTTGAAGTCGACATCACTGCCCAGCGGGTGGTGTACCGGCACGGGGAGGAAAGCCGCCGGCAGTGGCCTGTTTCCACTGCCCTGGCCGGTACCGGCCAGCAAGAAGGAAGTGGCTGTACGCCGCTTGGCTGGCACTATATTCGCGCCGCCATTGGTGAGGGGCTGCCGCCGGGTACGGTATTCCGTGGGCGCAGGCCTACCGGAGAGTATTACAATGCGGAACTGGCGGCGGCCAACCCGGAACGTGACTGGATCCTGACGCGTATCTTATGGCTGTGTGGTCTGGAGCGGGGCTTCAATCGTGGCGGAAATGTCGATACCCAACGGCGCTATATTTATTTTCATGGCACGCCACCCGATCAGCCAATGGGCGTCCCGCGTTCGCATGGCTGTATTCGTATGCGTGATACGGATCTGCTCGAGCTTTTCACATTGGCTCCACCAGGTATGCCGGTGTGGCTGCACAGCTAGGGTCACTACAGCTAGTGCCACTAGTTAGGGCTGGCTGTCACCCTCGGATACTTTAGTCTAAAATCAGCTCCTTTCCCGCTTCAAGGATAGTGAACATGTCCCAGGCCCCCGGTCCGGTGATGCTCGATCTCGAAGGCACCAAACTGCGCCGCGAGGAACGTGATCTGCTCCGGCGCCCCGAAGTGGGTGGCGTCATTCTGTTCAGCCGCAATATCGAACATGCTACCCAGGTGCGTGAACTTTGCGATGCCGTCAGGCGTATCCGCCCCGAACTGCTGCTGGCGATCGACCAGGAGGGTGGTCGTGTTCAGCGCCTTACTGAAGGTGTCACACGCTTGCCTGCCATGGGGCGTATTGGCCAGGAGTACGCCGAAAGCCCCCAAGTGGCGCAACGCTTGAGTCTGGATGCTGGTTGGCTATTGGGCATGGAGATGGCTGCCTGTGGCCTGGACCTCAGCTTTGCGCCCGTACTCGACGTGGATAGCGGGATTTCCAGTGTTATCGGAGATCGCAGCTTCTCTGCCGATCCCGAGATAACCGCCGCGTTGGCGGGAGCTTTCGTGGAAGGTTTGCACGAGGCAGGCATGGCGGCGGTGGGCAAGCATTATCCCGGGCATGGCGGTGTGGCGGGTGACTCCCACTTTGAACTACCGGTGGATGAGCGTCCGTTTGAGGAGCTGCGCAAGCACGACCTGGTTCCCTTTGCTACCCTGGCATCGCGTCTTGATGGCATCATGCCTGCTCACGTCATCTACTCGGCCTTCGATTCGCGCCCGGCGGGATTCTCCTCAAGCTGGTTGGGCCTGCTGCGTGAATCACTGGGTTTCAAGGGCACGATCTTTTCCGATGACCTCGGTATGGCGGGAGCCCGCTTTGCTGGTGGGCCGGGTGAACGCGCCCTGGCAGCGCTGGATGCCGGCTGCGACATGGTGCTGGTGTGTAATGACCGTGAAGCAGCACTGCAGGCGCTGGATGCCTGTGAAGGGCGCACGGTGCGTTTGGCCAAGCGTCTGCGCTATGGCCGCGCGCGTCCTGACCTCGAATCCCTTTCTTCGCTAGGTCGCTGGCGGCGTGCGCACGCTCGGCTTGAGGCCATGGCTTCACTGTAATACCTCCCTCATTTGACTCTGTATTGACACGAGACATCCATGCCTAGACTAGAAGCCGATTTTCATGAATCTCTGACGACCATGCGCGATGTCATGGAAAACGCCGACTGCCTGATTTCGCATGAAGAAGTGGAGCGTGCCCTGGATCGCATGGCAGAGCAGATCAGCGCTGACCTGGGCGATAAACTGCCGGTGTTCTATTGCGTGATGAACGGAGGCTTGATTACCACGGGCCATCTGTTGACGCGGCTAGGCTTCCCGCTGGAAGTCGATTATCTCCACGCTACCCGTTATCGTGGCAATACCCGTGGTGGCGAGCTGTTCTGGCGGGTATCGCCGGAGATTCCCATGGCGGACCGTCATGTGGTGATTGTCGATGACATTCTCGACGAAGGCGCCACCCTGGGGGCGATTCTCGCCTATTGTCGCGAGGCGGGTGCCGCGAGTACTTCCACTGCGGTACTGGTGGACAAGCGGCATGACCGCAAGGCGGTACCGGGGCTCAAGGCCGACTACTGCGGCCTGGAAGTCGTTGACCGCTACGTGTTCGGCTTCGGCATGGATTACAAGGGCTACTGGCGCAATGCGCCGGGCATCTTCGCCCCCAAGGGAATGTGAGCGTTGAGGTGGGATGACCTCATTGGGGTGAGCCCCCTGCCGAAGCGGGGGGCTGGTTGAGCAAGAGTTTGGCAGATCAGGCCAGGCCGAGTTCGTGAGTGGCTTCTTCGCGCATCTTGAACTTCTGGATCTTGCCGGTGACGGTCATCGGGAATTCGTCGACGAACTTCACGTAGCGCGGAATCTTGTAATGGGCGATCTTGCCCTTGCAGAACTCCTTGAGTTCATCACTGGTAAGCTGTTGCCCGTCAGCCAGCTTGACCCAGGCCATGACCTCTTCACCATACTTCTCGTCGGGCACGCCGATAACCTGCACGTCGGAAATGTGCGGGTGGGTGTACAGGAAGTCCTCGATCTCCCGCGGATAGATATTTTCACCGCCGCGAATGATCAGGTCCTTGATGCGCCCGACGATGGCAACATAGCCCTCTTCGTCCATGGTGGCCAGATCGCCGGTATGCATCCAGCCGGAGCTGTCGATGGCCTGGGCAGTGGCTTCTTCATTATTCCAATAACCGAGCATCACGCTGTAGCCACGGGTGCATAGCTCACCGGTTTCGCCGCGGCCCACCACTGCGCCGGTTTCGGGGCTGACGAGCTTGATCTCGAGGTGGGGATGAATGGTACCCACCGTGGTGACGCGTTTCTCCAGCGGGGCGTCGGTCTTGGTCTGCAGGCTCACCGGGCTGGTTTCGGTCATGCCGTAGCAGATCGTGACGTCCATGACAGAGATCGGAAGAGCGGTTCAGCAGGAATGCCGAGACCGATCTCGTATGC
>ERZ1032857.76-NODE-76-length-11017-cov-8.708721_pt1 | contig 11017 bp, 11 predicted proteins | sample MGYA00516688_ERZ1032857 | MGnify/ENA primary metagenome ERZ1032857 (study PRJEB33719, sample SAMN04262500) | wastewater metagenome | biome: rural village; feature: composting latrine chamber; material: composting feces with ash | place: El Salvador | collected...
GTCTCTCTCAGCAGGATTGCTCTCCTGCCGGAACGAGGCCTGGTCGTGGACCCGGGAGAGCGTTACTGGAGGGGTGGGCGGACGTTGTCGTCGTCGCCTTTGGGGTTACCACCGGCCCCGGGTGACTCAGTTGAACGGCCAGGCGTGCCGTATCGGCTGGTCCAGGCCGGGCTCGATGAGGTACTCCGTGCCGAACGCCTTGGGGTAGATCTCTGCGGGCAGGGACAGCATCATGCCGATGTCGCTGGTCTGGCTGGCGTGGCATTCCATGGCGCGGCGTTTGAGGTCGATGACGTCGGCGGGCAGGTCGATCGCCCAGTCGATCTCCTCCTCGAGGACGCCAACGGGCAGTCCGTCGTCGCCGGTGAGGATCATTTTTCGCACCTTGTCGAGGTCCACCGCCACCCCGCCGTCGGCGAGCACCTCGAGGAACCGCGCGGCCTCCGGGCTCTCCAGCATCTCAAGCTGGGCGGTACGGTTTCCCGCGGCCTCGAGCAGGCGCGGTCGGCGGGCGGCCAGGTCGACGGCCCGGCGCGCGACACGGTGGACCGCGAGATGGTCGGGGTGCCCGTAGTTGCCCCGGTAGTCGTAGCCCACCAGCACGTCGGCGTCCTCGCGGTCCAGGATTCGGGCCAGCCGACCGGCGACCTCGTCCGTGCCTGCCTCGTCGATCGACGCCTGGTGCAGGCTCAACGGATCGCTGTTCTGCTCCCAGCCGGTCATCCCGGAGTCGCGGTACTCCAGCCAGTCGACGCGCTCGACGCCCAGGACGCGCGCGGCCGCACGGGCCTCGCCGCGGCGATGCTCGACCAGGTCGCCGTCGTCCCCCAGATGCTCGGGACGCTCGCCGTAATCGCCGTTGGTGGCGAACACGGTGACCACCCGGTGCCCCTCGCGGGCGGCCAGCGCCATCATCCCGGCGGTCTGGGACGTCTCGTCATCGGGGTGGGCGTGGAGAAACACGATCGTCGACACCCAGACAGTGTGCCCTGTCGGCCCCCGTGCGCGCTCAGTCTCGCGCGTCCGGATGCCCCGCCAGCCAGCGGTCGAACGCCTCCGCGCTGGTGAGCTCGGGCGTGTAGCCGAAGACCTCGCGCAGTCGGGTGTTGTCGAGCACCGGGCGGTAGCGCAGGAACCCCGTCTGCTCGGGGCCGTAGCGGGTGGCCTTCAGCACCTTGGCCACCGTGAGCGCGGCCTTGAGCACGGGCTCCGGGATGGCGAGGGTGCGCTTGCCGAGCCGGGCCGCGATCTCCCCGATGGTGAGCGTCCCGGTGCCGGCGACATTGAAGATCCCGGCCGGGGAGGTGCCCGCCGGGGAGTCTCCGCCCGGCCCGCCGCCGACCGCCCGCACGACGATCGCGACGAGGTCGGAATCCCAGATGAACACGAACGGCGAATCGGAGCCCCGGATCGCCAGCAGCCGCTTGTGGTGGAACAGGGCGGTGATCTGGTTGTCGACCGTGTCGCCGAGGATCGTGCCGATCCGCAGGATCACCTGCTCGAGCTCGGGGTGCTCGCGCCGGGCGTCGGCCAGCAGGAACTCGACCTGCGCCTTGTGGTGGCTGTAGGCGAACGCGGTGGTGCCCCGGACCGGCTGATCCTCGGTGATCGGGACCGGATTGTCCGCGTGGTAACCGTACGCCGCGCCCGAGGAGGACACGACGAGCCGCCGCACCCCGTGCTCCACGCACGCGTCGATCACGTGTCGCGAGCCGTCTACGTCCACGCGGTACGCGGCATCGCGTCCCATGCCGTCGGGGTCCACGACCGAGGCCAGGTGTACCACCGCCTCGTGCCCGGCCACCGCGGCCGAGACCGCGCCCGGGTCGGTGACATCGAGGCGGACGTGCTCAACCGAGCCCGAGCCCGAGCCCTCCGGCACCCGCAGGTCCCCGCTCGTGACCTCGTGCCCGGCCGCCGCGAGCCCCGCGACCACGCCGCGCCCGAGAAAACCACTGCCTCCGGTGACCAGAACCTTCATGCCGCAACCGCCCTCTCGTCATTGCCGCCAGGTCCGGCACGCCCGGCGGGCCCACCACTCGCACCGGTCCGCCGCTTCCACACCACCGCCACCGTGAGCCCGGCGATGATGTCCCACACGCCCCACCACGCCGCGACGAGCGCCATACCGCCGAGCCCGTCGAAGAAGCTGAACACGAACAGCAATCCCAGCCCGGCGTTGCGGATGCCCACCTCGAAGGTCATCGCCTTACGCGCGGGCACGTCGAGCGCGAAGCCCCGCGCGATCGAGTAGCCGAGTCCCAACGCGAGCGCGTCGTGCAGGAACACCGCCAGCGCCACTACACCTATGTAGCCCACGAACAGGGCCCAATTGGTGGCCACCGCGACCAGGATGATCCCGCCCAGCGCCAGGAACGACAGGATCCCCACCACGCGGTGACTGCGCGCCGCGACCCTCGGCAGCAGGTGCGAGACCACGAGTCCGAGCGCGAACGGGAGGGCGATCACCAGCACGACCTCGCTGAGCATGTCCCACGGCGCCACGCTGATCTCGTTGAAGTACTCGCGCCCCGTCGGGTGCAGGTGCCCCCAGAGGGAGAAGTTGATGGGCAGCATGAAGATCGCGATCACGTTGCCGACCGCCGTCATGGACACCGACAGCGCCACATCGCCGCCCGCCCGGTGTGTGAGGATGTTGGACACGTTCCCCGGCGGGCAGCACGCCACGAGGATCATGCCGAGCGCGACCGACCCCTGCACCCCGAGGATCAGCGTCAGCAGGAACGTCAGCGCCGGCAGCAGCGCGAACTGCGCCACGATCGCCACCGCGAACGCCTTGGGCTTGCGCAGTGCCAGCCGGAAGTCGCTGAGCTTGGTGTCCATCGCGATCCCGAACAGGATCAGGCCCAGCACGATCTTCAGCGTGGTCAGTGAGCCGGAGTCGAACGCGATCCGGATGTCGTCGACGTTCATGCGCCGCGCCCCTCACCCTGGGCCCGGCCCCGCCCCGCCGCGTCCATGCGCGCGACCAGGTCCGTCACCGCGCCCCGGTACGCGCTCTTGTTGACGTAGTAGGCCATCCGGTCCAACCCTAGGTACTTGTAGCCGCCCGTCAGGTCGGGCCTGGGTCCCCGCCGGGAGGAGTCGACGACGACAACGACATCACGGCCAGCCGCAGTCCCCTGCCGCCGGGCCGACAAGTATCTCGCTACCAGGTCGGCCTGTTCGTACCGGCCCTGCCAGCCGATCCCGGAGGCCTCCACCATTCCCAGGACGGCCAGATCGTCGCGGGCCGACGGGAAGATGTTCAGATATAGATCCGGGGCGGCGGCCCCCTCGGACCAGTCGAGGTACTCCCGGTCGATGAACGGGTAGTTCAGCACGTAGCCGGTGGCCAGCATGACGAGGTCGTACTCACCGGAACTGCCAACCCCTGCCCCGCCAGCACCTGTCCTGCCCGGCCCTGCCCTGCCCGCCCGGAAGTGGACCGTGTTGCCGTCGAAGCGCTCAATGTCCGGGCGGACCGTGATGTCGCCGTGGCCCACGTGCTGCAGGACCAGACTGTTGACCACCGGATGCGATTCATAGATCTTGTGGTCGGGCTCGGGGAAACCGAATCGCGTCGGATCGCCCGTGAATGCCTTGAGCACCCGCGAGTCGATGAACTGCTTGATCGGCGCCGGCAGCGGCGTGCCCGTGTTGAGGGTGTCCGCCGGCTTGCCGAAGATGTACTTGGGCACGAAGTGGTAGCCGCGTCGGACGCTGATGTCGACCGACGCCGCGTGGTGCACCGCGTCCACCGCGATATCGCACCCACTGTTGCCGCCGCCCACCACGAGGACCCGCTTCCCCGCCAGCTCCTGCGGATACTTGTAGCGGCTGGTGTGGATCAGCTCGCCGCTGAACTCGCCGTCGAACCGCGGGATATTGGGCTCCGAGAGGGTGCCGTTGGCGATCACCAGGGCCGAGAACTCCCCGACCTCCACCTGGTCACTGCTGGCGGTGTTGTCGTCGTCACCAACGTTCCGCACGGTGAGCCGCCACCCCGAGTCGCGTGCCGCGCCCAACGGTTCCGCACGCACGACCTCGGTGCCGAAGCGGAAGCGGTCGCGGAGGCCGAAGTGTTCGGCGAAGTCGCGGAAGTAGGCGAGCAGGCGGCGGTGGTCCGGGTAGTCGGGGGTATCCGCGGGCATGGGGAACTCGGCGAACTCCGTGGTGCGGGCCGACGAGATGAGGTGCGCCGAGTCGTAGACGGTGCTGCGCGGCGAGTCGATGTTCCACAGCCCGCCGACGTCGTCCGCGAGGTCAAAGCCCACCCACGGCACCCCCTGGCGGTCGAGATTGCGCGCCGCGGCCAAGCCTGACGGGCCGGCGCCGATGATCGCCACTGGTCGACTGTCAAGTTCGGTCATGGCTTGAGATCCTGCCCGAAATGCACCGCTCCCCGGCCCTAACGACCAATTTGATCGTGGACCGGGGAGCGTGTGCGGCTGCGCGCGGGGCGCGGCCGGGGCGCGCTTACTTCTCGCGGACGACCGACCCGTCGTCCTGCAGCCGCAGGAGCGGGTAGATGCCGTTCTCGTCGTGGTTCTCGTCTCCCACGACGGGCGGGTTGAAGACGCAGAGCATCTGCATCTCCTCCTCCACGATCACCTGGTGCTTCTCGTGGCCGTCGAGCAGGTACATCGAGCCCGCCTCGAGCGGGTACTCCTTGTTGTTGGTGAGGTCACGCAGCGTGCCCTTACCGCGGGTGAGCCAGACCGCCTCGATGTGGTTGGCGTAGTGGAAGTCGTTGACAGTGCCGGCGGCGATGGTGGTCTCGTGGAACGAGAAACCCACACGGTCGTCGGCCAGGACGATGCGCTTTGACTCCCAGTTACCGTTGTTGCCCTTGATGTGGCGGTCGGTATCGGTGATCTCGGCGGTGGTGCGAACAATCATGACGTGTCTCCTGGAGCGGGGTGGTCAGCGAGATGCGCGGTCGGCGCGACGCGTGATCAGGCGTACTGTTGGGCGAGGACGTGGTCGACAGCCTCGTAGCAGATCTCGATGCCACGATCGCGCTCGTCGTCGGTCAGAGTGAGCGGGGCGAGGAACTTGATGACCTCGTCGCTCGGGCCGGCGGTCTCGACCAACATCTTGTTGTCGAAGCAGCGCGCCATCGCCTGGCCGGCCAGGTCCGGATTCTCGAGGAACGCGATACCGAACGCCATGCCACGGCCGCGGAGCTCGAGCTTGCCCTCGTACTTGTAGACCAGCGGCGAGAAGCGCTCACGGAGGATGCGACCGTTCTCGAGGGTGCGGTTCTGCAATTCGTCGTCCGACCAGTACTTGCGCAGCGCCAGCTCCGCGGTGACGAACGCCAGGTTGTTTCCGCGGAAGGTGCCGTTGTGCTCGCCCGGCGTCCACTCGTCGAGGTCGCGGTTGAACAGGGTGACGGCCAGCGGGAGTCCGTAGCCGCCGATGGACTTGGACAGCGTGACGATATCCGGCTTGATGCCCGCGAACTCGAATGAGAAGAACTCGCCGGTGCGGCCGCAGCCCATCTGGACGTCGTCGACGATCAGCAGGATCTCGTGGCGCTTACACAGGGCGTCGAGGGCCTGCAGCCACTCGGCGCGCGCGGCGTTGATGCCACCCTCGCCCTGGACGCACTCGACGATCACGGCCGCCGGTCGGTTCATGCCCGAGCCGGAGTCGACAAGCACGCGCTCCATCCACTGGAAGTCTTCGGTGACTCCACCGAAGTAGTTGTCGTACGGCATCGGGGTGGCGTGCACCAGCGGGATGCCGGCACCGGCGCGCTTCATCGAGTTACCCGTCACGGACAGGGACCCGAGGGTCATTCCGTGGAATGAGTTGGTGAAGTTGATGACGGCCTCGCGGCCGGTGACCTTGCGGGCCAGCTTCAGCGCGGACTCGACCGCGTTCGTACCGGTCGGACCGGGGAACATGACCTTGTAGTCCAGGCCGCGCGGCTCGAGGATCGTGGATGTGAAGGTGTTCAGGAAGTCGCGCTTGGCGACGGTGTACTTGTCCAACGAGTGGGTGACGCCGTCACGCTGGATGTACTCGAGCAGCGCGTTCTTCATGTCGTCGTCGTTGTGGCCGTAGTTGAGCGCGCCCGCGCCGCCAAAAAAGTCTAGGTACTCGACCCCGTCGACCGTCGTCAGGGTCGCGCCCTTGGCGGTGTCGAACACCGCGGGCCAGTTGCGCGAATAGCTGCGAACCTCGGATTCGCGGTCGGTGAAAATCGACGTATCGGTACTGGAATCGTGCGTGGTCTCGGTCATCATCTTGCTCACTCCAATGAAAAAGCGTCGGGCAGCGGCGGCGGGCCGGGCGGCCCATCGCCCAGTCCTTAGGAAATCGTGTAGAGGTCTTCTTGCTCGTGGCCCTCTCCGAGAAGTTCGGCGCCCAGGTAGTCCTCGCTGGTCAGCGTCATTCCGCGATCCCGGGCCACCGCGCCGAAGGTGCGCTTGGAGGCCTCGTTGCTCGGGCTGATGGTGGTGCGCAGCCGCACCGTTCCCTGCTCCTTGCCGGTGCGGTCCATGAGTCCGTGCAGCAGGCGGGCCGCGAGGCCCTTGCCACGCTGGTCGGCATCCACGCCGACCTGCCACACGAAGATCGTGTCCGGTTCGGAAGCGCGGATGAAGCCGGTGACGAAGCCGACGACGCGGCCTTCGACCTCGACGACGATGGAGCTCTTCGCGAACTCTGCGCCCCACAGGACGTAGGCGTAAGGCGAGTTCAGATCGAGGACTCCGCTGTCGCGGGCAATCTCCCACATACGGTGTCCGTCTGCCGCGGTGGGCGGACGGAAAACCGCGTCAGACGAATCAGGGGCACGGGGTACTTCGCGTTCTCCTGGGGTCATAATCCCCACCCACCGTAGTGAGGCCACCCGGTTGTTGCACCTGCCTTCCCCGATTCGTTACCTGAATTGGCAATGAGTGTGCAGGTGACCCGCAGCGAGTGAGGTCGGTCACTCACCAGTTATCTTGCATCCACCCGGACGCGATACACCGATGAGAGGATCTACACATGAACGACAACCCGACCATCGAGTTCGACGAGGCCCGCTGCCTTCAACTTCTCGCCGGCGCCTCCCTCGGCCGACTTGTCACCGTCAATGATGGCCGGGCCGAGATCTACCCCGTGAACTACGTCCTCTCGAGGGAAGGAAAGCTGTACTTCCGTACCGCAGAGGGCAGCAAGCTGGCCGAACTGACCGTGCATCCGGACGTGCTGTTCCAGGTCGACCACATCGTCGACCGCTCCGCCTGGTCCGTCGTGGTCCGCGGCCACGCGCGTCGACTGGAGGGTTTCGACGAGATCAATCGCGCCGAGGAACTCGACCTCAAACCCTGGATCCCCACGCTGAAGTACAACTTCGTCGAGATCACGCCCGAGAAGCTGTCAGGCCGCGGCTTCACCTTCGGCGAGGAGCCGGAGCGTTACTCCAGCTGACCGAGCGGTTCGGCTGGCCAGAGGCCCCCTCTGGCATGCGCCCTTGGGGGGCGCGCCAGGGCGCGGGTGGTGACCTCGTCCATGGCACCGTCGAGCATCGCCGGGGCACTCGACCGATGACGCGAGGGAGCGAAGGGACCAATCGGTTGAGAGAATCCAGCCCCTCCGGCGGCAGGTCTACTGCATGTACACGACTACTGAGAGAACGGCCTCGTCGTCGTCACAACCATCAGACAATGAGGCCATGACCACCTCAACCCGCCTGCTCAAGAGCAAGGACACCTACTCACGTGAGGCGCTCGCAGACCTCCTGGCCACGCTGGCCGATCGGATCCGGTCAGGAACGGTGACGTTCGACCAGGCCGGCAGCAGCGTCGAACTCGCTGTACCCGAGTCGGTTCGGCTGGACATCGAGATCAAGGACGTGCCCAAACCGACCGGCGTCAAACACGAACTCGAACTCGAGATGTCATGGGTGACCGACGCCGACGGCGAACCGATACCGTCCGGGGGCGTGTCGGTCTCCTGACCGGGCAGGCCAGCTAGAACGCACCGCCCAGGCGACCGGAGAGTGTGTCGAGGCGCTCCTGACTGGCTCCGTCGAGGCCGATCACCGACAGAGTCTTGCCCTTCTCCGCATATTTCTGCTGCACGGCGTCCAGGGTCGCGACGGTGGAGGCGTCCCAGATGTCGGCATCGGTGAGGTCGAGCACCACGTTCTCGGGGTCGCCGGAGTAGTCGAACTGGTAGACGAGATCGTTGCTCGAGGCCCAGAACAGTTCGCCGGTGACGCGGTAGGTGCGTGTGTCGACGGTGCCGTCGTGGTCGGTGTCGAGCTCGGCCACCTTCTCCACCGTCGTCATGTGCGCCACCCGGCGGGCGAACATCACCATCGCGGTGAGCACTCCGAGGACCACGCCGATCGCCAGATTGCCGGTCCACACCGTCGCCACCACCGTGACCAGCATGACCAGGGTCTCCGGCAACGGCATCACCCGGAGCGTGCGCGGGTGGACCGAATGCCAGTCGAAGGTCCCCACGGACACCATGATCATCACCGCGACCAGCGCCGCCATGGGGATGAGGCCCACGATGTCGCCGAGCGCCACCACCAGGATCAGCAGAAACACTCCGGCGAGCAGCGTCGACAGCCGGGTGCGCGCCCCGGACTCCTTGACGTTGATCATCGTCTGGCCGATCATCGCGCAGCCGCCCATTCCGCCGAAGAGGCCGGTCACGAGGTTCGCGACGCCCTGCCCCCAGCCCTCTCGGGTCTTGTCGGAGTGGGTCTCGGTGATGTCGTCGACGAGTTTGGCGGTCATGAGCGACTCCATGAGCCCGACCAGCGCCATGGCCAGCGCGAACGGCGCGATGATCGCGAGTGTGTCCAGCGTCAGCGGCACGTCGGGCAGGAGCAACGACGGCAACGTCGTCGGCAACTCACCCTGACCCGCCACATCGGGCACAGTCCAGCCGACGGCCAGCACGACGACCGTGATCGCCACGATCGCGATCAGCGGGGCCGGCACGACCGTCGTCAGCCGCGGGAAGCCGATCATGATCACGATGCCCACCGCCACCAGCGGGTACACCAGCCACGGCACGCCGATCAGGTGCGGGATCTGCGCGGAGAAGATGAGGATGGCCAGCGCGTTGACGAAGCCGATCATCACCGACCGCGGGATGAACCGCATCAGTCTGGCCACGCCCAGTACCGAGAGGACGATCTGCAGTGCGCCGCCCAGCAGGACCGTCGCGATGAGGTAGTCGAGCCCGTGCTCGGCGACCACCGGTGCCACCACCAACGCGACCGCGCCCGTCGCGGCCGAGATCATGGCGGGTCGGCCGCCGGTGAACGCGATGGTCACGGCCATCGTCACCGAGGCGAACAGTCCGACCCGCGGGTCGACGCCCGCGAGGATGGAGAACGAGATCGCCTCCGGGATCAGCGCGAGCGCCACGACCAGGCCGGCCAACACCTCGGTCCGCAGTCGCGCCGGCGAGGAGAAGGCCGCCCGGAACGAGGGCAGGACACCGGTCGGGAACTCGTTACTCACAGATCACCTACAGTCGACGGGAACTCTCTCGCAGCGAGAGAGTCGAAAGCTACCGTAGCGGGAGAGTTGTGGTCGGGAAAAATCAGGCCGAGCAGACCATGAAGATCGGTGAGGTCGCCGAGCGCACCGCCCTGTCGATCCGCAGCCTGCGTCATTACGACGAGCTCGGCCTCGTCAGTCCTTCCGCCCACTCCCCCGGCGGGTTCCGCCTCTACACCGAGGCAGATGTCGAGCGTCTACTGCTCATCCGGCGCATGAAGCCGCTGGGATTCAGCCTCGACCGCATGAAGGACTTCTGCCGCGCCCTCGACGCGCGCGCGGCCCGGGGTGGTGTCGAAGCCGGGAGCGGCCCCGAGCCCCGGGGTGGGGAGGCCGGTGGCGAGGGGGTTGCTGGGGGCCGGGGGTCCGACGACGACGACGAGGCCGACATCTCCACCATGGTCCGCAAGATCGCGGAGCTTCGGATCCTGCACGAGGAACGCAGTGCCGTCGAAGCGGCGGCCCCCGTGCTGGTGGTCAGCCAGTTCACTCTCATGGGCTCGACCGCCAAGGGGCGGCGTCCGTCGTGGTCACGGGCCGCCCGCGCGGAGAAGGCCGAGCCGGTGGTCGACGAGGTGGCCGCGCGACTGCGGGATCGGGGCCTGGAGGTCTCCACCGGTGCCTTCGGGGCGATGATGCGGGTGCATTCGGTCAATGACGGACCGTTCACCGTCCTGGTCGACACGCAGGGTCCCGGCTGACGGCTCATCAGGGCGACATCATCAGCCCGGGAACATTTCCGACCCGCCCGCCGTTGTAGCTGTACGTGACCGTGACCCGGACACGCGCCTGATCCGTCCACCAGCAACCGAAGGCCGGCCCCGTCACCGGGCCAGGCAGGAGGAGGAGACATGACGTCAGCCACCACCCGATCGGATCGTCGGACGGAGGCGGAACCGGACGGCCAGAGCCCCAGTGCTGATCTGGTCCGTGTCTACCTCAACGGTATCGGCAAGACCGCGCTGCTGAACGCCGAGGAAGAGGTGGAGCTGTCCAAGCGGATCGAGGCCGGACTCTACGCCAAGCACCTGCTCGCCACCAAGAAGCGGATCGGGCCGGTGCGCAAGGCCGACCTGAAGACGATCGTCGCGGAGGGCGAGGCCGCCCGTGCGCATCTGCTCGAGGCCAACCTGCGGCTCGTCGTCTCATTGGCCAAGCGGTACACAGGCCGGGGGATGCCGCTGCTGGACCTCATCCAGGAAGGCAACCTGGGTCTGATCCGGGCGATGGAGAAGTTCGACTACGCCAAGGGCTTCAAGTTCTCCACCTACGCCACGTGGTGGATCCGTCAGGCCATCACCCGTGGGATGGCGGACCAGTCCCGCACCATCCGGCTCCCCGTGCATCTGGTCGAGCAGGTCAACAAGCTCGCCCGGATCAAGCGTGAGCTACACCAGCAGTTGGGCCGCGAGTCCACGCTGGAGGAGCTCGCCGAGGAGTCGGGTATCCCCGCCCACAAGATCGAGGAGCTCCTGGACCATTCGCGCGAC
>ERZ1032857.77-NODE-77-length-11009-cov-8.903323_pt1 | contig 11009 bp, 9 predicted proteins | sample MGYA00516688_ERZ1032857 | MGnify/ENA primary metagenome ERZ1032857 (study PRJEB33719, sample SAMN04262500) | wastewater metagenome | biome: rural village; feature: composting latrine chamber; material: composting feces with ash | place: El Salvador | collected...
GGCTGCCTCTGAGGACTCGATCTGCCATGCGAACTCCTTCTGCCGTGTCCGTCTGTCGCCGATCTCCGCGGTTCGTCGCAGACGCTGCGTGGTACCTGCTCCTGTCAACGCCGAGAGCACCCCGAAATGTTCCCACGTCCCCGTGTCTCGTGCTACCCGGGGCATCGTCTGGGTAGCCTCGCATGCGTGGAATCCGTCGTCAGGGCCGACCAGGCCCCACCCCGAAGAGGCGAGGCCTCCTGCGCGTGGTGCGGTCGTCCCGTGGACGAGGGCGGCACCGGTCGCCGTCGTCGGTACTGCCGACGGTCCTGCCGTCAGCGTGCGTATGAGCAGCGGCGATCACTGCGCATGCAGGACCTCCCCGAAGGGACAGTCGTCCTGACCGAGGTGGAATCCGCCGACCTGATGGACCGGATGTTCCAACTACGCTGCGCCTGCGAAGACCTGAGAACCGCGATCACCGAGGGCGAGGACGCCGCCGAACTGGTGCGGATGTCCGAGGACCTCGTGGCCGCGGCGAGAAGGGCCGAACGACTGCGGTGAACAAGGTTACGGCGGTCCTCCGCGGCTGGTGGATCCGGTGGCAGCCTTCGGTCACCGGCCTCGTCGTGGCAGCACTGGCGGCGTGGGTGTCGCTGATGCCCTCCCTGCTGCCTCGCGAATGGCATTACCAGGGAATCGTCACCGGAGTGTCCATGCTGGTGGGCTACGGCGTCGGCGTGGCCATACGTACGGTGTGGCGGCGACTGGTCCTGCCCAAGATCAGCGTCCATCCCGATCTCAACGCACTCGGCGAACGATTACTGATCTTCGCTCGACTCTCCGCACCCTACGTCCTGGTGGTCTATCTCATCACCGCCACCGCGACGGCCATCCGCTGGCAGGACCAGGTCTCCGATCTCGTCGAGAGCCCGAGACCCCCGTGGTCCGACTACATGCGCATCCCCTGGGTCGCCCTCGCCGTGTTCGTCGCCCTGTTGGTGCTCGCGAGGACTCTGCGTCAGCTCTACCGGATGTTCGTCCGCGTGGTCCGTCGGAAGTTCAACCTGGGGGAGTACACAGCCCGGATCACCGGAGTGGTGGTTGTCTCCGTCCTGCTGTTCGGCGTCGTCCAGGGTGTGGTGCCACGCCTGTTCTTCGAAACCGCCAACCGCATCTCGGGCGTTCAGAACGCCGAGGATCTGCCCTGGACGAGCAGGCCGACCATCCCCGAGCGCTCCGGCGGCCCCGGTTCGGTGGTCGACTTCGAGGATCTGGGGATGCAGGGCCGCCGCTTCGTCAGCGGTGGCCTCGACCAGGCCGACCTGAGCGAGCTGCTGGGGGAGCCCGCGATGCAGCCCATCAGGCTCTACGCCGGGCTCGAGTCCGCACCCACCGATGACGACCGGGCGGCGCTCGTGGTGGACGAACTCAACCGCACCCGGGCGTGGGAACGGGAGGCGGTGGTGATCGTTCCCACCACCGGGACCGGCTGGATCAACCCGAACGCGGCTCAGGCCATCGAACTGCTCTCCGCCGGGGACGTGGCGATCGTAGGGACCCAGTACTCGTATCTGCCGAGCTGGATATCGTTCCTGGCCGACCGGGAGAAAGCGGAAGCCGCCGGGCGCTCCGTCGTCGAGGCTGTGGTCGCCTGGCGCGATTCCCTTCCGCCCGGGGAGCACCGACCTCTTCTCTACGTATACGGAGAGAGCCTGGGCACGCAGGCCGGTGAGGCCGCCTTCTCCGGCATCCGCGACATCCGACAGACCGTCGACGGGGTGCTGTGGATCGGCCCGCCCAATTCCAACCGCATCTGGCGTTCTCTCGTCGAGCGTCGCGACCCGGGGACCCCGTCGACCGAACCCGTCTACGCAGACGGCCTGTTGGTCCGCTTCTCCGAGGATCCGGCGGAGTTCCGCGACGACCAGTCCCCGTGGATCCCGCCATACGTCCTCTACGTCCAGCATGCGACGGACCCTGTGGTCTGGTGGTCCCCGGACCTGCTGTTCAACCGCCCGGCGTGGTTGTCCGAGCCTCCGGGGAAGGGCCGCCACCCGGGAATGTTCTACATGCCGGTGTTCACGTTCTTCCAGGTGACGGCGGATCTGGGCAACGCTATCGGCGGATCGCAGGGTTACGGGCACCTCTACGACCACCAGATCCTCGACGGCTGGGCGGCCGTCACCGGCCGTGAAGGGTGGGACGACGTGCAGTACGAACGGTTCGCCCGGCTCCAGGACATCGCGATGGAGGAACAAGAACGGGGCTGAGGGGAGCGGTTCTGTCACGTCCCAGTCCCGATGTGCCCCGAGCGGGTCTACCGTTGCCGGGTACCGCCCGAACAAGGAGGCCCGCGATGAGCACCCATATCGCAGACACACACGACACCATCCGCGTGCTCGGCGCCCGGGAGAACAATCTCCGTTCCGTGGACGTCGAGCTTCCGAAACGTCGTCTCACGGTGTTCACAGGGATCTCCGGTTCCGGCAAGAGTTCTCTGGTGTTCGCCACGATCGCGGCCGAATCCCAGCGGATGATCAACGAGACCTACAGTGCGTTCGTCCAAGGCTTCATGCCCACCCTCTCGCGCCCGGACGTGGACGTTCTCGAGGGGCTGACCACGGCTATCGTGGTGGACCAGGAGCGTATGGGCTCGGACCCCCGGTCGACGGTGGGAACCGCGACAGACACCGGCGCGATGCTGCGGATCCTGTTCAGTCGACTCGCGACGCCGCATATCGGCGGCCCCAAGGCCTACTCGTTCAACGTCGCCTCTGCCTCCGGGGTGGGGACGCTCAAGCAGGCCGACGGCACCCGACGAAAGGCCGAGTTCTCGATCACCGGGGGTATGTGCGTGCGCTGCGAGGGGCGCGGCACGGTCTCCGACTTCGACATCGACGCCCTGGTGGACCGCTCGAGGTCCCTGTCCGAGGGGGCCATCCTCGTACCCGGATACTCGATGGACGGCTGGTACGGGCGCGTCTATTCGGGATCCGGGTACTTCGACATGGACAAGCCGGTGGGGGAGTACTCCGAGAAGGAGATGAACACCCTCCTCCGGCTCGAGGCGACCAAGGTCAAGGCCGACGGGATCAACGTCACCTTCGAAGGCCTGATCCCGAAGATCCAGAAGTCGATGCTGTCCAAGGACATCGATGCGATGCAGCCCCATATCCGGGCGTTCGTCGAACGTGCCGTGGTGTTCAGGACCTGTCCGGAGTGCGACGGTACCCGGCTCAACGAGGGCGCCCGTTCCTCGCGGATCGGCGACCTCAACATCGCCGACGTCTCCGCGATGCAGATCTCGGACCTCGCCGACTGGCTACGGGGGCTCGACGAACCGTCGGTGGGGCCTTTGCTGGCGTCCCTGCAGCACACGCTCGACTCGTTCGTGGAGATCGGGCTCGGCTACCTCTCACTGGACCGGCCCGCCGGCACCCTGTCCGGTGGAGAGGCGCAGCGCGTCAAGATGATCCGCCATCTCGGCTCCGCACTCACCGACGTCACCTATGTCTTCGACGAGCCGACGATCGGTCTGCATCCGCACGACATCGAGCGGATGAACGCCCTGCTACTGCGCCTGCGTGACAAGGGGAACACCGTTCTGGTGGTGGAACACAAGCCCGAGGCGATCGCGATCGCCGACCACGTGGTGGACCTCGGCCCCGGAGCCGGCTCGGAGGGGGGCGAGATCTGCTTTGAGGGCACAGTCGACGGCCTGCGATCCAGCGCCACCGTGACAGGCCGACATCTGGACGACCGGGCCGCCCTCAAGGATGACGTCCGTAAGCACTCCGGCGCGATCGAGATCCGCGGCGCCTCGACACACAATCTCAATAACGTGGACGTGGACATCCCGCTCGGGGTGCTGTGCGTGATCTCCGGGGTCGCCGGGTCCGGAAAGAGTTCACTCATCCACGGTTCGGTCTCGTCTCGGGAGGGTGTGGTAGCGATAGACCAGTCGGCGATCCGGGGTTCGCGCCGCAGCAACCCGGCGACCTACACCGGGCTCCTCGAGCCGATCCGCAAGGCCTTCGCCAAGAGCAACGGGGTGAAACCTGCGCTGTTCAGCCCGAACTCGGAGGGTGCGTGCCCCACCTGCAAGGGCGCGGGGGTGATCTACACCGACCTGGGGATGATGGCCGGTGTCGCCACCACCTGTGACGACTGCGAGGGTCGACGTTTCCAGGCCGAGGTGCTCGAATACGCCTTCGGCGGCAAGAACATCAGCGAGGTATTGGGCATGTCGGTCGCCGAGGCCGAGGACTTCTTCCGCGAGGGTGAGTCACGGATCCTCGCGGCGCACAGGATCCTGGTCCGACTGCGCGACGTCGGGCTGGGCTACGTCCGCCTGGGCCAGCCCCTCACGACGCTATCCGGCGGCGAGCGGCAACGCCTCAAGCTCGCCGCACAGATGGCGGAGAAGGCGGAGGTCTACGTCCTGGACGAGCCCACCACGGGTCTGCATCTGGCCGACGTGGAGAACCTGCTGGGCATGCTCGACCGGTTGGTCGACTCCGGAAAGTCCGTGATCGTGATCGAACACCACCAGGCAGTGATGGCGCATGCGGACTGGATCATCGATCTCGGCCCGGGAGCAGGGCACGATGGCGGGAAGGTGGTCTTCGAGGGCACGCCCGCCCAACTCATCGAAGACGCATCGACGGTCACCGGCGAACACCTGGCGCGGTACGTGGCGTAGCGCCGTCCATCCCTCCTGCGAGCATCCGACGTCAGTCTCCGGAAAAGAATCTCCAGATCTCGCCCGGACCGTCGTATCGCACCCTCGCGTCCCCACCCCATCTCCCCGACAGGGTGGGGAAGGAGTGGCCGACCCGATCGAGCACCACGAGGCGGACGGGCTCGGGACCCGGCCAGGTGAACGTTTCGACGGCGCCGTCGCGCTCGGGCGTCGGCGCCGGGGTGATCGTGGCCCCGTTCCGCTCGGCGAACCACTCGGCACCGTCGACGGCCGAGAGGACGTCGCCACGGGAGACCGCGTAGGGCCCGGAGCCCACCCGGACCTCGCCGCCCTCAAGCGGGTTGATGGGATCCTCACGCCCCTGGACGAACATGATCGGCACCGCGCCACCGGCGTCGTCGCAGGTCTGGTTCCCCTCGGCCGGAGGATTGGCCGCCACCGAGGCGACGCCTTCCACCAGATCGGGTGCCTCCATCGCCAGCCGCATGGCCATGTGACCACCGCTGGAGAAGCCGACCGCATGAACCGGGCCGCTCGATCCGTGCACCCGTACGACTTCGCGGACAAGGCCGACATCGTCCAGATCGCGCGCCTTGGCCGGCCAGTCGCCCTCCAGGCGGCATTCGTTCCAGTTGTTCCGGTGTCCGTCCACGTAGGCGATGCTGAATCCGTGCTCATCGGCCACCTTCTCGAGATCAGGTCCGATCGCGCCACGGATCCCGCGTCCGGTGTCGCCTGTCCCGTGGAGCACGACCACGAGGGGCGCAGCAGGCCCGGCGCCGCCGGTCGGGATGTAGGTCGACCAGGTGCGCTCGAGGTCGTCGATCATCACCGAATGGTGCTCCAGCACCCCTGTCCCGTCTGACTCGAGCCGTACGGTATCGGTCCGGTCAGTGGGGGTCGGGGAGAGGTCATCGGAGACACCGTCGGCCGGGGCGCAGGATGCTGCCAACACGGCCGTGCACATGGCGAGACCCGCACGGAAGTACGGCAGGACCGTGTTCCGGTTCATGGTCCGGGTGCGCGTCATGGCCATCATTCGAGGGCCGCCCCCATGTGTGCACACAGCTGTCGCAGCCGAATATCCACGTCGTCGTCGTCGATCTGTCGCCGCCCAGAGGAAAGGCGCAGCCTTTCGGCCTCGGTCCACCTCGGGGCCGATGCCGCGACGGTATGTCGATCACGGGTGCCGAGCATCAGGAATCCCGCGTAGGTGACGGCCTCTGCAGTTCGGGCCTCGGGCGAGGCCTGATGTCCGTCGGCGACCAGCAGGGACGTGGAGGTGTGGAGGTCGCGCAGCGTCGACGCGACCGTGGGGGCGTGCTGTTCAGGGGCGTCCCCACGGGCGAACGCGGCGAGTGCCTCGACCGCGCGCCGGGTATCGCCCCGGACGGCGCGGTGGTGCGCCCGGCGTCCGAATCCCCACAACACCACAAGGGCGACGACGACGCCGATGACCGTGTCCAACAGCCGCTCGCCGACCAAGGGGAGCGGCTGCTGCGGAACATTCCCCCCGGACGCGATGAGCAGCGCGAGCGGGGTGATGAGCGCCACGGCCAAGCCGTAGTTCCGGGTGACGAGGAGTTCGATGGTGAACTGCAGGAGCACGATCAACCCGATAAGCCACCACCCGCTCGGATGCAGCGTGACGACCAGCAGGAAGAGCGCCAGCCCCACGACGGTCCCGAGGAGTCGGTGTAGTGCCCGGTAGGTGCGCGCCACCCGCGGGCCACCCTGGTGTAGGACCAGGGCGGAAAAGGCGATCACCCAGTACAGGTGGGGCTGATCAGCGCCGGCCAGCAGCGTGAGCACGACGATGGACGCCGCGGTCGCCACTCCGACCGAAGCCGCGACCGACCAGGGCTCACCGGGCCAGCGCAGCCCGTCGACGAGCCGTCTTCGAAGGGACCCGATGGTCTGGCGCTCGTCCTCGGCCAGTGCGCTCTCCACCCGTTCCGCGGACTCCACCGAGGGCATCTCCACGTCGGCGGTGCCGGGATCCTCGGGGAGCCACCGTCCGGCATCGGGGTTCCGGGGGTCCCAGGCCTTCTCCTCGCCGGGAACGATGTGAAGACTCGCCCGCGCAGCCCGTTCGGTGAACTGGTCGTACGCGGCCTCCAGGTCCGCGCCCAGGGCCCGGGACGGCGTCCACATGCCTTCAGCGATCGCCTCCTCGGCAGCGGCGAGCGCGTGTGCGGCCGCGCGGTGTTGCGGACGACTATCAGGGCCGGGCTCGGTGTCGGCATAGTTCGCCACGGCCATGCGGGCCGCCTCGACGGCCTTGCGCTCAGGTTTGCGCGGGTCGGGCAGGAGTTCACACATGGTCACCAGCCATGCCACCACCACCCCGACCGCCGTCATCGCCGGGATCAGAGCAGGCTCGGTCCCGTGTTCGCTGACCAACAGGTTGGCGATGCCGGCGCACAGGACCAGAAAGTACGACCCCGGCGGACCGACACGCAGCGCGAGGCACAGGCCCGCACTGACCATGGCCAACAGCACCGCTGCAATCGCGAAGGCGAGGGTGGATTCGGCGGTCAACGCACCGAGGCTCGTGGACGCGACCAGTCCGATTCCGATCCCGGCGACGGTGACCGCTCGCCGGCGCAGGGGAGCCGCGGACGCGTAGAGGACCGCGAACGTACCCGTCACCGTGAGGAGTCCGAGATCGAACCTGCCGAGCAGATAGGGAATCGACAGACACAGGCACACGGTCAGGCCCGCCTTGAACGCGTTGGGCAACCGGGGCGGGCTGGGAGCCAGCGTCACGAGTGGCCGCAGTGTCTCTCCTATCTGGTTCCGTGGCATCCGCGTTCAGGTTGTCCTTCCGAATCGTTTGTGCAGCGCCTGCTTGCTGACGCCCATGATCGCGCCGATCTCCGCCCAGCTCATCCCGTGCAGCCTGGCGTGTCTCACCGCCGCTGCCTCGTCGCGAGCGAGCCTCGCCTTGGCGTCGGCGATCGCGGCGAGCCGGCCGACGGGGGAGTCGTCCCCAGGGTCCATCATCGTCTCCACATGCTTCACCTCGCCTTCGCAGCGCAAGTCAACCTACATTGACGATCGACGTATCGTCAACTACTGTTGACGAGTGGCCGTCAACCAGTATCAGGAGATCGCATTCGGCGCGGCCGCCCGCGCCCGACAGGAGGCAGTCGGTGCCAACCGTCCCCGGGAGACAGGGGAGTTCGAGCTGGACCCCACGGACATCGCACAGATCCGCCGGGCGGACCATTTCTTCCTCTCCACCGTCACGGAGTCCGGCTGGCCGTACGTACAACACCGCGGCGGCCCCGCCGGATTTGTTCACGTCCCCACGCCCACATCCCTGGCCTGGGCCGACTTCCCGGGAAACAAGCAGTATGTCTCGACCGGGAACGTGGACCGGGACGGCCGGGTGTGCCTGTTCTTCATCGACTACCCGAGACGGGCGCGACTGAAAGTCTTCGGCCACGCGAGGGTGCTCGAACCCGATGCGGACCCGGACCTCACCGAAGAGCTCAGGCGCATGGGGGAGAAGCACTACACCGGCCGGGTGGAGCGCATCTTCCTCGTGGACCTGGTGGCGGCCGACGCCAATTGCAGCAAGCACATCAGTCCCCGTTGGAACCGGGCCTACATCGACGGGTTGACCGAGCTCTACCGCCGCGAGCTCGCAGAGCTGCGGATGCGGGAATGATCGAACAGGCGTACCCTGACCGTCATGTATCCCGGTGCCATCACCATGAAGCCCTGGTCCCGCTGCTGACGGCGGCCGAGACCTTCTTCTGACCTTCTCAGCGCGCCGTCCACTGGCTATCCGCCGGGCGGCTGATCGAGTGCTGCCCGGCTCCATGACGAGCCGAAGAAGGCACTGTGCACGACACTTCCTCTCACCAATACTCTCGCGCGGGCTCCCGCGCCCATATCCGACTTTCCGGGGTCGGCGTCACCCTGGGGGACAGACGTGTCCTGACCGGCGTGGACCTGACGGTATCCGCCGGCTCCCGGCTGGCGTTGGTCGGCGAGAACGGGCGCGGCAAGACCACCGTGCTCAGGGTTCTCTCCGGGACCCTCACCCCCGACGTGGGCACCGTATCCCGGGTCGGGGACGTCGGGGTGACCCATCAGCACCTGGACGCGTCAGGGCAGCGGACGGTCGGCGACCAGATCGCCTCGGAGATCGCTCCTTCGCTCACCGCGCTCGCCAGGCTCGATCGCGCGGTTGACGCCCTTGCACACGGTAGGCCCGGCGCCGATGACGACTATGCGAGCGCGCTGGATCTGGTGACCGCGTTGGACGCCTGGGATGCGGATCGCCGTGTGGACATGGCGCTCGCGGGCCTGTCGGCGTGCTCCGACCGCGATCGACCGCTGGCGACGCTGTCAGTGGGGCAGCGCTACCGGGTTCGCCTCGCCTGCGTCCTCGGCGCGGGTCACGAGCTCCTGCTGCTGGACGAGCCGACGAATCACCTCGACGCGTCCGGTGTGGAGTTTCTGACCGCCCGGCTGAAGAACCATCGCGGTGGACTCGCCATCGCCAGCCACGACCGAGCGCTCCTGCGCGACGTCGCCACTGACTTCCTCGACCTGGACCCACACGAGGACGACAGACCACGCCTGTACGGCGGCGGTTACGAGGGATGGATCGAGGGGCGCAGACGCGACCGGGAGCAGTGGGAACAGGCCCACGGGGATCAGACCGAGGAGCACCAGCGTCTGGTACGAGCCGCTCACGTCGCCCGCGGTCGGCTGAGGGATTCGTGGCGCCCCGAGAAGGGTCACGGTCGGCATGAGCGGGCCACACGCGCCGCGGGCACCGTGCAGGCGTTCAACCGTCGGCGGGAGGAGCTGGAGAAGCACCGCATCACTGTCCCGGTGCCCCCGCCGGAATTCCGGTGGCCCGATTGGCAGGTGCCATCCGAGCGCCGGATTCTCACCTGCGACGCACCCCGGGTCACCGGCCGCCTGGACGCCCCGGTGGCCTTCACCGTGGACACGGGCGACAGACTCCTGTTGACCGGGCCGAACGGTGCCGGGAAGTCGACGCTTCTCGAGGTTCTCGCGGGTCGACTCCATCCCGATACCGGGTCGGTGGATCATCGCCCCGGCGCACGGATGGCGATCCTCACCCAGGAGATCCCGGACTGGGACCTCCGGCGTACGGGCGTCGAGCTCTACCGGGACCATGTCGAGCAGTCAGGACTTTCCGAGGCACCTGGTCTGGCATCGACAGGATTGCTGGAGGCGGGCCTTGCGGGAAATCGCGTGGGGAGCATGTCGCAGGGGCAACAGCGAAGGCTTCACCTGGCACTGTGCCTGGCCCGGAGACCTGAGCTGCTGATCCTGGACGAACCCTCGAACCACCTGTCGTTTGCGCTGGTGGACGCCCTCACCGAGGCGTTGGCGCGGGCTGAGTGCGCCGTCATCGTGGCCACCCATGACAGGCAACTCCTCCGTGACCTCGCCGGCTGGCCGACGCTTCGACTCGAAGCCTCGCGAGTGAGCTCCGTCCGTGGTGGATAGCCCCCGCAGTATCGGCGTCAACCGCAGGCGCATCCACACCGGTCAGAATCCACCACCCGAGGCGGCGCCCACGAAGGCGAGTCGGTTCGTCGCCGGCACCGGTTCCGCGATCGATGCGGTCTCGGTCACGTCGCTGCGTGCCCATGCCTACCACGGATCGGATCACCAGACCGAGTGGGGAACAGTCCGCGGCGGCGTCTATGCGAGCCTCGTCGAGTGCGCGGGCGGAGCCGGTGCCGGTCGCGCCGTGGCAGATCGGGGCCAGATTGCGGTGGGCGTACACAACGGCACCGACTTCCTGCGGGTCTCGTCCGGCGGGCACGTGGACATCGCGGCCGAGGCTCTGTTCCAGGGCCGTGGTCAGCAACTATGGGATGTCGTGATCACCCAGTCGGAGACCGAAGAGGTTCTCGCCCGAGGTCAACTGCGACCCCAGAATATTCCACAACTGAGCACCCCACCTCCATAACGTCACAGTGACGTATTCGGGCCATGTGGCAGGGCAGCGAGAGTGCGGGACATCAGCCTGTTCGACGCCCGGATCCGGTGATCGGCAGCAGACGTTCCGGTTCACCTGTCGGGTTCCGACTCGCCGGTGAGGCCGATGTGCTGTCGAGCTGCTGGCGACCCGGGGCGGCGAGGGACGCGGGGATCAGAATTCGACAGACGGAGCGAGCGCACAATTGCTCGGCGCCTCACGGGACGACAGACATCCCGTCGGGGCGCCGCAGATCGTCGACGCCCGGACTCCGCACAGCAGGAAAGCCAGACGGCCGCCATCCGCGGCCAGGGCTGACGGCGCGACAAGCGCCCCCGACGGGCC
>ERZ1032857.78-NODE-78-length-10882-cov-8.967396_pt1 | contig 10882 bp, 10 predicted proteins | sample MGYA00516688_ERZ1032857 | MGnify/ENA primary metagenome ERZ1032857 (study PRJEB33719, sample SAMN04262500) | wastewater metagenome | biome: rural village; feature: composting latrine chamber; material: composting feces with ash | place: El Salvador | collected...
GCTGGTGGCCGAACAGATTCGTCGAGCAGCCGAACGTGTGCCCGTCACCGCCGATGTGCTCACCCGACTCCGTCACGTCGGGACTGTTCTCGGCACCGACGTGACGGAGGGGCTGGAGGCCCTCCCCCGAGCCGATGCCGCCGCGGTGCTCACGCCCGGAACCCGGGTGTGCTTCACCGGCAGCGCGCTCGACGACGCCGGGGTCCTGCTGTCACGCGAATCGATCGAGGCACTCGCGATCGGCAGAGGGCTCGAACCAGTCGACAACGTCACCAAGACCCGCTGCGACGTACTGGTCGTAGCAGAACACGGAACCCAGTCGATCAAGGCCCGCAATGCGCGGAAATGGGATAAACCGATCCTGTCTGTAGCGGAGTTCCTGGCCTGGGCCCACGGCCCCGGCTCCCCTCAAGGGCGTGACCTCAAGGCGTGACCGGCAGCGGTTCGCCAGCCATGTCCGCGACCGCGCGGAACGCCATCGCCATTCCCGAACCGAGCGGCACCCCGGGCCCTGGGTAGGCCTCTCCGGAAACCGACGCCGAGGAGTTCCCGGCGGCGTATAGGCCGGCGATGGGTCGGCCCTCGATGTCGACGACGGCGCCGTTGACGTCGATCACCGCACCGCCCTTCGTCCCCAGGTCGCCCAGAACGAGCCGAACGGCATGAAGGCGGTCCCCGCCCACCGGGCGCAGGCACTGCTGCGGTGTCGAGGCGCCGAGGAAGAACCGACCGTAGGGGTCCTCGCCACGACGGAAGTCGGTGTCCTCGCCCTGCTCGGCGAACTCGTTGAAGCGGTCGACACTGTCGCGCAGCGCGTCCGGGTCGAGTCCTGTCATCCCTGCGAGATCCTCGACACTGCCAGCGGTGTGCCAGAGTCCGGCCGCACGGAGCTCATCGGCGTCCGGAGCGGGGATACAGATCGCCGGGAATCCCCCGGCCTCGGCGTCGTCGAAGACGAACCAGAACTCGTCTCCGGCGCCGTCGGCCATCCGGGCGCGCATCTTGCGTCCCATCTGGTCGTACGGGAGCAGTTCGTCGGCGAAGCGGCGCCCGGTGCCGTCGACGATGAGTCCGGACCGAAACCCCAGGGTGAAGGCCGCGTGGCCGTTGGGAAACAGTGTGGCCGGGCACCACCACGACTGGTCGAGCAGATCAAGCTCGGCTCCGACCTCCTCGAACATGCGGACCGCATCGCCCGAGCCGGTGGCGGGATGCGACGAGGACCAATCTGCGGTGGGCATCTGTTGCCACTGCTCACGCAGCGTCGCGGACCGTTCGAACCCACCGGCCGCGACCAGCACCCCGCGCCTGGCGCCCAGCACCTCGCGACGACCGTCCCGCTCCACAGCCACACCGACGACCTTCCCGTCGGCGTCACGGATCAGTTCGCGTGCCGCGCAGGACAGCCGGAGCTCGGCGTTCTCCATGTCGTCGATCGCCAAGAGCAGGCGAGCCACCCATGCCCGCCCGCCCTCGAGCTTCGTGGTGTCCTCGTCGGCGGCGAACTGATCCACCGGTACCGCCGAGCGGACATCCAGGACGCGGTCACCGAGCTCCACGCCCTTGATCGGCTTCGGGTAGATGCTCCGACCCGCCTCCTGACGTCCAGGGGCGTCGAAGTAGTCCGGGAAGGGCTGGAACCGCATGGGGATGCCCAGCTCTTCCAGGAGGAAGTCCACAACTTTCGGACCCGTGTTGAGGAATGCGTCCTGCACCTGTGGATCCGTGCGGTCCCCCACCACGGCGCGAAAGTACGTCCGCCCGCGCTCGACGGAGTCCTCGAGCCCGTCGCGGGCCAGTACGGCGTTGCCTGGCAGCCACACCGCCCCTCCCGAGTACGCGGACGTCCCGCCGAAACGGTCGGTCTTCTCCACCAGACACGTGGACAGGCCCCGGGAGGCCGCGGCCGCGGCGCCGAACAATGCCGCCACCCCGGACCCCACGACCACCACGTCGAATTCCGCGTCGAAAGTGATTTCCTTCTCCACTGGCCCGTCCCTCATTCGTCGTCCGTCTCGTCCACGGCGGGCTTCCCGGAAGACAGGGACACCGTGCACCACGACGCGAGCCTATCGAGCGCCTGACACCTGTGAAACACGTTCCAGAATTTTGTCGCGGTCAGGAATCCCGTCGGCCGGTTCGGTCTCGCCGCACCCTAGTACGATCGCACTGGTAGAAATACGTCCACCAGACGTCCCGTCGCATCGCACGCCGACGGGATGCACATGGGAAAGGCAGACCTTTGCGCCGCACTGTGTTCAACGAAGACCACGAGGCCTTCCGCCAGACGCTCCGCTCCTTCATCGAGTCGGAGGTGATCCCACACTTCGAGGACTGGTACGAAGCGGGAATCGTCCCGCGCGAGTTCTACTACAAGCTCGCCGACCTAGGCCTCTTCGGGATCACCGTGGACGAGGAATACGGCGGCGCCGGTCTGGACACCCACAAGTTCGAGGCCATCCAGACCGAGGAGATCACCCGCGCCGGCGTCACGTTCGGCGGCTCCAACGTCCACGTAAGCTTATGCCTCCCCTACATCAAGATGCTCGCCACGGACGAACAGAAGCAGCGGTACCTGCCCAAGTTCGTCGCCGGAGAGGAGATGTGGGCCATCGCCATGACCGAGCCGGGCACCGGTTCGGACCTGGCGGGAATGAAGACCACCGCCAAACTGTCCGAGGACGGTACCCACTACGTTCTCAACGGTGCCAAGACGTTCATCACCGGCGGCGTGCACGCCGACAGGATGATCGTGTGCGCCCGCACCTCACCCCCGCGTGAGGACGACCGCCGCTTCGGCATCTCGCTGCTCGCCGTGGAGACCTCGCTGGAGGGCTACGCCGTCGGCCGCAAACTCGACAAGGTCGGCCTCAAGACCTCGGACACGGCCGAGCTTTCCTTCACCGACGTCAAGGTTCCGGTCGAAGACCTCCTCGGGGAGGAGAACCGGGGCTTCAACTACCTCGGGCAGAACCTGCCGTCGGAGCGCTGGGGTATCGCCTACGGCGCCTACGCTCAGGCAGCCGCGGCAGTGCGTTTCGCCCAGGAGTACGTCGAGCAACGCGAGGTCTTCGGCAAGCCGGTCGCCTCGTTCCAGAACACGAAGTTCGAGCTCGCGGCGTGCAAGGCCAAGGTCGACGCCGCCCAGGCTGTGGCGGACCGCGCGCTCGAGGCGCTCGACGCCGGCGAGCTGACCCCGGCGGAGGCGGCCTCCGCCAAACTGTTCTGCACCGAGGTGGCCGCGGAGGTCATCGACCGTTGCCTCCAGCTGCACGGCGGCTACGGCTTCATCAACGAGTACCCGATCGCGCGCCTGTATTCCGATAACCGGGTCAACCGAATCTACGGTGGCACCAACGAGGTCATGAAGACCATCATCGCCAAGGACATGGGTCTGTAGGAACCCCGGAGAGTGCGTGCTCCCTAGAGAACCGGGGCCCCGTCAGCCGATACGCGGACGGGGCCCCGGTTCTACTCGGTGGCCCCACGTCGGGCCGGGCCACCGCCTCCCGCCTCCCCCTCGACGAACGCGGGACGCGCCCGGAGTCCGTACCGGTTGGTGACGGGGTCCAGGAAGACGTCGGGTTCCTCGGGTGGGCGGAGAGTAAACCGTAGGTAGGCGGCCACGATCCCCGCGAGGTAGACAGCCGAGATGAGGACGACGACGAAACCGGCGTCGAGCCCCCGGAACAGTCCCACGAAAATCGCTTGGGCGCTGGCGATCGACAGGCCGAACACGGCGATGTCCAGCCAGAGGATATTCCGTCGGGTAACCGCCTTGTAGGCGAACACCACGCCGATCATGGTCACGGGGATCGAGTACAGGGCGACGGTTGCTGCGGGGATGAAGGACGGATGGCCGGCACCCCCGAGCGGAAACAGCACCGCGTAGAGCAGCATCGTCGGCCAGGCCGCGATCTTGACATGTTCCCAGTAGCTCTCGTTGACCGCGCTGAAGACGGCGACGAACCGATTGTGTCCCGACCAGTCGAACGCGAAGTGCAACAGCGTCCCGACGATGATCAGCGGGCCGATCGCCCACCATGACACTGCGACCAGCGCGTCCATATCCAGCACTACCGTCAACTCCCGTTGTCTCGCCGCACCGACTGGTGGTCGCACCGCTGTGCGGCCACACCTACGCAGGAACCCCCGACGCGGTGAGCGACGGGGGTTCCTGCGGGTCGATCAAGGGCGGGTCAGTGCTTCTCCCGGCCCCAGTGGTACTCGAAAACCAGGCCACTGATCGTGATGATGGCCGCGATCACGCCGCCGATGATCACCCACCAGTTCCAGAACGCCGCTCCGTAGCCGAAGATGAAGATCGAGAAGGCCATCATGAACGGCCAGAAGCTATGCGGGCTGAAGAAGCCGAGCTCACCAGCACCGTCGGAGACCTCGGCCTCCTCGTAGTCCTCGGGCAGCGTGTTGATGCGCCGCGCCACGAAACGCAGGTAGCCACCGACGAGCAGACACAGCCCGGCCGAGAGCACGAAGGCCGTGGTGCCGACCCACTCCACGTCGGTACGGGAGTTCCCGGTGAGATAGGCGTAGCCGACCCCCAGGACGACGAAGAAGATCACCAGTCCGTCGAAGATTCTTACTGTTGCGTTCATCGTTCAAGAGTCCTTCGCGTGATACCCGGGAGAGACGTCAGTTGGCCGACGCGTTCTCGATGACGTTGTTCTGGTCACGCGTATCGCTACGCCCCGTCTTGAACGGCGACGTGGATGTTGCGTACGGCGTCTGGCCGATCTCCTGCAGCGCCTCGGCATTGGTGGCCGTCGGGTTGTCCTGACGGAACTGGATGTACTGGGCGAAGTCCTCCGGCGACACAGCGCGGAGCTCGAAGTTCATCATCGCGTGGTAGACGCCACACATCTCGGCACAGCGGCCGACGAACGCGCCTTCGCGCTCGATCTCCTCGACCTGGAACATGCTCAACTGCTGGTTGCGCCCGGGATGCGGCATGACATCCAGCTTGTAGATGAACTCAGGGATCCAGAACGAGTGGATCACGTCCGCCGAGGCGAGTCGGAACTCGATACGGGTGTCTGTCGGGAGCACCAGAACCGGGACCTCCTCAGAGGTGCCGACGGTCTCGATGTTGTTGTAGTGCAGGTACGACTTGTCCTCGGCCAGGCGACCGTGGATCGGGCCACCCGCTGCGGGCATGCCCTCGTGACCGAGAGCCTCGCGCTGCGCCTCGGAGAGCACGCCGGCCTCCTCGGCCTGGCGGGTCGCCTCCTCGTTGGTGCCGTCGGCGATGGTCACGCCCTCGACGTCGACCTTGTTGTAACCGAACTTCCAGTTCCACTGGAATGCGGTCACATCGACCCGCACACCGACCTCGTCCTCAGGACGCAGATCAAGAACCTTGTTCTGCGTGATGACGGTGAAGTAGAAGAGGACCGAGATGATCACGAACGGCACCGCGGTGTAGACGAGCTCCAGCGGGACGTTGTAGGCGGTCTGACGAGGGAACTCCCCGTCGTCGTTCTTCTTCTTGCGGTGGAACGCCATCGACCAGAAGATCAGGCCCCACACGAAGAAGCCGACGATCAGTGAGGTGATGACGGTGCCCGTCCAGAACTCACGGATCGCGATGCCTTCGGGAGTGATCCCGCTCGGGAATCCGAAGTTGATCGTCTGGTTCCACCACTTGTTGTCGGTGTGGAGGCTACAACCGGACAACAGCAAGCCCAATGTGCCGAGTGACACCGCGAGTGTCGCCCTGCGCGTCCGACGACGCCCGTCACGCTGTTCCACCATCATGCCTTCCTGATCAGCGGCTCCGACCACATGGCCGGGACACCTTAGAAGAGTAGACCACGCCTCTCAGTTTGAAAGCCGCGGGTCCGGCAATTCACCCGATGCGCCCCCGCGCCGTCCTGCGAGACGGCGTGGCTGCCACAGACCAGTAGTATTCGAACCCGCCGCGACCCGCGCAAGTGGGTCCACGAACCACCACCGACTTTCGATCGACGAGGTACCCGACGCATGTGTGGCCTGCTTGGTCTGCTCACCCCCGACGGCTCCGCCCGTACCCACGACAACCGGGTGCTGAGCGCCATGGGATGCCAGCGGCACCGCGGTCCCGACGAGGTCGGAACGTGGGTCGACGACGATGTGGCGTTCGGCTTCAACCGGCTGTCGATCATCGACATCGCCCACTCGCACCAGCCGTTGCGATGGGGCCCGCCGGAGCAGCCCGACCGCTACGCGCTCGTGTTCAACGGTGAGATCTACAACTATCTCGAACTCCGCCGGGAGTTGGAGACCGAGTTCGGCGCCACGTTCAACACCGAGGGCGACGGTGAGCCGATCGTCGTGGCCTTCCACCACTGGGGCACCGGCGCCGTCCGCCGCCTGCGCGGCATGTTCGCGTTCGCGATCTGGGACACGATCGAGCGTTCGCTCTTCGTGGCCCGCGACCCGTTCGGCATCAAACCGCTGTACATCGCCACCGGCGAGGGCGGGACGGTTTTCGCCAGCGAGAAGAAGTCCGTGCGCGAACTGCTCGACCTCGTCGTCGTCGACACCTCCCTGGACACCCGCGCCCTACAGCACTACGTCACCCTGCAGTACGTCCCGGAGGACGAGACCCTCACGCGCGGCGTCAGGCGATTGGAGTCCGGCTGCCACGCGACCATCACCCCCGGCGCGGCCCCGGCGATCGAGCGGTACTTCGAGCCCACCTTCCCGGTGGTGCCCTTCGTGGACGGGGACGCCGAGCGCCGCTACCAGGAGATCGCCGAAGCCCTCGAGGACTCTGTCGCCAAACACATGCGTGCCGACGTCACCGTGGGCTCGTTCCTGTCCGGCGGTATCGATTCCACGGCGATCGCCGCACTCGCCCGCCGGCACAACGAGAACCTGCTGACCTTCACCACCGGCTTCGAGCGTGAGGGCTACTCCGAGATCGACGTGGCCGCCGAGTCCGCCGCCGCGATCGGCGTGGAGCACATCGTCAAGGTGGTCTCCCCTGAGGAGTTCGCCGCCGCGATCCCGGAGATCATCTGGTACCTCGACGAGCCCGTCGCTGATCCAGCGCTGGTCCCCCTCTACTTCGTCGCCCGCGAGGCCCGTAAACACGTCAAGGTGGTCCTGTCCGGCGAGGGCGCGGACGAGTTGTTCGGCGGCTACACCATCTACAAGGAACCACTCTCGCTCGCGCCGTTCGAGAAGATCCCCGGCGGACTGCGCCGCGCCCTCGGCCGGGCCAGTACACGCATCCCCGAGGGCACCCGCGGCAAGAGTCTGCTGCACCGCGGATCGATGACCCTGGAGGACCGCTATTACGGCAACGCCCGCTCGTTCTCCGAGGAGCAGGTCCGCTCGGTGCTGCGCGGCTACCGCCCCGAGTGGGGGCACCAGGACGTCACCGCGCCGATCTACGAACGCTCGCGGGGCTGGGACCCGGTCGCGCGGATGCAACACCTAGACCTGTTCACCTGGCTGCGCGGCGACATCCTCGTCAAGGCCGACAAGGTCACCATGGCCAACTCACTCGAACTGCGGGTGCCGTTCCTCGACCGTGAGATCTACGAGGTCGCGTCCCGCCTGCCGCATTCGGAGAAGATCTCGCACGGAACCACCAAATATGCGCTGCGTAGGGCACTCGAGCGAATCGTTCCGGCGCACGTGCTGCACCGCAAGAAGCTGGGCTTCCCCGTGCCGACCCGCCACTGGCTGGCCGGGCCGGAACTGCACGACTGGGCCCGCGGGCATGTCATGGCCTCCGGCACGGACGAATATGTCGACAAGGCTGCGGTCCTGCGGATGCTCGACGAGCACCGCCGTGGGGAGTCCGACCACAGCCGCCGGATCTGGACGATGCTCTGCTTCATGATCTGGCACGGCATCTTCGTCGAGGGTCGCATCGTCCCGGACATAGAGCAGCGCGACTATCCCGTCCGGCTCTAGGCCGCGCGGTCGACCGCACCCAGCCCGCGTTGAGTCGCTCCGTCAGCGACCACCCGAGCCCGCCCTGGGACGATGCTGCACGCACTGACTCACCGCACGTGAACGAGAGGGCTCGGAACGAGGTGGCTCGAAAGGACCGACCGGGCTGCAGAGAGCTGCCGGTACAGCAGGATCAGCCGGGCAGCGAAGCCGCGATCTCCTCGGCGGCCTCCTCGCCGTAGGTCTCGGCCAGGCGACGACGAGCGGCCGCAGGGTCGATCGTCCACTCCTGCGTGCCGGTGGTCTCGAGCACGTGAGTGGCGATGAGGGCACCGAACTGCGCGGCCCGCTCGAGCGACAGCCCGTCCAGCACACCGCTCAGGAAGCCCGCACGAAAGGCGTCACCGACACCCGTGGGATCGAGCAGGTTGGTCGACGGCACGATTCCGACTTCGATCGGCTCGGCGCCCCGATCCACGATCACGACGCTCTTGCCGCCGCGGGTGGTGATACGGGTGCCGACCTTGGCGTCCAACTCGGCGGCGGTCCAACCGGTCTTGTTGAGAAGGAGCTCGTACTCGTACTCGTTCGTGAACAGGTAGCGGGCACCGTCGACGAGCGCGGCGGCCGCCTCACCGTCGAGGAATGCCAGCTGTTGCGAGGGATCAGCGGCGAAATCGAGGCCGAGCTCGCGGCACTCGGCGGTGTGGGAGTTCATGGCGGTCGGATCGTTGGCGCCGATCAACACCAGCTCGGGCCGGCCGATCCGCTCGACCAGACGAGCCAGCGAGATCGTCGCGGCCTCCCCCATCGCACCGGGGTAGAAGGACGCGAGCTGGGCCATCTCCGAGTCCGTGGTGCACACGAACCGGGCGGTGTGCAGGGCCGAGCTGATGTGGACTTCCGAGCAGTCCACGCCGTGCCGCTCGAGCCAGTCGCGGTACTCGGCGAAGTCCTCGCCGGCGGCACCCACCAGGTGCGGCTTCCGTCCGAGGACGCCGAGTGCGAAGGCGATGTTGCCGCCCACGCCTCCTCTGCGGATCTGGAGCGAGTCCACGAGAAAGCTCAGCGATACATGCGCGAGCTGGTCCGGGAGGAGCTGCTCCGAGAAGCGACCGGAGAAGGTCATCAGGTGGTCGGTGGCGATGGAACCGGTGATTACGACGGGCATGCACCAGACAGTAGACGACCCGGGCCGATGGTCCGTCGGCCCGGGTCGTCGGGTGTGACCGTCAGGTCAGTTGAACGAGTCGCCGCAGGCGCAGGAGCCGGTCGCCTGAGGGTTGTCGATCGTGAAGCCCTGCTTCTCGATGCTGTCGACGAAGTCGATCGAGGCGCCCGAGAGGTACGGCACGCTCATGCGGTCGACGGCGAGCTTGATCCCGCCGAAGTCGTCGACCACGTCGCCGTCGAGCGAGCGATCGTCGAAGAAGAGCTGGTAGCGCAGGCCGGCACAGCCACCGGGCTGCACGGCGATACGCAGCGACAGGTCGTCACGACCCTCCTGCTCGAGCAGGGCCTTGGCCTTGGCAGCGGCGGCGTCTGTGAGCAGAACGCCGGTGGCGGTGTTCTCCGCAGTGGTCATGTCGGTTCTCCTTGCGATCCGGGAGGGCTTCGGGGACGTCTTGTGTCTTCTAACGCCCAGCGGGGAGTCCTCTATTCCCCGGCACCCTTATCCACCGGACACGATACGCCTCCTACCGCGCGTGGGTGAATGTCCGGCCTTTCCGGGGATCGCCTAGCCTGGTGTCGTGAAGTTGCGCGCATTCGGCTCCCGAGACGACGAGAACAGCCAGGGCTCGCCGGCCCCCGAGGCTCGGCCAGAGCCCGACTCAGGCCCCGTCGTCGACCCTCGCAGGCCCGCGGGCAAGGGCAGGCCGACCCCCAAGCGGCGCGACCAGGAACGCGCCCGTGGGATGCGTCAGGGCCCGGTGACGGCACCTCTGACGCGCAAGGAGGCCCGGGAGCGCCGTAAGGCGGTCGAGGCCACCATGACCAAAGAGGAGCGCAAGACGGCCAAGGCTGAGGCCCGCGCCGCGCGCGAGGAGCGCCGCCGGCTCATGATGGAGGGTGACGACCGTTACGTGCTCTCCCGCGACCGCGGCGAGGTCCGGCGTTTCGTCCGCGACTGGGTGGACACGCATCGTCGTCTGATCAACTGGTTCATGCCGTTGGCACTGTTCGTGATCGTGTTCCAGCTGATCCCGGATCCCACACTGATGATGTACAGCCAGACGTTGTTCCTGGTGCTCATCGCGGTTGTGGTGATCGACGGGATCCTCCTGGGCCGCACGGTCAACAAGGTGGTCCGGGAGCGGTTCCCCGACACGGAGGACACTGGTTTCGGTCTGGGTTGGTACGCGGTCATGCGCGCCACGCAGCCTCGCATGCTGCGGACGCCGCGCCCCCGGGTCCGTCCGGGCGACACCATCTGATCGCCCGACCCGGCCTGATACCACCGACTCCATCGACGTTCCATCCGGAAGGGCAGAATCCCCATGCGCCAGCTCGTCCTCGGCGGCACCCGCTCGGGCAAGTCCGTTCACGCCGAGTCCCTGGCCGCGGCCACCGGTACGGACGTCGTCTATGTGGCGACCGCGCGTCGGGACTCCGGCGATGAGGAGATGTCGGCCCGGATCGCCGCACATCGGGATCGCCGGCCGGCGAGCTGGGTGACCGTGGAGACCGACGAGGTCGCACGGGTTCTGAGCGAGTATCCGGCGTCGACGGTGCTCGTCGATGATCTGGGCGGCTGGTTGACCCGCCGGATGGACGCGACCCTGGCCTGGACCGACGGCGGTGCAGCGGTGGCCGACGAGCTGGACGCGGTCGTCGCGGCGGTCGCGGAACGTGCGGCGCCGGTGGTTCTGGTCCCGACGACATCGAGGCCATCGGCGTCGAGCTCGACGCGCTGCGCGACGAGATGATGAGCAGCCGCGGTGAGGCAGACGCCAAGTACATCCGCGGCGTCATCACC